>Ga0335069_10011944_pt1 | contig 12242 bp, 9 predicted proteins | sample Lox_Sample_11_FD_206714 | JGI IMG/M metagenome (GOLD analysis project Ga0335069, IMG submission 206714) | Soil microbial communities from Loxahatchee National Wildlife Refuge, Florida, United States - Lox_Sample_1.1 | ecosystem: Environmental > Terrestrial > Soil > Wetlands | place: USA: Florida...
AAAAGTTTTCCGTTACACTCTGTGGTCATAAGGCTGTCTCCGTTCGCTGGCGCAAGTTTTTCTCGACAAACTACTTATGCCAGAAAGAGACAGCCTTTTTCAATTCTTTGGTGAGAAATCCGGGTTAGCGCGCTCGGATGGATTCAACCACCGTACGGCAGAGGGATTCGACCTGGCGAAACTCACTGGCCGATGTGCCGCAGCTTGCCCGGAATATGCTGCCCCTGGAGATCACATAGGATTGCAGAACTTGGGTGGCCAGTTCACCTGGCTTGAAGGCCTCCATCACTACGGCGGGCATCCCATTGAGGTTTTTCTTTTCAGACTGCCGAACCTGGAGGCCGGAGATTATTCCATTCAGAGTGTCATCATTAGATCTGGCAGGATCAAGGGGAAGCTCTTCTAATACTATAGTGACGTCCGGCTTTGAGATCCCGAAGGAGACACGGAGGGTAACGGCAGTTTTCGTCCGCTCGACCTCGAATGCCTGGGCCGGGACGAAGACAGTTTTATCACCGCTCGGGAAGCTCTGTTCTTTGAATCCGGCCGGCACGTTCGACCCACCTGCGGAGGCTGGAGCGGCCCCTTCCGCTCGCAGCCGCCTCGCCAGGTCACCGAGCGAAACCTCTGGGGCGGGGTTGGCAACGGGGGTTGCACCTGACCCTTCCGTAGCGGAGTGCGGTGGCGCTTGGAGGGATTTTTCAAAGGCGGCCAAATCAGCCTCGCGCTCCGGCGGCGCATCCGCCACGACCCGCCGGGCCGTTACCGCGTATTCCTTGTTCACCGTAAAAACCGGCAGAGCAATCCTCACCGGTTCATTGTTGTCCGAGCTCTCGAGGCTGTAGCCGGTTTCCGACTGGATGGTTTTATATAGAAAGCTGATCCGGTGCCCGTCCAAGTCGAGAAGATACGTCCAGACCCCATTGGCGCCCAACCGTTCCGACATCTCTGCGGCATTCGACTCCGAAGACACGGCACGGGCTTGGTAGGGGACATTCATCGACAGCCGGACCTCGGCGTTCGGGCGGCGAGCAATGGGGATGTCAGCCACGTATTCCGTTAAGATCGTCATCCTGATCCCGGGTTTGATCATGCCCGGGATGGGGAAGTCAGCAGACTCGCGCTGCTGGCCTTTCGCCAGAGGCTGACTGGAGATGCGGGAAATAAACAAGGCCTGGGCGATGGACCGCAGATCCTCCACATCGAGAACATAGCGGTCCTGAATCAGATGTGGGGGCACTTCCGAGAGTCTCAGATTGCCGTCGGCCCCGGTGGCCAGGGCCAAGGGTGTGGACTCAAGCTTGTGGAGACACGCCTCCAAATCAGCCACTTGGGCCGTCGAAACCCAATTGCTTACGCTGAGACCTTGGAATTGCATCGTCCCGCGCAGGGGCTCACCGGGCAGACCCACAGCAAATGTAGCGACGATTTCCCCATCCACTCGATACTGGCGTGGAGTCAAGGGCGGAGCCTCGTTTGCGTGCGTGCGGGGGTCCACCCGGACGGTCAAATTCATCTTCTGTGAGAAGGCGTACCGAATGCCCTCCCCGGGGTGATATTCCGCGCTGAGTGCGACCTGCCCCGCGCTTGAGGCTTGGTTGGCAGATTGGGAGCTAGAGGCTCCGGACCCGATAATGAGAGCCAGAGAGAAGGTTAGAGGGAACATTTCAATGCACTTCATGTCTCCTCCTCGGGTCCTGATAACATGCCTAGGGGGGTGATGGCAATGCCAATTAACGTCAAATGCTGTATGTGCCTGAAAATACACAAATTCATGACGTTATGACCGATTGACATACGACACCTGCCCCCTGCCCTTCCACTGGCCCTCCAACTGCAAAGCAAATCCTAGCCGGGGTGTTAAGGAACCCGGACAAAAAGGACCACTTCATGGAGATTCGCCGCATTGATGCCTTGGATTATCACCGGCAAGGCCGCAAGGGCAAGATCGAACTGACCCCCACCAAGCCCTGCCGTACGCAATGGGATTTGAGCCTCGCCTACACCCCTGGCGTGGCCGAGCCCTGCAAGGAGATTCACAAGAACCCGGACCTTTCCTTTGAATACACGGCGCGGGGGAACCTGGTCGCAGTGGTTTCCAACGGCACAGCGGTGCTGGGGCTGGGCAACATTGGTGCTTGCGCTTCCAAACCTGTTATGGAAGGCAAGGGTGTGCTCTTTAAGCGTTTTGCGGACATCGACGTTTTCGACCTGGAAGTCGGCTCGCAGGATCCGGAAGATGTTATCAGGTTCTGCCAGCTTCTCGAGCCCACCTGTGGAGGCATCAATCTGGAGGATATCAAAGCCCCCGAGTGCTTTTACATCGAGGAGAAGCTGCGACAAACGATGTCTATTCCGGTCTTTCATGACGATCAGCACGGGACGGCCATCATTTCAGGAGCGGCCCTGCTGAACGCCCTGGAGTTGGTGGGCAAGCAAGTTGACCATGTGCAAGTAGTCTTCAATGGTGCGGGTGCTGCAGGGCTGGCGACCGCGCTGCATTATGTGCGTCTGGGGGTACGCAAGGAAAACATCACCATGTGCGATATCCACGGCGTGATTTATGAAGGCCGCGCCGAGGGCATGAATCCGTACAACTCGCGCTTCGCCGTGAACACCTCCAAACGCCGCCTGGCCGAGGTGCTGGAAGGCGCGGACGTTTTCGTGGGACTTTCCGTGGGTGACTGCGTGACGGGCGAAATGCTGCAAGTCATGGCGGATCGACCCATCATCTTTGCCATGGCCAACCCGACTCCGGAGATCAGTTACGAGAGAGCCAAGGCCGCCCGGCCAGACGCCATTGTGGCCACCGGCCGCTCCGACTTTCCCAATCAGGTCAATAACGTTCTGGGATTCCCCGGGATTTTTCGCGGCGCACTGGACGTGCGGGCGCGGGCCATCAATGAAGATATGAAAGTAGCCGCTACACACGCCTTGGTGGCTCTGGCCAAGGAGGACGTACCGGACTCCGTGCTGCGCGCTTACGGCCTGGGCCGGCTGCAATTCGGGCCGGAGTACATCAACCCCAAACCCTTCGATCCTCGTGTATTGATTTGGGTGGCGGCGGCCGTGGCGGAAGCCGCCATGCGCACGGGCGTGGCGCAGGTGCAAATCGACCTTGCCGGCTATCAGGATGAACTCGCCCGCCGCCTGGGCCGCACCTACGAAGTCATGGAAACCGTGCGTCACCGCGCCCAGGCTGCGCCCAAGCGCATTGTGTTTTCCGAGGGCGAACACGACAAGGTGCTACGTGCCAGCCACCAGATCCTGGCGGAAGGTATTGCCCACCCCATCCTGCTTGGGCGGCCCGCGGTTATCGAGAATCGGCTGAACGAACTGGGGTTTGAAGATCTCCACCCCGAGGTGATTGACCCCCTACGCTCCTCGCGCTTTGACGCCTACGTGCAGGAGTTCTATCGCCTGCGCCGGCGGGGTGGCGTTACCCAGAGCGAGGCCCGCGAGCAGATGCTCAACCCCAACTACTTTGGCGCCATGATGGTGCACATGGGGGACGCCGACGGCTTCCTGGCAGGAGTAAGTCAGCATTACCCGGACACCATCCGGCCCGCTCTGCAAATCATCCGCACCCGGCCCGACGTACACCGCGTCGCCGCCGTTTTCGTAATCGTGACCAAGAAGGACATCTACTTTTTTGCCGACACACACGTCAACATCGAGCCTTCGGCGGAGGATCTGGCGGAAATAGCCCTGCTGGCAGCCGAAGTGGCCACCGAATTTGAAGTCGAGCCGCGCGTCGCCATGCTTTCCTTTTCCAACTTCGGCAGCGCCGATCATCCCACAGCCGAGAAAATGCGGCGGGCCACGGAATTGGCTTTGGAAAGAAATCCCGAGTTGATGATCGACGGAGAAATGATGGCCGATACCGCCCTGGTGCCGGAGATCATCGAGCAGGAGTATCCCTTCTCCTCGCTCAAAGGCGGCGCCACCGTGCTGGTCTTCCCCGATCTGGGCGCCGCCAACATCGCCTACAAAATGATGATGCGCATCGGCGGAGCGGAATCGCTGGGGCCGATCCTGATGGGACTCTCCAAGCCCGCGCACGTTCTCCAGCGCGGCGCCACCGTTGAGGAAATCGTCAACATGGCCGCCATCGCCGTCGTCGACGCGCAGAAGATCGCCGTGCAAAGGCGCGAACTGCCCGGTGCGTCCGCGGCCTGAGGAATTTCATGCCGCGAATCCAATAATCTGACGGGTGGGGCGTACCAATGGATCACATCCCACTCGTCGCATGGATCATAGTAATGGCGGCAGCGCTGGGCTTGAACATTTGGTTTTATTACTACCACCACGAGTGGATCGTTGTTGACTCCTTGGCAATTGCTGTGGGTCTGGCGCTTTATGCAGTCAGGAAGAACCGTTCGTAGTCCCTGGAAAACTCCGGGGGCGACGAGTGGTCACACGCTATTCATTTGGGCTTTTCCCTGTTGACATACTACATAAACAACGCTAAGCTCTGACCTGTTGACGTTCTAAAGGAGAGTTCGCCAGTGGCTTATTGCAAGGGAGAGATCCTGCAAGGAACGTTGGACCTGATGGTGCTCAAGGTTTTGGAGGGCATGGGGCCCACGCACGGGTACGGGATTGCCCGCCGCCTCGAACAGATTTCGCAAAACCTGCTCGAGATGAACCAAGGTACGCTCTACCCGGCCCTCCTCCGCCTCCAGCAACGGGGCTGGATCGCGTCCAAATGGGGAGCTTCCGACAACCATCGCCGGGCGAAGTTCTATTCCTTGACCAAGGCGGGAAGGAAGCAGCTTGCCGTGGAGAAGGAGAGCTGGGAGCGGACGGTCGCGCTTATGGCGCGCCTGCTGGCAGTGACGGGGTAACCGTGAAAACCTCCGTAACCGCTCTCGGTTGCCGTTAAAGTCGAACTACGGGGTTTCAAGTCCTTAACTGAAGACTGAGAACTGAGAACCGACAACTGAGGACTGCCCATGACTCAACTGCGCATCCTGGCTTCGCGAATCGCGGGTCTGGTCTGCAAAGCGCGGTTGGAGGAGGAACTCAATGAGGAGGTGCGCTCGCACCTCGAAATGCTGATAGAAGAAAACCGGCAAAAAGGAATGCCGCCCGAGGAAGCTCGTTATGTTGCGCTGCGCGCCTTTGGCGGGGTCGATCGAGCAAAAGAACGTTACCGCGAGCAACGCGGTCTGCCTGCCCTGGAGTCGTTCTTTCAAGATGTTCGCTATGCGTTGCGCGGTCTTCGCAGGAATCCCGCATTCGCGACGGTCGTAATCGCCACGCTCGCCCTCGGGATTGGCGCATCCAGCGCCGTCTTCAGTGTGATCGATCCGCTCTTGTTTCGAAGCTTGCCTTATCCCAAGGACGACCAGCTTGTGTCGGTGGGGTACCTCGGCCCCGTGGACAACAATGAATTCAATGTGGTCAGCAGCTATTTCGACTGGCAGCGGGGAGCAACCCTCTTCCAATCTCTAACGACCATGAGGGCCGGCACCGGGTGTGATGCCATGGTGGGCGATAGGCCGCGCCGCATCGCCTGCCAGATCGTAGCGGGCAATTTCCTTCGCACTTTCGGTGTCACACCGGTCATCGGTCGTGACTTCAATCCGGACGATGACCGGCCCCATGTCCCGTCTGTGGCGCTTCTGTCCTACGGATTCTGGAGGACCGCCTTCGGTGGCGACGCGAACGCGTTGGGCAAGACTCTTATCGTCGACGATCAACCCGTCAAGGTCATCGGGGTCCTTCCCGGGGATTTCGTCATGCCTCAGCTTGGGGAGATTGACGTAATGATGCCCGCCCGCCTGGATCCCAGCCTGCCGCGATCCCAGAATTCCAGTTCCTTTTTACGCACCTTCGCGCGGCTGCGGGAGGGCGTATCGATTGACCAGGCGCGTGAACAAATGCTTCCGCTCTTTGCCGCCACCGTCGCGCAGGACGTACCCCCGGAGTTGCGCTCCGAGGTGCGCCTGGTGGTTCGCTCGCTACGCGACCGGCAGATCCACGAAGTGAAGCTCTCCTGCTGGATGTTATTTGGCTCGGTGCTGGCCCTCCTGCTGGCGGCGTGTACGAATATCGCAAACCTGATGCTGGCGCGAGCAATGGCCCGCCGGCGCGAGGTGGCGATGCGGGAGGTTCTGGGGGCGGGGCGCGGCCGTCTGATGCGACAAACTCTGACCGAATCGATGATGCTCGGGATTCTGGGGGGCGTGGCAGGATGTTTCACGGCCTGGATTCTCCTGCGGGTCTCCATCACCCTCGCCCCGGGAGGGATGCTGCGCCTTGACCATGCGCAGATCGATGCACGAGTCCTCACCTTCGCGCTGGCGGCGTCGATCGCCACCGCCTTGCTGTTTGGGTTGGCACCGGCACTCGAACGGCCCCGCCCGGAAGCATTGGCAAGTTGGCATTCTGTGGGAACGGGACGGACGCTATTTCGCAAGGCGCTGGTGTCGGGGCAGGTGGCGATTTCTCTTTTGCTGCTCAGCGGGGCGGCGCTCTTGCTGCGCAGCCTTTGGAAACTTCAGACCCAACCTCTGGGTTTTGAGCCCGAACATGTGGTGACCGCCTCCTTCAGCTTGCGCGGGCACCGGTATACCTCCCCTGAGGCCAAAGCCAGGTTCTTTGACGACCTGGAAATGCGGCTGAAAAGCATTCCGGGCGCCGGAGTGTTCGCTCTTAGCGACTCCATTCCCCCTCGCGGCTCGATGGGCCGTCCCTATTCGAACCTGCGGATCGCGGGACATCCGCCAGTCGCTCAAAACGGAGGAATGGTCGAATTCCGGTGGGTGACTCCCGACTACTTCCGCGCCTTGAATATTCGCATCCTCGCCGGACGTCCTTTCGAAGAGAGCGAACGCGCATCCGGTGAGTCGCCTATCGTATTGAGCGCCACATTGGCCCGGCGTCTGTTCGGCAATGAAAGCCCCCTGGGGCAGCAGTTGGATCTGGAAGTCAGCGGTCATTGGTGCCCCATCGTGGGCGTGGCCGCCGATATCAAGAATAATGGGCTGACCGAAGCTTCCGATCCTGAATACTACCGCCTCCGGATGCACAACTCGCAAGAGACGAGCATGAGCGGCGTTGCGATATTCCGCACATCCCTCGACCCAAGTGTGCTGGGGCGCTGGATACGAAAGGAGTTCGCCGAACTCAACCCTTCGCTGCCGGTCGAAGTGGGAACTCTGGAACAGACGGTGGACCGATTCCGCGATCGGCCACGCTTTGTGACCATGCTGGTAAGTATGTTCGCAGCTCTCGGATTAGTGCTGGCCGCACTCGGATTATTCGGCGTGCTCTCATTCCTGGTGACCTGCCAGTCCCGGGAAATAGGGGTGAGGATGGCCATTGGCGCCCGGCCTGTCGATATTGTCTGGCAGATTCAGAAGCACGCCGGAATCTGGACGGGGGTGGGGGTGATCATCGGGTTGGGAGGATCATTGGCGCTGGCGCGTACGATTCGCGGTCTGCTCTTCGAGGTCTCGCCCACCGACCCGGTTTCCCTTGTCATCGCTACGGTAGTGTTGGAGGTTACGGCGATCTTCGCGGCGGGGCTCCCTTCCTACCGCGCAGCCCATATCGACCCGGCTGTGACCTTGCGGAACGAGTAAGTCCTTGTGACCGCGAATGGATGTCCGGCGCCTGCCTAAATCCGATTGATGGTGCCGCGGCAGCTCGCGTGTCCGCAGCGGCACTGCATGGTTTCATCGGTGTGGTCGTAATTGTAGTCGACGGTCAGTTCTTCACCCTTGCGGATCGCGCGCAAGCTCATATAGATGATATGCCCCTTCATAATGCGCGAGACTAAGTTGGGCTGGCAGGAATGGTTGACCAACTCCGCGCCGGAGCCTCCCACTGCCCCGTCCAGGGTCCAGTAGTGATCGAGAACGAAAAGGTAAGGCGTTTTGCCGCGCCGCTTCGCCTCCCGCGGGCCGATTTTCTCCCCCCGATACTCAATCACCTTGCGGTTGGCGGGGATGTTCTGATCGGCGCAAACGCCCCAACGGTGAATCTTTGATAGTGCGGCGCGAAGGCGGTAACAACAATACTTGGAATCAATAACAGGGGTAACCGCCTCCCCCTTTCTGGACTTGGTCATAGTGCCAAAACCGGGTGCCTCCTCGGGGATTCTAAGCGGCTTAGCTTATCACACTCGATGTTTTCAATCTCTCCACTGAGTTACCCATGACAGGGGAAGTCACGATGCCATCGCTTGCGTTATGAGAGAATCTCGGTCGGGTTGCTCCAGTATTTTCCTGCACGCGCAAAAAGTAATGCATCGAAGCTGCGCTTCTCATGGCTATTTGTAATAATCAGCTTTCCTCAACTCGCGAAGTTCCTGCCGCCGCCTGAGGAGATCCAAGATGTAATCCTTCAGCATTGCTTCGAGGACCCCCGTCTCGTCGTTGTACCACAAGGCGGGTGGCAGCTTGATGTCAAAGGCGTGAGTGAAAGCCTCAATGTACTCTTCTGTCTGTTTGACGATCCTAGCGCTTAATGTCTTTCGTGTGCCGTCCGCCAGGATGGCGGTGCAGTCCGTCTCGCCGGGGCTCCCTTCCTCCGCCGTTTTCCCCTTATAAACGGCGTAGATGGCAAGATACTCTGCCTCCTCAATCGGCATATCCTTGCTGAACATGTTCCGAACAAAGGTTTGAGCAGGCTCCTGGCTGCCACCTATGATCTCGAAGCGCTCGACCCGCTGAGTTCCGCCACGGTCCATCTTCAGAAGCCGGACGCCCTCTGCCGGGGATGCCAATCCGAGGAGCAGCGAGTAATCAAGCGGCATGCGCACAGGATCAGGGCTCCGCGGGAGGGGCCGCTCACGGTATTGCAGGTTCCGATCAGCCACGATCCCGGCGAGTTCATCAAGTGAGGCGGCGTCGGGCAGGCAATTATCGAACTCTCCCACGATAGCATCGATGAGATCATAGTCCCCAGTGCCGACAATACTTGCCGTGAACCCACTCCTCTTTCGCAGGTTGAAGAGGGTGTGGCAGTAACCAGACCCACCCGGATCTTCATACTTCATGTCAGCAGCCAGGGCAATTCCAGCATCGCAGAGTACGCCTGCAGCGACCGTCACCGGTTTTCTCCTTCATCTGAGACGGGTATGGACGATACGGCGGGCTGGGCAATTTGTCAAACCGGCTGCACCCCGAATACGGCCGTCCCCCTAAGGGAAAACCCGCATAACAATCAAAGTACTCGTACCTTCGTACCATTGCTAACGGCGTACCCCCCTGTAAACTGGCCTCCTGGTAGGAACACGCACGTCAGGGTGCGGCGATTTGGTTCTGAGCATTGGCGCATTTGAGTTGAACCTTCAGCAGGACCGAGCCAATATATGGTCTTATCGGGTCTAATTCTGGTTGTTTCGACTGCGCTCTTTTTCTTCTATTCCTGGACCGTGGTCCGGCGGGTGCTGCATCATGCCCCCTATCGCGGGTGAGGTTGCGCCGTACGTTCGTACTATTGCGCCGATGTTACGCACTCCTTAAACTAGTGCGAAAGCTGGAGCAAAGGAACTTCGGCTGCTGTTGGGATCTCTAGGTTTCGGTAGCTTGGTGGAGGAAAGCCATGATCGAATCTTGTATCGTCCTGATCTTCTCGGCGGCACTCTTTTTCTTCTATTGGCAGGTAACGGTGCAAAGGATCCTGCGTCGAGCCTTCGCGCAGGCCTATTTTCGAGTGATCGTCGCCGCCAACAGGCTGGAATTCCCCGCCCTGCGGACGGCCGTCCTTGCTTCCAGTGGACCGGTCGACTACGCCCGGCTACGGATGAACATCAAATGCGATTACCAGGCCCTAACTTACCTCCTCAAGAATGCATCCAACCTGCGGCAGTCCCTTACACGAGATGAGCGTTTCCTGATGGTCTATTTCCGCCTGCTCATCATCTCCCTTAGCATCAGGCACTGGCTGGGAATGCAAGAAAAGCCTGCCGTCCTGGGGTTGGCGGATATTCTGCAATACTTCGCCAACATCGTGGGCGAGCGGGTAAATTCCCTGCGCGTCGCCCCCCTCGCCCTTTCACCTTCTGCGCTGGGCCTCTGAATGGAGCAATGAACGAAGAGTTCCGGGGTTTGACTGGGCATTCGCCGCCCGATTCCCGTCGGTAGCGGCTTTACGGCACGAAATCCGTCACCAGTTGGACGAGCGTTCGCACACCGTGGCCCGTGGGCCCCTTGGCGCGGTAGGGCTTCTCATCGTTCGCCCAGCGGGTTCCCGCAATATCCAAATGCACCCACGGAGTATCGCCGGCGAATTCCCCGATGAACATCGCGCCAGTAATCGCTCCCCCGTATCGGCCGCCCGTATTTGCCAGGTCCGCAATCGAGCTTTTGTAGAGTTCGCGATAGTCGTCGTCTACCGGCAATTGCCACATCTTCTCACCGGCCAGGTTGGCGGCGGCCAGGACGCGATTCACCCAGTCTTTATTCCAGCCAAAGACGCCGGTCGTGATGTTCCCCAGCGCCACCATGCAGGCCCCCGTCAGGGTGGCAGCATCGATCAGCACCGTACACCCGAGTCTCTTGGCGTAAGTCAGAGCATCGGCCAGGACGAGGCGACCTTCGGCATCGGTGTTGAGGATTTCGATGGTTTTCCCAGACATGGAAGTGATGACGTCACCAGGCTTGTAAGCGTTCCCGCTGGGCATGTTCTCGGTTGCCGGGATCACCCCCATAACGCGCACGCGGGGCTTGAGCTGGGCAATCGCCTGCATCACGCCGAGTACCGTGGCGCCGCCCGCCATGTCGGTTTTCATTTCGTGCATGTTCTCGCTTGGCTTGATGGAGATGCCGCCGCTATCGAAGGTAATTCCCTTCCCGATCAGTCCGATCACGGGTTCGGCCGGCGCATCTTCGGGCGCGTAGCGGAGGACAATCAGTCGGGCGGGTTCCTGCTGGCTTCCCTGCGCCACGGCCCAGAAAGCCCCCATCTTCAGGTCCTGGATTTCCTGCGGTCCCAGCACTTCACAACTCAGGCCAAAGCGGGCCCCCATCGCGGCGGCTTGGTCCGCGAGTTTCCGAGGGGTCATGAGGTTCGACGGTTCATTGACAAGGTCGCGCGAGAAGTTCTGGGCGTCGCCGATAATGCGACTCCGGTGCAAAGCCGCTTCCGCGTCGGCCGAAATCGGTTTACCACCCGTCGCCAGGAGGAGCCTGTCAATACTCTTCTCGCCGTTGCGCTCGGTCCGGTAGTTGTCGGCGTCATAATCGGCAACCATTGCCCCACCCACGGCCGCGGACACTGAGGCGGGCTCAAGGGATCCGAGAGTCCATGCCACCTCCCGCACACCACGTGAACGCAGGTGTCGAACGGCGGCTCCAGCCAGATGACGGAGGTGCCTCTCATTGAATTTCTCGACCTTCCCTGCACCCACTATAAGCAGCCTGGATGCGATCACCCCTGGTGGCTGGCGGAGCAACGTGAACTCGAACGCCTTGCCGGTCAATTCCCCCGCGGCCTGCAATTGCACCAGCAGATTGCGCGTTTCCGAAGGCAACCCTTCCACGGTGCCACTGGAAGAAGGCGTCCCCTCAAAGCTGTACGCGACCAATGCCGCAGCGCTCAGTTCGGAGAGAGGTTCCTCACGGAATTCAATTTTCATGTTTCCAAGCTCCTTCTCGAGGGGTTCGAAGGTCGGGATTCGGGATTGGGCTTCGGATATCCGGAATTGATGACAAGCCAGCAACGCTACTCGACGAGCTGATGAGCTTGTATTAGAGCCTGAGGGACCGATGCCGGATGCTGCGCCGATTCCTTGCCCCTTACCCCTGAAACCAAACCCCAAATCCCGAATTCCCGGTCTTACTGGTGCCGCCGGCGGTGTTCGTGGATGTCCTGTTGGGCCTCCCGATCGATGGTACGCTGCCGCGAGGCATCGCGATGGTCGTACACCTTCTTGCCTTTAGCCAATGCAATTTCGCACTTGATCAGGTTCTTCTTCAGATAAACGCGAGTTGGAATAAGGGTGAAACCCTTCTCTTGTACACGGCCCGCCAACTTATCCAGTTCCTGCCTTCGCAGCAGGAGGCGCCGGTCCCGCAAAGGATCGTGATTGGAGTAGCTTCCCGCCGTATATGGGCTGATGTGGCAATCGATCAGCCAGGCCTCGCCCCGCTTGAGGTCAACATAACTGTCCTTGAGATTGATTTTGCCCTCGCGAACCGATTTAACTTCCGTCCCGGTCAGCTCCACTCCCGCTTCATAACGATCCAGGAGGTGGTACAGATGTTGCGCCTGGCGGTTGACAGCAA
>Ga0335069_10011946_pt1 | contig 12240 bp, 11 predicted proteins | sample Lox_Sample_11_FD_206714 | JGI IMG/M metagenome (GOLD analysis project Ga0335069, IMG submission 206714) | Soil microbial communities from Loxahatchee National Wildlife Refuge, Florida, United States - Lox_Sample_1.1 | ecosystem: Environmental > Terrestrial > Soil > Wetlands | place: USA...
GGGATTCTGACCACGGATCGCCAGTTAGGGATCACAAACACCGTACCGTCGGATTTCAATCCGCGTCCAAAGACGAACCCAACCCCAGCGCAGTAATCCACCGACAACTAGGAATCACCGTGTCACGGGCACATTCCGATGATATCGATCAGTCATTCCGATCTGATGCCGATCAGAACGGAGCGAAGCGACGCAGGGCTCTCTCAGTGTGAAATAGTGATCGACATCACTGAGGCAGGCATTTGACTGTGGTCTGATCAGTCGGCAACAGGTTCGCAATGCGCGAATGAGCGAACCTGGTTTCCGGAGCAGAAACCAGAACCGTACCAGCAACCCATGGAATCTGCCGCAGCCGTATTGCGGCGGTTGCCCGGCGAGATCATCGTATCCAAGCAGAAGCTCCGTCAAGCCGAAGCCGTCGAGTGCGTGCGGTTAAAGCGAGATTGCGCCAGCCAGTCTCTGGGCTTCGCCTCCCGACCTTTTGTTCTTTGCGGCCTGCCAATCAAGAGGCCAGCCAATGGTGTCTTGCTGCACGAACGCCGAAACGGACAATTCCTGCTGCAGGTCACCGGTCATCCTACCTATGGCCTGCCGTGGGGTCAGGATCGCTTGGTTCCCCTTTTCCTCGCGACCTTGGCGGTCCGGCAGCAGCGCCGCACGATCACGTTCTCCAGCGCACTTGAAATGTTGGGTACTTTCGGCATGCAACAAGGTGGTTCCCAATACCGCCGGCTGATCGGCGCTTTCCAGCGCATCTTGGGCGCCACCATCTTCTTCGGCTCCGACATGCAACTGGAAAAGGCCGCGGTTGTCCATCACGCGCGGTTCAACTTCATGAGCGAGGCGCGGATTTGGTGCTCCCGCGATCCTGCTCGGCAGAACCTGCCGGGTGACTGCCAGAACATGATTGTCTTGAGCGAAGAGTTCTACCGGGAAATCCAGAGCCATCCCATCCCTGCGGACTTGGAAGCGGCCAACGCCCTATCGTCCTCGCCGGCGGTTCTGGACCTCTACATCTGGCTGTCGTACCGGTGCTTCGTAGCGAGGGGAGAGGAGCGCGTACCGCTGTTTGGAGTCGGCCTGGTGAATCAGTTGAGGGGTGCCACCTATGCGCGTCCCCGGAAGTTCCGGGAGCGATTGGAAAGGTGGTTGGGCCTGGTGCGATTGATGTGGCCGATATGCCCGGCGTGCATCAGTCCGGACGGTCGAGCGATCATCGTCAAGCGCGCGCATGCCATTCGGCCTGTGGGGAGCAACCAAGTTTGTACCTAAGATCGACGTCGGGATGTCTGTGCGGCGAACGGCCTTGGCCGAAATTGACCGAGTCGTTTCGGAGGGACTGGGCCGTGCGCGGGTACCGGGAAATGCGCAACCGGCTGCATTCAATCGGCAGGTGGCAATGTACCTGGCCCAGCGGGTAACGGGGAACGCACAACCGGCGGCGTTCAATCGACAGGTGGCGATGTACCTCGCAAAACGCGTCGGCGGCTGGCGCGTCACGAGAATCGGCAATTTCTATAACGGACGGCACAAAATGACCGTATGCCATGCGATTCGTCGGATCGAACGCCTCGCGCGACGCATGCCGACGTGGACAGCCTTGAAGGCGTTAGTAGAGGAAATCAAAACTGGTCCGGCAAGCGATTCCCACGCTCTTCTTCAAGCAACCCGCCTGAATCTGCCACCGGCGAAAAGCGCACGCTAAGTACCTGCCTTCGCCACCTCGTCTGGATGCCGCCCGATGAGCAGTCCGCCGCCCGTGTCGTGAAGTCCGTTGTCGCGCCCGCGCTCGACCACTTCGCGCCGGCGGTAGGCGCCGCTTGCGCGCCGGCCAAAGCGGTGGCGTTCTATTCCGGCGCTAACTACGGACCGGAGTCGCCGATTTTTTGCTGCGCTTAGAGGTTTCCACTCGGCGCGACCGGTACCTCGGATTGGAGCGCAGCAAATGGGCCGCCAGTGCCCTGACGGCGCGGGTTTCATCATGGGCGGCGATTCCGTCGATGATTGCCTTATGCTCCTGCAGCGTCAGGTCCTCGACTCCCGGAACGCGCAATAGTCGCGGGTAGAGCTCAAACACCCATTCGAGCAAAGCATGGCTGACCGCGATATAGATCGGATTGCGCGAAACCGCCGCGATCACGTTATGGAACGCAATATCCGCGGCGACGAACCGCGCGGCGTCACCACACGCCGCACGCTGGTTATCGAGTGCCGCGCGTAAAGCGGCAACGTCCTCCGGCAAACAATTCTTCGCCGCTAGCCGCACCATGCCGCTCTCGAAGGCAAGGCGCGCCTCCCTGAGGTTCTCGCGCAACGCGGGCGACGTCTGTAGGAGATGACGGACGGTACGGTCGATCTTGCCAAGAATGGTTTCCGGACCGAGCGACACCAGACGCGCGCGCTCGCCATGCTGTATACGAACGATGCCCATGGCGGCGAGCGACTGGAGCGCTTCGCGTACGGCAGGGCGGCCCACGCCAAACCGGACCATCAGATCGCGCTCGGACGGCAGTTCGCCTCCGGTTTCCACTGCGCCGCGCTCGATGATCTGGAGGAGCCGGTCCAGGATTTCATCTGAGAGCTTGCGGCGTTGGATCTTCTCCGAAGTTTGGGACGGTTGACTCACTGGTATGATGAGTATACCATAGGCGCATGCAGACACTCCGATTCGCCATGATCGGCGCCGGTTTCTGGGCCCGCTACCAACTAGCGGGCTGGATGGAAGCCGGAGGCGCGCAATGCGTGGGGATCTTCAACCGGACCCCTGGGAAGGCGGAAGCACTGGCGCGGGAGTTCGGTTCGCCGCCAGTTTTCGGCGACGCTGAAGCTATGTTGCGTGAGACGCGTCCCGATTTCGCGGACGTCGTGACGGACGTTGGCACGCACGCAGCCTACACCCAACTCGCCGCGGGACTCGGGATTCCGGTGGTGTGCCAGAAGCCGCTGGCGGTCTCGTATTTGGAAGCGGCGCAGATGCTGGAGGCGTGCCGGTCGGCCGGCGTTCCGCTGTATGTGAACGAGAACTGGCGCTGGCAGTCGCCAATACGGCAGTTGAAGCTTCGCATGGACGGGGCTGACATCGGCGAGATCTTCCGCGCACGGATTCGCATGGTTTCCGGGTTCCGCCTTTTCGACAATCAGCCTTTTCTCCGCGACCTGGAGCAGTTTGTTCTCACCGATATCGGAAGCCATGTTCTGGATACCGCGCGCTTTCTGTTCGGCGAGGCGGAACTCGTCTACTGCCAGACCTCTCGGGCTCACAAAGACATCCGCGGCGAGGACGTCGCGACGGTCACGCTGAAGATGAAGAGCGGCGCCACAGTGGTGGTGGAGATGGGATACGCCGGGAACTACCTGGAGCGCGACCGTTTCCCGGAAACGGAGATCTTCGCAGAATCGACGCGCGGCTCTGCCGAGCTGCAGCTCGACTACTGGATTCGCATCACGACCGCGGACGGCACGCACATCCAGCGCTGCCCGCCGCCGCGCTATGCGTGGGCCGATCCACGCTACGACGTGGTGCATTCGAGCATCGTGCCCTGCCAGGCGAACCTGCTGGCGGCCATGCGGGGCGAGTGCGCCGCTGAGACCACCGGCGAGGACAACCTCAAGACCGTGCGGCTGGTGTTTGCGTCATATGAATCCGCGTCCAGGAGCCAGGCGGTCCGGGTGGATCAGTGATGCCGCAAATATTGCGAGCCGGGCCCTTGTCGGCCACGTTCGGGGACGGCGCTCTCCGCCATGTGAGGCTGGGGGCGTGCGAGGTGACCGAACGCATCTACGGCGCCGTGCGTGACCAGAACTGGAGCACGCCGCCGGGCCGCATTGAAAATTTATCCGTGAATGAGCTCGCGACGAGCTTCCACGTGGTTTTCGACTGCGTGCACCAGGAGGGGGACCTGGACTTCCGGTGGCGTGGCACCATCGAAGGGACTGCGGCAGGGCGTATCGCCTTCGCCATGGATGGCAAGGCTCATTCCACCTTCCCCCGAAATCGAATCGGTCTCTGCGTTCATCATCCGTTGCGCGAGTGCGCCGGCAGGCCGTGCCTGATCGAACTGGTGGACGGCCGGCTGGAGCAATCCGAGTTTCCCGAGTTTGTCGCACCGCATCAGCCATTCCGCAATATCCGTGCGATGTCGTACGAGGTGGGCGGCGTTGGCGTGGAAGTGCGGTTCGCGGGCGACGTGTTCGAAACGGAAGACCATCGGAACTGGACCGATGCGAATTTCAAGACATACAGTACGCCTCTGAGTCTGCCGTTTCCCATTGAGGTGACGGCGGGATCGGAGGTCCATCAGCGTTTGGAGATCGCGCTGCGGGGCGCCGGGTCGATGGCCGAGCCGGCGCCGGATGCCGTGGTTCGCGTGGGCGCAAGCGGAGAGCCGCGCCCCATGCCTCGCATCGGATTGGCGATGGCGGCCAACGAGCGGCCCTTATCGCAGACGGAACTCTCCGCTTTGCGGCGCCTGCGGCTCGCGCATCTCCGCGTCGAATGCGGCCCCGCGCTCGAACGGGCCGCCGAGGAGGCGCAGGCCCTCGGCGCCAAGCTGGAGATAGCTGTCACGGCGGCGGACCATTTGGCGGATGCCGCCCTGTGGTCACCGATGACGGAACGATGGCTCGTGTTTGATTCCAGCCTGGTGCGAGCCATGAGGCAGGCGGCCGGCCAGGGCGCCAACGTTGTGACCGGCACGAATGCCTGTTTCGCCGAGCTGAACCGTAATCGTCCCCATGGCGACGGCTGGGACGGGGCGTGCTTTTCGGTGAATCCCCAAGTCCACATGTGCGATGACGCGAGCGTGATGGCGAACGCCGCGGCGCAGTATGATGCGGTGCGGAGCGCACAACGCTTTCTGGGCGGACGCGGCGTGGTGGTTTCGCCCGTGACGCTGCGACCGCGCTTTAACGACCCTGACCCGCGGCAGAAGCTGCCACTCTGCGCCGCGTGGACTGTGGCGAGCCTGAAGGCTCTGGCGGAGGCCGGCGCGGCCAGTGTCACTTACTTCGAGACACACGGAGCAGGAGGCCTGATGGATGGTGGCAATCTATACCCCGTCTACAGAGTCTTTGAAGCGCTCGCGGAAACCTTCATCCCCTGCGAGATCAGCGACCCGGCACGCGTGGCGGCCATGGCCGTCGACTCAGGTGCCGGGCGGCGGTACCTCGTGGCAAACCTGACGCCGAACGCGTGCGAGGTGGAGGTGGAAGGCAGAGAGCAGGTACTCGAACCGTACGGCGTGGTAACGGTCCAAGGAGCCGGATAGATGGACCTTGGACATGGAATCGCAGGTGTGCTGATCGGCGGCATTCTGAACGGCAGTTTCGTCGCGCCGATGAAGAAAATGCCGCTATGGAAATGGGAGAATTCGTGGCTCGTGTATTCCATCTCGGGCCTGCTCGTCATCCCCTGGATTGCGGCGCTGGCGACGGTGCCGGATCTCGGCGGTGTGCTCAGCGGCGCCTCCGCGGCGAGCACCTGGCGGGTGCTGCTGTTCGGTCTCGGATGGGGCGTGGGGTCGGTGCTATTCGGATTAGGCATTGCTCGCATGGGACTGGCGGTGGGATATGGCTTGATCCTCGGACTGATCGCGCCGATCGGCACGTTTCTGCCGCTGATGGTCTTACATCCCGAGCAACTCCACACAAAGCGCGGGATGTCGCTGATTGTCGGGACGCTGATCGTGATCGGCGGAATTGTACTGTGCGCCGCGGCAGGCAAGATGCGCGACAAGGACGGCCCGCGGACCGCGCAGGGATTCGCGCTCGGGCTGCTGATCTGCGTTCTGGCGGGCCTCTTCTCGCCGATGCTGAACTTCAGTTTTGCTTTCGGCGATGAGTTGCAGCAGCGCGCGATGGCGGCAGGCGCTACACGGGACGCGTCGAGCACCGCTATTTGGCCGCTCTGTCTCACCGCAGGACTGATCGCCAACGCCGGATATGCCGTTCTGTTGCTCCAGCGTAATCAAAGCTGGCGGGCGTTTCGCGGCGGGGGTGGGGCTTACTGGATATGGGGCAGCCTGATGGGCGTGCTCTGCTTCGGCAGCTTCATCGTCTATGGCGCGGGCGCGAATGCGCTGGGCAGGCTGGGCGCAGTGGTCGGATGGCCGCTGTTCATGTCTATGAGTTTGATTACATCGAACGCGCTCGGCTGGGTCAGCGGCGAGTGGAAGGGAGCGCCTCCCAGAGCGTTACGCTTTGCGGTTGCCGGCATTGCCGTCCTGATCACCGCGATCACGGTGATCGCGCTCGGTGGAAAGGAGTAGGCCTTGAAGCTCGGGATCGGAACCTACGCGTACATGTGGTCGATCGGATTCCCCGGCGCGGAACCCGAGAAGCCAATGCGTGCCATCGACCTCGTGCGGAGAGCGCACGAGTTCGGGCTTCGAGTCGTCCAGTTCGGGCCGAATCTGACCCTGTACGAGCTGGACCCCGGGGAATTGGACGAAGTTCTGTCGGCATGCTCGGAGTGGGGGATCGAGATCGAGATCGGCACACGCGGAATGGAAACGGAGCATCTGGAACGGCTGGTGGACTTCACGGTACGTTGCGGCGCCAAGCTGTTGCGCACGTTTCCCGAGGTTCAGGGGCGAGTGCCGGAGCGCAAGGAACTGGCCACGCTGCTGCGCGCGATAGAACCGAGCCTGCGCCACGCGCAGGTGCGGCTTGCGATGGAGAACAGCCTCATCCCCGCATCCGAGCTTGACGCGGCGCTGAGCGAGACCGGCAGCGAGTGGCTCGGCATCACCCTGGACACCGTGAACTCGCTGGCGATTCCCGAGGGTACCGAAGAGGTGGCGCGGCGCCTGGCGCGCTGGACCCAGTGCCTGCACGTGAAGGATTTTGCAGTGAAGCGGGAGTGGCACATGATGGGTTTCCGGGTGGAAGGCCGGCCCGCGGGGCAAGGCCAGCTAAACGTTCCATGGCTACTGAAGCTGCTCGAGGAGGAAGGCGCGCGGGCGAACGCGATCCTGGAGCTATGGCCGCCCGAGCAAGCTACGCCGCGGGAGACGATCGCGCTCGAACAGCAATGGGCCCTGGAGAGTATTGGCTATTTGAGAACTCTGATTGAGGAATAAACATGTCTAAAACAGTGGCGGTGATCGGCGCAGGCGGCAAGATGGGCGCGCGCGCCGCGGAAAAGATCGGTTTCGGCCACCCGTTCCGGGTGCTGCTGTGTGAGAGCAACCGGGAACGCGCGCAGGCGCTCGAGGACAAGGGCTTGCGTGTGACCGAGACCAGTGAGGCGATGGCCGGGGCCGACTTCGTGGTCATGGCGGTGCCGGACGCGTTGATTGGAACGATTGCGCGCGACCTGGTTCCGGCCATGAAGCCGGGGGCAACACTCATCATGCTGGACGCGGCGGCGGCCTACATCGGTGGATTGCCGGTGCGGGATGGGATTACGCAGATCATCACACACCCGTGCCACCCGCCATTTTTCACGGAACAGGAGACCCCGGAGGCTCGCAGGGATTATTTCGGCGGCACGGCGGTACAGGACATCATCGTGTCGCTGATCAGCGGCTGGGAGGAGTCGTTCGCGGAGGGCGTGGAATTGTGCCGGGCCTTGTTTGCGCCGGTGCGCCGTGCGCTGCGCGTGACACCGGAGCAGTTCGCGTTTCTCGAACCGGCGATGTCTGAGATCATCGTGGCGGCGGCCGCCAACTGGATGAAGCAGTCGATGGAAGCAGCCATCGAAAAGGGCGTGCCCAGGGAGGCCGCGGAAGCATTCATGGCCGGGCACGCACAGATAGCCATGGCCATCGTATTCGGCGCCGAACCGTCCCCGTTCTCCGATGCGGCGAAACTCGCGATCGCGTGGGGCACCGAAAAATACATTAATCCAGAGTGGCGGCAGGTGTACGAACGCGAGACGCTGGCGCGCGCGATCGAGGATATCCTGAAGCCGCGAGCGGTGACGGCCTGAATATGAGCATCGGTCCATTGGCAATTTCCATGGCGGTGCTGGTGGCGGCCGCCTCGTTCGCCGAATCCCGCGGGCGGCCATTGCCGCGGATTCGGGTAAGCGACAACCACCGGTTTCTGGTGACGGCGGATGGTAAGCCATTTTTCTATCTGGCCGACACGGGGTGGGAACTGTTCCACCGGCTGAATCGCGAACAGGCAGTCGAATACCTGGATACGCGCGCGGCGCAGAAGTTCACCGTCGTTCAGGCCGTGGCGTTGGCGGAACTCGATGGCGTCACCACACCGAATGCGTACGGCAAGCTGCCGCTCGTCAACGGGGATCCGGCGAAGCCTGCTGTTGCGGCGGGTGAGTACGGGTATTGGGAGCATGTCGAGTACATCATCGACGAAGCGAACGCGCACGGGATGTACATCGCGCTGCTGCCGGCGTGGGGCAGTTGGGTGAATAGCGGCGGGCGCGATCGCAGCATTCTGACGCCAGGAAACGCGCAAGCCTACGGCGAGTTTCTGGGGCGGCGCTTCGGCAAGAAGGGGATCATCTGGATTCTTGGCGGCGACCGCAAGCCTGCGGGTTATGAGGAGACATGGCGCGCGCTGGCGCGCGGCATCGCGATCGGCGTAGCCGGGAAAGAGGATTACGACGCGGTGCTGATGAGCTTTCATCCACCCGGGGGCGCAACCTCGTCGACATGGTTTCACAAGGACGGGTGGCTCGATTTCAATATGCAGCAGGATGGCCACGGCCCGCCTGCCCAGTCGCGATCATGGGAGAAGATTGCGGCGGATTACGCGCTGACGCCGGTGAAGCCGGTGCTCGATGGCGAGCCTCTCTATGAGGACCATCCCCTGGCATTTCGCGCAAAGGAATTGGGCTACTCGTTTGACGCGCATGTGCGGCAATATGCTTACGCCGACACTTTCGCGGGCGGCTGCGGTCACACTTACGGGAATCACGCGGTCTGGCAGATGCATGCGCCGGAGCACACTCCCATCCACGGCCCATTGATGTACTGGTATGAGGCGATTCACCGGCCGGGCGCGGGCGAGATGCAGTATCTGCGGGCCCTGCTCGAGTCGCGGCCGTATCTGTCGCGTGTGCCCGACCAGACGATCGTGGTGCACGAACTGGAGGGCGCCGACCACATCAGCGCCACGCGGGGCGACGGTTATCTGTTCATCTACTCTGCGCAGGGGCGCAAATTCACAGTTCGTCCCGGCAAGATTGCGGGCGATCGTCTGAAGGGTTGGTGGTACAACCCGCGCTCGGGCGACGCGCAGGCGATCGGCGAATTCGATAACCGCGTGGAGCGCGAGTTCGCGCCGCCCTCGGAGGGGTTCGGCAGCGACTGGGTGCTGGTTTTAGACGACGCGTCCAGATCGTTTCCGGCGCCGGGGAAGTGATGCGATCCATCCTGCTGGTTCTGATTGTGGCGGCGGCAGCTTCGGCGCAAGGGCCGCTTGGCCCCGACGAGGGACTGTTCGACATCACGCGATTTGGCGCGCGCGGCGACGGCTTGGCGGACAACACGGCCGCGATACAGAAGGCGATCGACGCAGCCAGCGTCAAGGGCGGAATCGCATTCATCCCACCGGGGCGCTGGCTGTGCAGGGGTCACCTCGAACTGAAGATGGGCGTGCACCTGATGGGGATCAACCAGGCGCCGCAGTCCTGGGAGCCGCAGACGGGATCGATCCTGATGCCCCTCGAAGGACGCGGGAACGAAGAGAGTCCCGCGTTTATCGAGATGCGGAGTTCCACTTCGATTACGGGCGTCACCTTCTACTATCCGGAGCAGACCGTAGAAGACATCCGCCCGTACCCCTGGACCATCCAGATCCGCGCGAACCCGGCGGACCCGAAGGGCGTCTCGTTCGACAGTACAGTCTCGAACGTCACGCTGATCAACAGCCACAACGGGATCCGCGCAGGTCCAACCGAAAACGGCCGGCACCGCATCATGAGTGTGCACGGAACGGTTCTCCGTCGCGGGATCTTCGTGGACTGGACCGGCGATATCGGACGGATCGAGAACGTGCAATTCCACTCGCACTTCTGGGCGAACAAGGCATTTCACGGCGATTGGGACAAAGTGTTCTCGTTCATGCAGAAAAATCTGGAGGCGTTCGTGTTCGGGCGGACCGATTGGGAGTACGTCACCAACACATTCGTGTTCCCTGCCCGGATCGGCTACCGGTTTATCGAAACGTCGAATGGCGCTGCCAACGGCCAACTCTCGGGCATCGGCGCAGATGCCTGCGACACCGCCATGCTGGTGGAAGCCATACAGCCGCAAGGGCTCCTGATCACGAACGGCGAGTTCAACGCGCACCGTGTCGGGCAGGCCACGCAGGTGATCGTCGAAAAGACGGCTAAGGGCAACGTGCGATTCGTGAACTGCGGTTTTTGGGGTCCCGTGGAGCATAATGCGGTGATCCGCGGAGATGGATACACTTCGTTTTCCGATTGCTACTTCTCGAACAACTATGACGGCGCGGGACATTCGATCGTCGCGGAGGGCGGGAAAATCCAGGTCCGGAACTGCACTTTCGACGCGCTCTCAAAGGAACGACAACCAGGGAATGCTTTCGCAAAAACGGGAAGCCGGCATCAGCCACCCGCCATCCGGCTCGCGCCGGGCTTGCGGCATGCGATCGTCAGCGGCAACAACGGCTATTACGGCGTGGCGATCGACAACGAGATTGGCGCGCGCGCCATCATCAGCGACAACGAGCCGTACCGGCCGGAGCATTAGATGCGCGATAAAACCGGCCCCATGCTCTACCTGGTCTATTTCATTTACTTCTTCTGCGGGCTCACGCAGTGCTTCGAGGGCGTGTTTCTGCCGGAGTTCAAAGCGTACTTTCACCTGAATTATCAGCAGCAGATGTACACGATGTTCGCGAAGAACATCCCGTTTCTGCTGGCAGTGGGGATCGGATACCTTATTCGCTACATCGGGTACAAGAACTGCATGACGGCCGCGATGGCGCTTTTCGCGGGCGGCACCTTCGTCCTGGTTCCGGGCCTGCGATCGGGACGGTACGATATCGTGCTGCTGGGGTTTTTCTTCATTGGTTTGGGTTTCAATGCCGAAATCGTGGCGGGGAACCCGATGCTTACGGCGCTCGGTCCACCGCGCGACGCATCGAGTCGTCTGAACCTCGGCAACGCACTGGGGGCGGTCGCACAGATTATCGCGCCCGCTACCCTGTCGTTCATCATTCCGGCGGCGGTGGTGACGGTGACGGGCAAACTGCCGTATATGGAAGGCTTGTTCCTCGTTTTAGGAGCCGTTCTGGCGGTGGTAGCTGGCATGACTCTGCTCTCGCGCAACACCGATATCGCCGGCAGTTTCGAGAAGGCAGCTTCGCCCGCACGCAGCATGTGGTCGCACCCCAGGTTGATGCTCGGGTTTGTTTCGATCTTTCTGATCCTCGGCGTAGAGGCGGGGCTATTTGGCTTCTACCGCAACTTCCTGGAGGACCCGAGCATCGCCGGGCTTACCGCTCATCAATCTCAACGCATGTTCACCGTCTACTTCGCGGTATTTGCGCTCGGCCGTCTGGCGGCATCGTGGGTGCAAACGCGAATCCTGCCCACCACACATCTTGTGTTTAATACCCTTGGCGCGATGGTGTGCCTCGCGATTGCCATTCTGGCCAAAGGGATGATCGCAGTGGCGGCGATTACCGCAATCGGTTTCTTCATCTCGATTCTGTTTCCAACGCTCTACGCACTGGCTATCGAAAACATGGACGACCTCACAGGGCAGGCATCGGGCCTGCTGGTGATGGGTTTCGTGGGCTGCGCGCTCATTCCGGTGCTGCAGGGTAAGATTGCGGATTCCATTGGCTTGCAACTCTCCTACGTGGTCGGGTTCGCAGCCTATCTGTTTGCCGGATTCTACGCGTTAGGAATGTCGCGTCGCGCATGACACAGGAACTAGAGAATTTCGAATTGTTGGTGACCTCGAATCGAACCGGCGAGAATGAAATATTCGCCGTGAATCCCGCGACCGGCGATGCCCGGAACCTGACGCGGCATCCGGGGTCGAGCGAGCGCTATGCATCGTGGTCGCCAGATGGGTCGCTGGCGGCATTCACCTCCGACCGGGACGGCGCCTACAACCTATACCTGATGGACAGCAACGGCGGACCTCTGCGGCAGTTGACTCAGGAGCCCGCCGGCATGATCGCGGGAATGCAGAGCTGGACCGCGGATGGCGCCTGGATCTGCTTCGGCCTGTTCGGCAAACCCGACCCGCTGATGTGCCGGATTGCGCCCGACGGCTCCGGCTTCTCGATCAT
>Ga0335069_10011947_pt1 | contig 12239 bp, 10 predicted proteins | sample Lox_Sample_11_FD_206714 | JGI IMG/M metagenome (GOLD analysis project Ga0335069, IMG submission 206714) | Soil microbial communities from Loxahatchee National Wildlife Refuge, Florida, United States - Lox_Sample_1.1 | ecosystem: Environmental > Terrestrial > Soil > Wetlands | place: USA...
TGTGCATGGGTTCTATATACAGCATCTACTTCATCACTTCAACACCAATAACTTGTCCTACATGGGAACATTTCGACACCCGAAATGGAACCACCGCAGCTCGGATAGCCTGAGCCGCAGTGGATTCGTTCACTTATACGTACTTATCGTGAAAATAACTTCAGTTTAGAGGGGTCGGGTGATTGGGGGAGGGCGTCCCAGCAGTCACCCAGAGGTCCACCTTCCGATCGCATCCGTAAGATGCGCAGTCATCTCTACGACTCGATGAGCAGGATCTGTGGTCGACCCCTCGACCTGCCCGCCTCGAGACGCTTCCTGCCGCCTGGTGAGCGTGTCTTGGTCCCGATAGGCAGCTGTCGAGGGGCAAGCGGGCAACTCGATTTCGAGCGGCAGGGGTGCAGCAACCGAGTTACCAGCGGTCAAGGTCAGCGGGGCGAGTCCGCCGTTTTGGCGAGGAGGAGGTCATGTCCGTGAGGTTCGTCGGTCACGCGGTCGTCGCATTTCTTTGCGTCCTGGCAGTCCCCGTGGGTGTCGCCGCTCAGGAGGAGCTACGCGTGATCCTCGGACGAGACATTCAGCATCCGACCGTTCGGGAGTAGGTTCGGGGGAACGATCTGATTCGCGTTGAATAACTTCAGCCTTTCGCAGGCATCGAAGTTGGATTCGCAGTAGAGGACCTTCCATACGCTGAGGGTCGCCTTCTGCGAGAACAACGCGAACATGGGGCACGCATCCATTCGCACACAGCTTGCCATTGGCTCAACCTCACGCCAGTCGCGCCGGGACCGGCCCTCCAATTAGACCACCTGAGAGCAGAGGACCATAGCACCGGGGAGTGGCCAAGGGCCGCAGGAAATACACGAGGCCCCCGTGACATACATGAGGGGCCGAAGCGCGACTCGGTACCTCGAGACTCGCCGGGGACGATAGCATCGGCGGTCCGGGGGCCAACGTGGCCGAGCCGGTTTTTTCATCCTTCCCGCAGAATCCGGTCGGCCTCAGCCGACGCTGCCTCACGGCGCGGCTCCGTCCCGGGATGGCTGGAAGCGCAGTGATGAGGTCGGCCGGACCCATGGCCAGGGTTCACAACAAGCGCTCACCACTGCCCCGGCTCGTCGAGCACCTCTCCCGCGGAACGCGGCCGAAGAGAGAAAGCCGCCGGCCACCCCGTTACGGCACAGCTGCCCGCGCCTCCCCGAGCTCCGCGACCAGGCGGCGGGCATCGTAGATCCGTTCGAGCGCTTCGAGGATGGCCCTGCTGTCGACCGCCACCGCTCTGTTCACCGAGGCGTCGAAGCCGTAGTCACCGCCGAGCGACTGGATGTTGCCATCGAAGATGAGACCCACGATCTCGCCGTCGCGGTTGATCACTGGCGAGCCGGAGTTGCCACCGACGATGTCGTTGGTGGTACAGAAGTTGAGCGGGGTGCGCCGGTCGAGCCGGCGTTCGGCGCGCTTCCAGGAGGGCGGCAACCGGAAGGGATCCCGCGCTGTGGCGCGTTCGAAGGCGCCCCCGATGGTGGTGAACGGTTCCACGGCCTTCCCGTTCTCGCGGTAGCCCTCGATGGCGCCGTACGAAAGCCGCGGCGTGAAGGTGGCGTCGGGGTAGGCGTTGGTCTCCTGCAGCGCGAAGCGTGCGCGGGCGATCCGCTCGGTGCCCTTCTTGATCGCGGGCGAGATGTCGTCCTCGTTGTGGCGGCGGAGGGCGCGCGCGTCGCTGTCGATCCTTCTCGCGAGGGTGATCATGGGATCGGTCGACGCGTCGATGGCCTTCTTGCCTTGCTCCCACAGAGACCGACGCAGCGCGAGCCCGGCCCGATCGGTGGTGAGCCGGGTCCCGTCGACCAGGGCAGTGGCGAGCTCTCGCGGCGACCGCTTCCCCAGCACTTTTCGCACGAAGGGATCGTCCGGTCCGAGCGCCTCGCGCATCTTGGTGAGCGAGTAGGTGAGAGTCAGGATTTCCAGATCCTTATGGACCGGAGCGCCGGAGAGCAGGTGCGCCCGCAACTCCGGCAGGCGCGCGTCGGAGTACTCCTCGAGCCGGGCCCCGTTCTCCTTGGTCCGCTCCTCCGCGGCGCGGACCAGGTGCTGGGCGGCGCGAAAGAGGTCGGAGGCGAACGCCTTGCCGTAGCCCACGTAATCGAGCCGGCGGTGGATGGCCCGCTTGCGTTCCAGCGCCGCGGCGATCGACTCCCAGGCATCGCCGACCGCCTGCGCCAGCTCAGGGTGGTCCGCCACCTGGGCCCGGAGCGCCTCCTCGGCCCCGACCCGACCGGCGAAGAAATCCCGGTCCACCAGCGCCTCGAGCCCGCCGCGGCGTGCCTTGAGGGAGTTCTCCACCTCGAGCAGCAAGCTGCTGGAAACGAGCCGCTCATGGGTTCCTCGCCGTTGGAACTCGGTCAGCTGACCCCGCAGTTCGGCAAGCCAGAGCAACCGCTCGGGAAGGAAAACGTCCCGCTCGTACTCGAGTTGGGAGACGGTCCAGTCCCTCGAGGTGGAGCCGGGATTTCCGGGGACGAAGGTGAGTTCCCCTTCCTTTCCCCCCCCAGTCGACCAGCGGAAGTAGTGGGGGGTGTGGGCCGGTCTGCCGTTCTCGTAGACGCGCACGAAGGTCACGTCTAGGTCGTAGCGGGGAAACATGAAGTTGTCGGGGTCGCCCCCAAAGCTGGCAATTGCGAGCTCCGGCGCGAAGACGAGCCGCACGTCCGGGTAGCGGCGAAAACGGTACAGCCCGTACCGGCCGCCGTGGTAGAGACTCACCACCTCGCAACGGACGGCTTCGTCTGCACCGGCGCACTCGTTCTCGATCTGCGCGTAGATCCTCCTCCGGGCATCCTCGTAAGCAGCCCCCGCCGACCCCTCAAGGGCGTGGTTCACGCGGTCGGTCACGTCGCTCAGCTCGGTGAGCTGATCGATCTCCATGGCCGGGCACTTGCGCTCGTCCGCAGGGCGAGACGCCCAGAAGCCGTGGGCGAGGAGGTCCCTCGCTGGCACGGAGAGCTGCTCGATGCAGTCCTGGGCGCAGTGGTGGTTGAACATGACTAGACCGTGCGGCGAGACGAGGCTCGCCGAACAGCCCTCGGCCATCCGCGCCGACGAGAGGCGGACCCGGTCGAGCCACTCCGCGGTCGGCGCGAACCCGTACTTTCCCCCAACCTTGTCTGAGGGGAAGGCATCGAAGGTCCACATGCCCTCGTCCGCCCGGGCATGGGGGGAGAGGGCGAGGATGGCGGCGAGAACGAATCCTTTCGAGTGCACGGCGCCCTTCCGGCAATCTGCGGACGAGTTGAAGGCGGAGCCTTCTAGCACGAAATCACCTCCACTGTGTGGGTCCCTGCCCCTTCGCGTGTGGAAGAGGCCCGTGGGAGGCTTCCCATGGCTACGAGCCCTCGGCCCCCGCAGTGCCACTCGTCTGTCGGCTCAGCCGTGCTGAGCGACTCGCTTCACTCAACCCAGCCCGAGTCGCTGAGAGTCCTTCGTCGCGGCGTCGTCCATGGGGAAGGCGCGCCAAGGAGGCCGCCGCCAAGACAATGCTCTACATGCACGTCGTGACAGGACCACAGAGAGACGCGACCACATCGCTCAACCGGTCGTTGCCCACGAAGCTGGCGCCGGTGGCAAGCGCATTGGCCCTCGTACCCGAAGTGACGATACCACCTGGCCAGGTCGACTTCCCCTCAGCGTCGAGAGGGCCCGAGCAGCCGGACCGGGCCCACTCTAGTATTGGCGAGCTACACCCCATCGACCGCGTGACCCAGAGGCACCCGACGAAGCTGGACCGAAACGGCGCCCCCTTTCACTCGACCGTCTCCTGTCCCCGACGTTAGGGGGCGGTCTCCACTCGCGTTGCCTTAGCGCGGTCGAAGCAAAATAAGCACTGCCACCGCAATAAGAATAGTTAGCGCTCCTAAAGCCACAGCAGAAGGCCACCAGATCACCTTCGGAAGAGCGGAGCCTGATTCCTCCAGGGTCTCTGTGAAGCTTGACATCCCGCTCCGAAACGTCTTCCAAAGCAGAAACTCCGGAACTCCGTATACGATGGCAAACACACACGCCGTAACTATGATGGTCCTCGGGATATGATCAGAGGAGAGACCCCAGCTGTGGTTGATGTCCCAGGACCACGCCGAAGCCAGGAAATAGCCGAGAAACGTGATCGATATATGACCGATGTAGAACATCTTCAAAAAAGACTTGATTCGCCTCTCATCGGGTTTCGACCTAATCAGGTAGCTTCGCTTCGACCCAGCGGGACGCCGCAATATGAGCTGGCTATCGGGACCATTGACGAAATGACGGTTGATGACCGAATCCAGGAAGCTCATAAGCGAATGTTAGCGTGTGTAACCGACGCCATTCTACTTACTTTCGGATTCTCCTGCAGTCATCTTGACCCAAGCGCCTTGGAGGCGAGAGCGTCACAACCTCCGAGATGCCGAGAAACCAGGGATCATGGGAGAGGAACGGCATCGTGCTCTTCCTCTCGATGATGCCCCTGGGAACGGCCAGGCACCTTTGGAGCATGCCCTGATGCAGCAACCAGCGCCTGTTAGCTTGCCCGATACCACTTCGTCCGTGGCCAACCAAGGATGGCCTGGGCCCATGCGCCGCATGCTGAAGCTGTTCTGGATCGGGGCACTCCTCCGCTGGGCTGCGTTCTTCGGGTTCATCGTCAGCGTGTCGAACTGTCCGTTCTGTGGTCGACCGGGCTGCCCGCAGGGGCTCGCAACCGCAGGCGTGGCGGCCAGTATCCTGGCGGGGTTCAGCAATCGCCGCCAGCGGCACGCATCTCGGGCCGAGTCGCCGAAGGATGCTCCGTCAGTCGGGGGCTCTCTGGATTGACGGGACGGACAACTGCTGGAGCCCTGCATCTGCGGCGAGCCCCTTCGGGGTAGCCCTTCGGGTCCTGCAGGGGGCCGCCTGCCAGTAGGAGAGGGCGGAAGTCGCTTGACCGCAAAGGCTGCATGGCGCGGAGGTGTACGCTCGCGACCGCTCTCGCAGCAACGTGGGTGGGAGGGCCCCAGTGAACGGCCGGCGGCCGGCGGCCGAAGCTGGGTTTCCGAGAGCTCCGTTCGGTGTCATCGGGGCCGCCGTTGCGGCGCTGGGAATTTGGTGTCTTCCTTCGCCCCAGCCCTTGTGAAAAGCTCGCTCCCCACTTAGGCCAGACTGCCAGGGCAGGACCTGAACCTACCACTTGCCCGTTAGCCTTCAGGCGGGCCGAGAAACTGGCTAGGAGCCCCAGGGGGAGGCCGGCCGGTTGCTTGCCTACGAGCGGACCTCGCGCTATGTGACTTCGGAACTCGATGTCGCTCGAGCGGCACAGAACGAAATCACCACTTCGGGCCGTCTTGGCCCTCGCTCTGGTCGGCGCGCAGGGTGGGCTCGCTGCTCACTTCGTGTTGGTGAAGCACGAGTTCAATCCCGAGACCGGCGAGGTCGTTCACGCCGATCCCTCGGCGCAGAAGCACATAGGCCACCGACCGCTCGCTCCGGGGCCGATCCTCGTCGCCGCCAGTGACGAGGAACGAGATCCCCCCGAGCATTGCGCCATCGTGGGTCTACGCCGTGATGTGGCAATGACCCCGCAGGGCAGCGTGACCCTGCCCGCCGATGCTGGAGCAATCGCAATTGCTCCCCCGGCGGCCTGGGCGCTACCCGCTACCCCATCGCTTCGCGTGGCGCCCAAGCAGTCTCCTCCCGCATAGCCCGCGTCACAGAACGAAGAGCGAGTCGTCGCTGAGCCCGTCAGTGAGGTGGGTTCGTGCGGGCTCGCGGTGCAACGCGCGCGCGCGCGGGCGAGGGCGGTTTGGGTCCGCACGCTCGGATTCGACAGGGAGCCTATATGACTCTTGGGAAGAGTGTATTTGTCGCTACAGCCATCACTTTGTCGTGCCTGTCCGCCTGCGGAGGCGGGTCGGGCGGCGGGGGGGGCAAGTCCAATTCCAGTACGCTGGCGAACTGCCAGCCGGGGACGAGCACCGCCCTCAACAAGACCTGTACCGCAGATTTCACCGCGAACTCACCCGACACCCCCGGCTCGATCGAGGTGACGTTCTCAGGTGAGACGCTGGGCGTGAGTGGCCTCCCCTTCTGGAACAACCCGAGTTACACCCAAGGGAATCCGTACTTCGTCGATGGCTGGAGTGTTTCGTTCGACGAGGTCCTGGTCGTTCTCGGAGACATCCGGGTGGCACCCGGTGCCACTCAGACCGCTGCCCAGAACCAGGTAAGCGCCCCGGTGGCATCCATGGCGGGACCGTTCGTTGTGGACATGCACTCGCCCCAGGGGTTCGTAGGGAAGGACGGGGTCGAGCCCGCCGGCCCGATCTTCCGCTTCCTCAATCAGGACAACGGCCAAGCCTTCGACGTGAACACCCGTTACTCCTTCAGTTACGACGTCGTGAAGGCAGTCTATCCGGCGACGCAGATCAACTTCGCGAATGCCCAGCAGTTCGCCGACTACGATCTGATGGTCACGAACGGCTGGTCGAAGCTGTATCGGGGTACCGCAACGTACGTGGGCGGATCCATTCCTTCCTCCGCCAACTACAGTCAGACCGTCCTCAACGACTTCAACGCGCTGCCCAGCACCATCTACTTCCTATTCGGCTGGAATGACGCGACGAGCGCCTTGAACTGCGCCAACCCGGACTTCGGATCCGACCAGAACGAACCCCAGTACCGCGGCGTACAACCCACGTCGAGCGGCGCTGTCATCGCCCAAATCACCCTCCACGTCGATCACGCCTTCTGGGACATCCTGAAGCAAGAGGGTGCTCCGCTACGCTTTGACCCGATCGCTGCCTGGGCGCCCTCCGGCACGTCTGCCGCGAACCCTTTTGATCTTCGTACCCTGGCAGCAAAGCCCTACGCCCCTGCGAGGTTCTCGGACGGAAATGCGATCCCGGATCGGTCCATTTACCTCCCTCAGCCTGCCGGCTACACGAGCGACCAGGCGGATCGCACCCAGGTCACTCTCAACGTGAACGGGGTGCCCGCGGCGATCGTCCCGGGTCTGGCCGACTTCATGGCCTTCAGCGCGCAGTCCCAGATGCACCTCAACGCAAATGGCCTCTGTTACATGGTCGGGCAGCAAGCCGCGGACCCGTACTACGCCCCGAACCTCTAGCTCTTCGCCACCGCGAAAAGCACTCCCGGGAACAAGATGCACACTTCTCTCATCGAGTTACTGAAGCACGCCCTGCTCGACCTCAAGGCCTCGTGGGTCATGTGGATCCTGCTCGGGCTCTCGGTGCTGAACCTCATCATCATCGTGGAGCGCATCGCCTTCCTGCGCTCGGTGCGAGACGATATCCCCCGGCTGGCGAGAGAACTCGACGCCCTTCTGCGCCTCGGCAAGGTGCGGGAGGCGCTCGAACGCATGAAGGCGAGCCGTTCTGCGGAGGCTGCCGTCGTCGTTGCAGGCCTTCGCCACGCCGACCTCGGTCCGGTCTCGGCCGAGAGGGCGATGGTCGGTGCGACCGCTCTAGAGCGAGTACGACTCGAGCGTGGGCTGGCCGTGCTCGGGACCGTGGGCAACAACGCTCCCTTCCTCGGGCTCCTGGGCACGGTGATCGGGGTGATCGAGGCCTTCGACATCCTGGGCCGTCCTCTCGATACAGGCGCATTGGCTCAGGCCGCGTCCGCGCTCGCGCCGCAGACCATCATGAGCAGCATCGCTGAGGCGTTGGTCGCCACCGCGGTAGGCCTTTTCGTCGCGATCCCCGCGGTCGCTGCCTACAACTACTTCCAGAGGCGCATCCAGGGGGTGGGGGCGAACACCGAGGCGCTCACGAACGTGCTCCTCGCCCATCTCGCAGCCGAGGCGCCCCTGGATGCGTCCGCCCCACCGCTGCCTCAGCTAAGCCAGGAGGAAGCTCGCTAATGGCCGGGGGAGGCGGGAGCGGTTCGGGAGAGGTGATCAGTGGGATCAACGTCACTCCGCTCGTCGACATCATGCTCGTCTTGCTCATCATCTTCATGGTGACGGCGAAGCTGGTCGTGGCCCCGGCCAGTGCGCTGGGGGTGAAGCTCCCCAAGGCGGCAAGCGGTGACGCCATCCAAGTCGTCTTCTCCTTGCAACTGACGAGGCAGGGGGAGACTTACGTGAACGGCCACCTCGTGGCCGGGGATGACGCCCTGAGGCTCCGAGCGGAAGAGGAGCACACACTCCACCCCGATCTGCGCGCGGTCATCCAGGCGGACGGAGAGGTCCCCCATTGGCGCGTCATCCACCTCATGGATCTCCTCTCGCAATCTCACATTTCAAACATTGCTTTTGCAGTGGATGCATCCAATTCGACCCGGAGCGGGACGGCCCCGTGACCCTGTCCCCGCAACGAAGGGGCCGACGCCGGCTCGTCATCCCCCGCGGCAGTCTCCCCGATGGAGAGGCTCCGTACTCTGCGGTCCTGGCGCTGGACCGGGGAGGGCACCTCCCCCGTCACCTTCTTGCCGCTGGCTGCGCGCTGTTCGCGCATTCGCTGCTCGCCCTGGCGGTCGCAATCCAACACGTGTCCGTTGCAAACCCACCGGTGCCTCCTCCACACCGGGAGTTCCAGGTCGAGCGGGAGGTACCAGCGCCCGCTCCTCCCCCTCCCCCTTCCCCTCCGCCGCGGGAGGAGGCGCGCAAGGCCCCGGAGGTCGCGGACCGGATTTCCCGGAGAGCGCGACGGGCCTCGCCTCCTGCTCCCGCTCAGGCGGGCCAGGTCCTTACCCAGGCTCCGGAGACCACCGGCCCTGCGGACCTGACCGCCTTTGACCTCGTGGTGGGTCAGGGCACGGCCTACGCGGGAGGGTATAGTGCGGCAACCGGTACGAGCTCGGACGCGGTGGAGGACGCCGTCCCCAAGATCGGCGGCGTTCCCGACGCTCCCCTTGCTGTGTTCCCCGATCTGTCCCGCCCCGCTTTGCCGATGGAGCGTGATTGGGCCTGTGCCTGGCCCGACGAGGCACAGGATACCGAGCTTCGCGATGCGCGCGTCACCATCCGGGTCAGCGTGGACGACACCGGATCCCCCACCCACGTGGACGTCATCGGGGGGCCAAGCGGGGGATTCGTGGAAGCCGCCCGTCGCTGCGCCGAGCGAGAGAGATACCGGGTCGCGCTCGACACCTCCGGCAAGCCTGTGGCCGGCACGACCGGGCTCTTCAACGTGCATTTCGTGCGGTAATGGGCCGAGCTCTCCTCACCATTGGGTTATGCGTGCTCGCGCAGGTCGCGGCTGCCCAGGAGGTGGTCCCCCCTGTGCCTATCGAGACGCCGCCCGCGAACGCCCCCGAGGGTCTATCCGAGCCCGCGGAGGTCGTTCTGCTCGTCACCATCGGGAAGGATGGAACGGTTCACGAAGTGTCTGTGGCCCAGTCCGCCGGGCAGGTTCTCGACGCGGCGGCCATCGCCGCCGTGGTCCGATGGACCTTCAAGCCGGCCACCCGCGACGGACAGCCGGAGGAAGCCCGGGTGCGCATCCCCTTTCGCTTCGTTCCCGGCACGCAGCCGTCCGCGCTGACGCCCACGGAGGCCGCGCAGGCCGCTCCTCCCACGTCTGCGGCTGCCGTCCCCACGCCACCCCCGACTCCCCCACAGCCCCAGGTTGCCGGAGGCGAGGCGCCGGGGTCCCCCTCGAAACCTGCCGAGAACATCGAAGAGGTGCGGGTGCGCGGTTACCAGGCGAGCGTGCAGCGCGGAGGGAGCGATTACGTCATCGACATCGGCCAGCTGGCGGTCGTTCCGAGGCGCAATGCCGAGGAGCTCCTCAAGCTCGCGCCCGGGATCTTCATCGCCAACGAGGGTGGGGAGGGGCACGCCGAACAGGTGTTCCTGCGCGGCTTCGAAGCGGACAGCGGGTCCGCCATCGAATTCACCGTGAACGGAGTCCCGATCAACGAGGTCGATAATCCGGACGCCCACGGCTATGCGGACACCCATTTCATCATTCCAGAGGTCGTGAAGGATCTGACGGTCATCGAGGGCCCGTTCGATCCGCACCAGGGCGACTTCGCGGTGGCCGGGAGCGCGCGCTACGAACTTGGAGTTCGAGACCGCGGCCTGCGCTTCTCGTTGAGCCAAGGCTCCTACGACACCACCCGCTTCTTGGCCATCTGGGCCCCGAAGGGAGAGCGGGAGGGCACCTTCGCAGCCGCCCAGTTCTGGAACAGCAATGGATACGGGGTGAACCGGGCGAGTCAGAGCGCGAGCGCCATGGGCCAGTATGAGGGCGAACTCGGGGAACGCGGCCTCTACCGCGTCCTCGCCAGCGCCTACAGCACGCATTACGAGTCGGCGGGCGTGCTCCGCCAGGACGACGTCGACTCGGGGCGGATCGGTTTCTACGGAACCTACGACCCCAGCCAGGGCGGGGACGCCAGCCGGTACCTGGCGTCGTTTGATCTTGAGTCCCCCTTCGGCGACGGGGTCGCCACTCAACAGCTCTTCCTCAGCTTCCGGACCCTGCGCATCGTCGAGAACTTCACGGGGTTCCTGCTCGACCCCGTGGTCTTCGGACAGTCCGAGCATTCGCAGAGGGGGGACGCCACGGAGAAGGACTACCAGGCCCTCACCGCCGGTGCTCGAGGCAGCTACCGTTTGCGCGTGCCCGCCCTGGGGCGCGACCAGGCCATCGAGGCTGGGTATTACGCTCGCTACGACCATACCCAACCCCTCATCCAGCGCCTGCGCTTCGGTACGCAGATCCCGTACCTGACGGACCTCAACTACGTGACCGACATCATGAACCTGGCCGGCTACCTGGACCTCGATCTCCATCCCCTCTCGTTCCTCACACTCCGCGGCGGCGTCCGTCTCGAATCCTTCAGCTACAACGCGCTCAATCAATGCGCTACGCAGGGTAACTACAAGGTCGGCGAACCCCTCGACGTGGACTGTCCGCCCTACGATGCCTCCGGCCCCCGCTCACCGACTCAGCGCGTGACCGCATCCGGGCAGATCCTCGAGCCGAAGGCGACGATGCTCGTGGGACCCTTTCACGGGGTGAACCTCACCGCGAGCTACGGGCAGGGAGCCCAGTCGCTCGACCCCACGAGTATCGAGCAAAACGAGAATGCTCCCTTCGTGAAACTGACGGCCTACGAGGCGGGGCTGATCGCCCAGGGGCGACTAGGAAGGTTCGACTGGACCGCCAGGGGACTGGCCTACGAGACCAAGGTTTCGAGCGATCTCATCTTCAACCCGGACCTCGGTCGCCTCGCCCCCTCGAGCGCAACCACTCGAACGGGGTTCGTGGGGGCGGCACGGATCACCTCCCACTTCCTCGACGAGGCAGCATCGTTCACGACCGTACACCCCACCTACGATTCGGACGGAACGCTCGTACCCTACGTGCCGCTCGTCACCGCCCGCTCCGATACCGCACTCAACGAGGAGTTGCCCTTGCTCAGGCCCTGGGGGAGGGCCATTCACGGAGAACTCGGCCTGGGCTTGAGCTACGTGGGGACCCGTCCCCTTCCCCTCGGCCAGTCCGCGGCCCCGAGTTTTCAGGTCGACGCCTCCGCCGCCTTGCGCTATGGCTCGCTCAAGTTCGGGGTCGAGGTCACGAACCTTTTCAACCACCAGTTTGCTCTCTGGGAGTCCTTCTACGCCTCGGACTTCCATACCCGGAGTTATCCTACGCTCGCCCCAGCTGAACATTTCACCGCAGCTCCTCCACGATTGGTGCTTTTCACACTCACTGTTGCGCTTGACCGCGAGGGGGACTGAATGCACTCGCTCCGATGCCTAGCCTCCCTTTCCTTGCCGCTCGCCTTTCTGGGCTGCGGTGCCGGCACGACCGGCGGGCAGCTCGTCACCCTACCGTTTCGCGTCCAAGGAGTGGCGGGACCGCTCACCTTCCAGAATCCTCAGGGATGGACGGTGCAGCTCACGACCGCCCAGATCTCGCTCGGACCCTTCTACTTCAACGCCTTTGCACCGGTGACCGATCAGTTTCGTAGCGGCGTCGTGATCGTCGAGGCCACCGAACAGGCGCTCGTGGATGCTCTCGATTCCACCCCTCAGCAGGTCCCCGGAGGAGCGGACGGCGAGACCGGCCAAGCCGTGGCCGTCGAAATCGATCTCTTCCCCCTCGGGCAGAGCCCGGAGGGTTCCTCCGGATGCTCGTTGCTTGCCACGCCACTCGGCACCGTTGCCGGGACCGCAACAAAGGGTGGAACGACGGTCGCCTTCCAGGGGCCCATCGCGGTTCCCAACACAGCTAGCGTTCAGATCCCCTGTCTCGAGGTCG
>Ga0335069_10011948_pt1 | contig 12239 bp, 8 predicted proteins | sample Lox_Sample_11_FD_206714 | JGI IMG/M metagenome (GOLD analysis project Ga0335069, IMG submission 206714) | Soil microbial communities from Loxahatchee National Wildlife Refuge, Florida, United States - Lox_Sample_1.1 | ecosystem: Environmental > Terrestrial > Soil > Wetlands | place: USA: Florida...
GGACGATCACCCGAGCCGGCGAATCCGTCTTCGACCTGGCAAGGGAAGTGCGAAGCGAGCGCCATGGCAAGCGCGCTGAAGTTGGCTTCGTTGCCACCGGACGTGAAGGTGCCGTCGAAGTTGACGCCGGTGTTGTAGATGCGTTCGCCGATCCAGCGTACGGTTTCCGCTTCGATCTTTGACGCGAGTTGTGAGCGGGCAAGCGAAGCCAACTGCGGATTGATCGCCGCGACGAACGCTTCCGCGAGCACAGCCATGTATGTTGGCGTGGGGTTCATCAGTCCGAAGTAGTTGGCGGCAGGAACATGGAATCCGCGTTCGATCAGATCGTGCGCCATGTCGTCGAGAACCTTGGCGGCATCTTCTCCGACTTCGGGAATGCCGTCGGTGAGGCGTTCGAAGGTGCGTTCTTCAAGCGGAAGCTGGACGCGGCGGTCGGGCAGCAAATCGAAATAGTCGTTGATGAGGTCGATCAGGCGATAGCCGAGGCGGCGGCGGGATTCGTGGTCGAGGGAAAAGATCATGATCTGCCGATTAGATGAGCGCTCATTTCGTAGAGACTTTTTGTTCCTCGCAAAGGTCACAAAGGAGCAAAGATCGCAAAGATTCAGCGTCCAAAGGGGAATCTTTCTTAGCTCTTCTCCTCTTCTTCGGTTACCAATTCCTGCACCTTGCCCGGTCTCATCAGCGGGAAGAGGATGACGTCGCGGATTGATTGCGAGTTCGTCATCAGCATGGTGACGCGATCGATGCCGATGCCTTCGCCTCCAGTGGGCGGCAATCCATACGAGAGCGCGCGGACGTAGTCCTCGTCCATCTGGTGGGCTTCTTCGTCACCACGGGCCTTTTCAGCCAGTTGCGCTTCGAAGCGGCGGCGCTGTTCTTCGGGATCGTTGAGTTCGCTGAAAGCGTTGCCGATCTCCAGTCCTCCGACAAAGACTTCAAAGCGCTCGACCCAGTTCTCGCGATCCTCAGGCTTGCGGCTGTTTTTCGCCAGCGGCGAGATCGCCATCGGGAACTCGTAGATGATGGTCGGCTGGATCAGGTGTTCCTCGGCGACCGCTTCAAATAGTTCGGCGATGGTCTTACCGGCCGGCGCTTTCGGATCGAATGCCATGTGCGGCGTGCGCGCGGCGTTGAGGCGCGCCACGAGTTTGCCGACCGACTCCGCCGTATCGAAGTCATTAAGCGCAGGCTTTTCGCCCGCCTCGTCGGGCCAGTACTTGATAATCGCTTCGCGCATGGTGAGCCGCTGCCAGTTGGCCCAATCGATTTCGTGATCGCCGAATTTCACCTTGGCGTCGCCGGTCACCGTTCGTGCGACGGTCGAGAGCAGGTCCTCGGTGAGTTGCATCATGTCGTACATGTCGGCGTAGGCCTGGTAGAACTCGAGCATCGTGAACTCAGGATTGTGGTGCGTCGAGATGCCCTCGTTGCGGAAGTTGCGGTTGATCTCGTACACGCGATCGAGTCCACCGACCGTGAGGCGCTTGAGGTAAAGTTCGGGCGCAATGCGCAGGTAGAGGTCGATGTCGAGCGTGTTGTGATGCGTGACGAACGGACGCGCGGCGGCACCGCCGTATAGCGGCTGCATCATGGGCGTTTCGACTTCCACGTAGTTTCGGTCATCGAAGAATTTGCGGATCGCCCGCACGATCTGCGCGCGCTTTACGAACACGTCGCGCACCGCGGGGTTCATGAACAGATCGACATAACGCTGACGATAGCGCAATTCGACATCCGTTAGGCCGTGCCACTTTTCGGGCAACGGCAGCAGGTCCTTGGAGAGGAAGGTGATCTCCTGCGCGTGAACGCTCAGTTCCTTCGTTTTGGTGCGGAATAGAAATCCCTTCACGCCGATGTGGTCGCCCATATCGAGCAGCTTGAATAACTCGAACTGCTTTTCGCCGACATCGTCCTTCCTGACGTAGACCTGGAGCCGCTGGCCGGCTTGCTGAATATGCATGAAGGCAGCCTTGCCCATCAGGCGGATGGCCATGATACGTCCGGCGACGCGCACGTCGACGTGATCGGCATCCAACTCTTCCTTAGACTTGGAACCGTACTCCGCAAGAATCTCCGGGACGAGGTGCGTGAATTCGTACTTATAAGGATAGGCGGGCTGGCCAAGCGCTTCGATCTGGGCGAGCTTGGCACGGCGGAGTTCGTAGATCTTCTGTTCTAGTGACATAAAAGTGGTCGGGTTAAACAATCGATTATAGCGAACATGCAATCCTGAGTAGCTGAAGGTGCATCCAATTCCGGTAACTCCGGAGCGTGCGTGCGACACTTCTTAACTCTTCTTATGGTGGTTGTGTTCGCAACCGTTCTCCACGCAACGGATGCAGCCGTTTCCGGACAGGTAGTGGATACGTCGGGCGCGGCGATTCAAGGCGCGCGAGTTGAATTGCTGTGCGAGGCGCATTCGCAAGCGGCGATAACCGACGCGAGCGGCGACTTCACTTTTGCGCAACCCGGCGCGACCAATTGCTCGCTTGCTGTAGCGGCCCCGGGGTTTGCGGCGCAGACCGCTCCCGCGCAGTCGGGCGCGAAGATCACGCTCAAGCCCCTGAGTGCGCAAGAGTCCATTACGGTCACGGCGACGCGAACGTCGCTGGCGAATTCCGATCTGCCAGTCACGGCAGAAGACATGACGCAAACCCGATTGCAGACTGAGCCGGCGCTCACCACCGACGACAAGCTTCGGCAGATTCCAGGATTTTCACTGTACCGGAGGTCGGGAAGCGAAACGGCGAATCCGACGACCCAGGGCGTGTCGTTGCGCGGACTGGGCGCGAGCGGAGCCAGCCGTAGCCTGGTGCTCTGGGACGGTGTTCCGCTGAATGATCCGTTTGGCGGATGGGTGTACTGGGGACGTGTGCCGCAAGCATCCATCGATCAGATCGATGTGGTCGAAGGCGGCGTTTCGGATCTGTATGGCAGCACCGCGCTGGGTGGTGTGATCAACGTGCGCACCGATCGTGCACTCCAGACGGCGTTCGAGGGCGAGTCGTCGTATGGGAACCTCAACACGCCGTTCGGTTCGTTCATCGGTTCGCTGGCAAAAGGCGGATGGGGCGCGACCTTCAGCGGGGAAGCGTTCAGCACTGACGGCTATATTCCGGTGCCGGAGAATTTGCGCGGGCCGGTAGACACGTATGCGAATTCCGATCACCAGGCAGGAAATCTGCTGCTCGAACATGAAGGCAAGAGCGTGCATGTATTCCTGGACGGGAACCTGTACGGGGAGTCACGGCAGAACGGAACGTTGCTGCAGGTGAACCAGGCGACGATCCGCCAACTGCGATTCGGCACCGATTGGAACAGCGACCGCGCGGGCTCTTTCCAGTTTCTCGTGTTTGGTGGAACCGAGAATCTGCACCAGACGTTCAGCTCCACCAACGCGCCGCGCACGGTTGAGACGCTCACCGTCGACCAGCGTGTGCCCGTGACGCAGTATGGCGGTGCGGCGGTGTGGTCGAAAGTGCTTGGGCATCACATGGTGACGGCCGGGTTCGATGAGATGAACGTCACGGGCGAGACGGAAGAACTGCACTACACCGCAGGCAAGCCGAGCTTCTATCTGGTCGCCGGCGGAAGGCAGCAAACGGCCGGCTTTTTCGGCGAAGATATTTGGCAGGTGACGACGCGGTGGCTGGTGACCGGGTCGCTGCGATTCGACTCGTGGATCAATGAAGATGCGAGTTCGCTGACCACGCCGGTAGTGGGCAATGTTTCGTATACGCCGTTCCCGAATCAATCGCAGACGGCGGTGAGTCCGCGGGTCGGGATAACGAGAGTCCTGAACAGCCGGTTGTCTCTGTACGGCTCGGGATATCGCTCGTTTCGGGCGCCCACCCTCAATGAGCTGTATCGATCGTTTCGCGTCGGAAACGTGGTCACGAATGCGAATCAGAATCTGACGGCCGAACACTTCACGGGAGGCGAATTCGGCGCACGTGTACAGGCGAACGGCCGCGTGCAGTTGCGGGCGACGATGTACGGTGGATCGCTGACTAATCCAGTGGAGAATGTAACGCTCACAAGCACTCCGAACCTGATTACACGGCAGCGGCAGAACGTCGGGAGCATTCGGATTATCGGCGTCGAACTGGGGGGCCAGGCGCAGATCACGCCGGCGATTTCGTTCCAGGCGGCGTACCAGTTTACGGATGCGACAGTTAGCAGTAATCCGAGTAACCCTGCGCTGGTGGGGAACATGGAACCGCTGGTTCCACGCAACGCCATGACTTTCGCCGCGACATATACCAACCCGCGGGTGCTAACGTTTTCGGTACAGGGGCGCTCCGCTTCGACCGAGTACGATGACAACCAGAACACGTTGCCACTCGATCCGTATTTCAATCTCGGCGTATATGCTTCGCGCAACATTGTTCGGGGTCTTGAAGTGTTCGGTGCGAGCGAGAACCTGCTGAACTCAGCCTATACCGTCGCGCGCTCTCCGGTCGCGAGCGTGGCGTCTCCGCGGACGTACCGGGCAGGAGTGAGGATTAAACTGGGGGAGATAAGGGGCAAGTAGCACTCGGTTTTTCTTTTGCGACGTGCCTGCTCAGATTAGACTGACAGCGGGTCGCGCATGAAACGTCTCCTCAAATGTTTTCTGATCTTCGTCGTTGCCATCGTAGCTATCTATTTCGGCTACTCCGAATACCGTTCCTTCCGCATGCCGAGCCATTCGTACCATCATCCGCTCGATTCGCTCGATAATTTCCAGGCGCACGTGCGCGATCACCTGAGAGAGCATGTCCAAATGCTGGCAGGGCAGATCGGCGAACGGAATCTGGAGCACTACGATCATCTGGAAGCGGCGGCAGCTTACATCCGCCAGCAGCTGGAACAGCAGGATTACAAGGTCAGCGAGGACGACTACACCGTCCAAGGCAAGACCTGCCGGAGTCTTTATGTCGTACTCGATGGATCGGATAAATCGAAGGGCGTGATCGTCGTCGGTGCGCACTACGACACGGTGCCGGGATCGCCCGGTGCGGACGACAACGCATCCGGAGTGGCGGCGGTTCTCGAGTTGGCACGCGTGATGAAGAACGAAGGGCTCACGAGATCAGTCATGTTCGCGTTCTTTCCGAACGAGGAGATGCCGTACTTCCAAAGCGAGAACATGGGCAGTCTGCGATTCGCGCGCGCGTTGCAGCAACAGGGCCTGCCGATGACGGCCATGATCTCGGTCGAGAGCATCGGCTACTACAGCGATCAGCCGCATTCGCAGAAGTATCCGCCGGGAATCGCGTCGTTCTATCCGACGGTGGGGAATTTCATCGGCTTTGTCGGCGACTTGCGCTCACGAGACTTGTTGCGGCAAGCGGTGCGCACGTTTCGCGCGAGCACGCATTTTCCGTCCGAAGGTGCGGCGCTGCCAGGATGGATGGAAGGCGCCTCGTGGTCCGATCATTGGGCGTTCCGGCAGGCTGGAGTTCCGGCGATCATGGTGACCGATACGGCGCCGTTCCGGAATCCGCACTACCACAAGGCGAGCGACAAGCCCGACGTGCTCGATTACGACAAGATGGCGCGGGTGACCGTCGGTTTGAAGCATGTGATTGAGGGGCAGGCTCAGTAACGATCAGCCTACGGTCCGTCTGGCTCGCGTGGTAAAATCGCGCTCTCTTCAGCCACAAACGTGAATTCTCATGCCCTGGGCCACTGGTGAAACGAGCCTCCGACGCCGCCTGCTGTACGCACTGCTGACGCTTGTCTCGGTGCTCGCGATCGCCGTCACGGGATATCGAGTTCTTGGCGGCGCGCAAATCGGCTTCCTCCAGTCGCTTTACATGGCGGTGATCACGCTGGCGGGCGTGGGCTACGGCGAGATCGTCGATACCAGCCATAACCCCGCGTTGCGCGTGTTCAACATGTTCGTGGTGTTGATCGGGGTAACGCTCACGGTATACGTGTTTTCCGTGGTCACCGCGTTTCTCGTGGAAGGCGAGATTCGCAACATCTTCTGGAGACGCCGGATGGAACGTCGAATCAGCGAAGTGAAAGATCATTACATCGTGTGCGGGCTCGGCGACACCGGGCGGTATTGCATCGACGAGCTGTCAAAAACGGAAACACCCTTTGTGGCCGTGGAAAATCATCCGGACAACGTAAAGAAGTTCCAGGAGCACGCCCAGGCGAATGCGGCGAAGAACGATTATCTCTTTGTGGTTGGGGATGCTTCCGACGCTGCGACACTCGACGAAGCCGGGATCTCGCGGGCCAAGGGATTGATTGCGGCATTGCCGAGCGACAAAGACAACCTGGTGGTGACAGTGATGGCACGGCAGCAGAATCCCGCGCTGCGCATCGTTGCTCGCTGCACCGATCTGAAGTTCGCGGAACGCCTGATCAAAGCCGGCGCTAACGCTACCGTTTCCCCGAATCACATCGGCGGGTTACGCATGGCGAGCGAAGCGCTGCGCCCTCATGTGGTGGGCTTCCTCGACCTCATGCTGAAGGAGCACTCGCATACCTTGCGCGTGGAAGAGGTCACGATTCCCGAAGGCGGGGCTTGGGTTGGACTGAGCATGACCGACCTAGACCTGCGCCATCGCTATCACCTGCTCCCCATGGCTGTGAAGACGCACGGCCCCGATGGTAGATCCAAGATTACCTTCGATCCCACGGACAATTATCACCTGAGCGCCGGCGACGTGCTGGTGGTGATGGGAGACATCCACGAAGTCGGCAGAGCGCGCGCGGATGCCGCGCACAAACGGATCAGCACGCTTAGTACCGTCGGCAGCTGATAACGTCGCGATCTGAATAGGTGAACAGCTGGTTATCTGAATATCCAGGAATCACGTCGCCACATGAGCGTGCTGTTCCCCGCAGAGCTCGCTCAGTGATCGGACTTAGTCTGATATCAGATATCCAGATGATCAGATATTCAGATCAACCCTGTGGCGTCCAGAGCAGCTCCATCCCCATGATGCGCCCGGAGAGGTCGAGGTCGAGGTTGGCCGCGGCTTTAATGACTGCATCGCCGCTCTGGCCGGGGAAGTCGATGAAGATTCTTGGCGCGATGTAGTTCACACCGACCTGGCGGCTCAGGAATGACATCGAGCGGTCGTTGCGCAGCGGCTTGGGAAGCTCAAACGAGCAGTCGGCGATTTCGCCACTCTCGCTGAGCGACACTGCGACTTCGATGGGGATGCGCTGGCGCACGTCGGCGCCACTCTCTTCCATGTGGGGCTTGAAGTAGAGGTAGTACTGGAATCCCAACGTGGGATCGTAGTCCGACTTTTCAACCTGAATTGACATCGTCCGGCTGTCGCGGGGCCGCCTTAGCTTGAGCCGGGATTTTCTATCACAAAAGGGGGTAACTTCGCCAGTAACAGAAATCCAGTGGGTAGTGGATGGTGGATAGTGGGTAGTTTCTTGGAGTGAGTATCAACCACTACCCACTATCCACTACGCACTACCCACTGGTTTTCGGCATTTCGCCTTCGAGCAGCGCGCCGAGCTCTGCAGCGGGGCAGCGGACGCCAACGTAGAACGATCCGAACGCCGCGTACACGGCGCTCACTTCGTCAAAGCGCATTTCGTAGATCAGCTTCTTGAAGACCAGCGGATCGTCGGCGAAGAGATCGACACCCCACTCCCAATCGTCGAAACCGATGGAGCCGGTGATGATCTGTTTGACTTCTCCGGCGTAGCGGCGGCCAATCATGCCATGTTCGTGCATCTGGCGCTGGCGCTCTTCGATCGGTAGCGTGTACCAATTCTTATCTTCGCCGCGCTTGCGATCCATGGGGTAAAAGCACAGGTAACGCGCTGGTGGCATTTCCGGATACAACCGCGGACGCATGGCTTCACGCTGGCGTTCGAGCGTAGCTTGAATTTCTTTGACCCATTCGTCTGAGTTCGGCTCAACGCCGCGTGCCATAAGCGCCTCGTAAGTCTTAACGCTCGAGTCATACAGACCGAGTTCGACCACCGACACGTACGAGTGGGTGGGTTCGAGGTAATCCCACAAGCGCAATTTGGCCATCTGGAGTTCGACGTGGTTCAGTTCGTCGAACGAGTGGCGGAAGTGTACGAACAGCAGGTCGCCCTTGTGTCCGAGCACGGAAAAGATGGCGCTCTGGCGCGTGTGAGTCTTCTCCATGGCCTCGAAAACGGGTGCAGCCTCATGCACAATCTCGTCGCGCTCGCGAGCGTTCAGCTTGCGCCATTCCGCCCAGCGAAAGCGCATCATCTGGTGCAGAACGCTTGCGCCTTCGATGGTGAGTGGGACCGGAGGCATCTGGGAACGGCGAATTTCAGTGGTCGTGTCGCTGGCTGCCATGTTGGGTTCCTCGCAGAAGGTGACGACTATTGTAAATGGCGACGAGCGTTTAGTTAGTCCGGCACCACAACGGTACGGCGGCCGCTTTCATTCAAAGCCCACGCCTCTGCGATTTTCGAAAGTGGGAAGACTCGCGTTGGAACTTCCACGCGTTGTTCGGCGATGAGCTTCATGTAAACGGGCACTTGCGCGAAGACTTCGGCCATCGAGGCGCTGCCAAGCCCGCTGCCCGAGATGCGAATACGACGACTTCGCAGTAATGATGCCGGAACTGAAGCTTCGGCTCCCGCCATTGAGCCAATCTGTAGATACGCGATGTCGGTTTTGTTTTCGGCTTCGAATTCGGCGTGCCCCAGTGCTTCGAAAGCTGCTTCGGCGGGTTCACCCCAAACGAAATCGAGGACAAGCGTGGGAGCGTTTTTTCCGAGCGCTTTGGCAATCACCGATGCGTCGCTTTGCCGATCGCCGGTTAGTGCCACGGTTTCAGCGCGCTTTGCCGCTGCCTGCCGCAAACCTATCTCGCTTCGTCCAACGCCGACTATCCGCTCTGCTCCGAGAGCGAACGCATTTTGTACGGCAAGAAATCCGGCCATGCCGGTCACGCCGAGAATCAATACCGTGCCGAGCTTCTGCAAATCTCTCTTGCGGGCACTCAGCGTTAGCCATGACGACATACCCGGATTCATGCCCGCCGCTACCTGGATCGGGTCGCCGCCCTCGGGAAGAAGAAACTTCATCGCCGCTGGGAACGCCATGCGCTCGGCAAACGTTCCATAAGGGGGCTCGATAAATCCGGTGTAGATCAGCGAGCCGTCTTCGGTGCGCGCTACTGCATCGAGTCCCGGAATCATCGGCCAGGTGCTTTTGCTCGCGTAATGCTTGCCGCTCGCGAGGGCGCGAACGATGGGATGAATTCCCGCCGCGACCATCGTAGCGAGCTGGCGGCCATCGGCAAGCTTGGGTTCCGGGAAGTCACCGTATACCGGCGTTGCATCAGCGGAATTAATTATGGCGGCTTTCATGTTCTTCCTTGCCGACCGAGTTTAATCGAGCGCGGCCTTCTTTTGTATTGCGACCGTGCACCCAATTTCACGTGCACGAACCGCAGTGCCGATTTAGTATGCGTGTCGGACTAAATCGTTCAGGAGGCGTGAAGTGGAACGTTGGTGGCAGAGATCTCTGGCTCTTTCTCTTGTAACAATGATGTGGGCGTCGGTCACGCTGGCGCAAAGCAACTCAAACTCCGCGTCACCTCCGGTCAACTTCACCGCCGAGCAGGACCAGCAGAACATGATGAAGCAGCTTGGTATCGTGGCGTTGCGCCCTGGTCCGAGCGGCGACGAGAGGGCTCCGAACCACGCCAACTACGACGAGAGCAAGGCGAACCCCTTCCCGAACATTCCCGATCCGCTGACGATGAATGACAGGCAGAAAGTGACCACCGCGAAAATGTGGTGGGACCAGCGGCGCCCGCAATTGGTCGAGATGTTCTCGAAGTACGTATACGGGCGAGTGCCGAACGACGTTCCGAAGGTGAACTGGCGGGTGAACATCGTCGATCACGAGATGATCGGCTTCACGCCGGTGATCGCGAAGGATGTCATCGGCGAGGTAGATAACTCGGCGTATCCGGCGATCAGTGTGCGCATCCACATGACGCTGGTGACGCCAGCGAATGCGAAAGGTCCCGTGCCGGTATTGGTGATGTTCGGGCGCGCAGGATTCCCCAATCCCAACGAGCCTTCGGCAGAAGAATTCGACAAGGTAAACAAGGCGTGGAAGGCGCTGCTGGTGCAGCAGGATCCATCGCTGAAAGACGTCTTCGAGAGGCATCCGGCATGGGAACCGGTAAAGGCGACGCCATTCCAGTTTCCGCAACGGAATGAAGACGGCGATCTGCCGAACACCTGGCAGTTGGTGCAGGATGGCTGGGGATTCGCGCTGCTCGATCCCGCGAGCGTGCAAGCCGACAACGGCGCGGGTCTGACGCGCGGCATCATCGGCCTCGTGAACAAAGGTCAGCCCCGCAAGCCGGAGGACTGGGGCGCGCTGCGCGCGTGGGCCTGGGGCGCTGGCCGAGCCCTCGACTACTTGGAGACCGATTCTGCGGTCGATGCCAAGCACGTTGGCATTGAAGGCGTTTCGCGCTACGGCAAAGCGGCGCTTATAACGATGGCGTTTGACCAGCGTTTCGCAATGGTGCTCGTTGGGTCCTCCGGCAAAGGCGGAGCCACTCTGCTCCGCCGCAACTTCGGGGAAGCCGTCGAAAGCCTCACCGGTGGCGAGTACTACTGGATGGCCGGCAACTTCATGAAGTACGGCGCTGCAGAGGCGACCTTCGGCAGTATGAATCCGGGAGACATTCCGGTCGATTCGAATGAGTTGATCGCGCTCTGTGCTCCGCGGCTGACCTTCATCAGCTATGGCATTCCGGCCAAGGGCGATGCCAAGTGGCTCGATCACGAAGGCAGCTTCATGGCCACCGTGGACGCGAGTCGCGTGTTTACGCTTCTCGGCGCCAAGGGACTGCCCGTAGAAGGCGATTACAAAACGGCGAAGATGCCTCCCGTCAACGAAGGCTGGCTCGATGGGCAACTCGCCTGGCGGCAACACGACGGCGGGCACACCGATGCGCCGAACATGAAGTACTTCATTCAATGGGCCGACAAGTTCATCGGGCACAAGGCCGGAAGCTAACTCAGTTCTTCGGTATGCGGAACTGAAGGAGGATGGTTGTATCTATTTCCTGCGGCTCGTTGCCGCGCTTGAAGGGTTCGTAACGCCATTGACGGACCGCTTCCGCGGCCGCTGCTCCGAGCATGGCGTCTCCCTTGATCATCCGTACGTGTGTAACTCTACCGTCTTTGGCGATGTGAGCGACCAGGGTCACATCACCCTCCACTCCTTGCTGCAATCGCATCTCCGGGTAGCGCGGCTTCACCTGCCGGATCAATCTTCCACCCGTGAGAACGGCGGTCTTTTGCAGGTTTGGCATGGCAGGTCTCTCGACCGGAACATCGAGGGTGGGTAGGCTGCTATTCGCAGCTACGGTGATGCTCGGTGCGGATACCGGCGGATCTTCCTCTTGCACGCTGTGTGCCTGCGGCAAAATCATGGTAGAGACGACATCCTCCTTCGGACTGTCGCCCAGGTGCTGGGACTGCGATTTAGCAGTTTTTGTGCTCCGAACTGTTTTCGCCGGGGCGGAAACTGGGGCTTCCGTGGTCGGTTCCGGAGTGACAACTGAGGTTGGCGCTGCTGTCGTGATTGATGGTTGAATCGCGGGTACATCCGGCGCTACACGATTTTCCGAAACAGCGGGCTTGGCGACACGGCGCCAGAACGGAAGCAACAGGATCACGATCACCAGCACCGCCAGAGCGACAGAGTAGAAGTACTTCTTAGTTCTAGAAGTGCTTCCTGAATCGAGAGAAATCGGCTGCTGCTTCGGGGGCGTGAGTGCCGGTGCAATCGGAGCCAGCGGCGCTTCGATCGCGATTTCCGTCTTCATTGCCCGGCGTGGCGGCTCAATCGGCGACGGCCGGGGATCGACGGGAACAGGAGCGTTAAGGACAGGTACGGATGGTGATAGCGGTTGCTTCGGTGCGACCGATCCAAATGCAATACGAGCCGTCAACTCGGCGAGCCGGTTTACCAGCCAGCGCTGATCGTCGGCAAACGCTGCTGGTGCAGGTGAAAACGCTTCGAGCACTCCTGCGAGCTTGTGCTGATTGAATACCGGCACCATCAGCGAGCAGCGCAGGTTCAGTTCCCGGCAGACCTCGCGGTCGACACGGGTATCAATTTCCGTGTCTTCGCAGTAGATCGTCTCTTTAGTACGGATGCACTCGCCGGTCAACCCGGAATCTGACGAGATGGAAATGCCTTTATCCGGAGCAAGGCCCGCGCTAGCCCGGCAGACCGTCTGCCC
>Ga0335069_10011949_pt1 | contig 12238 bp, 17 predicted proteins | sample Lox_Sample_11_FD_206714 | JGI IMG/M metagenome (GOLD analysis project Ga0335069, IMG submission 206714) | Soil microbial communities from Loxahatchee National Wildlife Refuge, Florida, United States - Lox_Sample_1.1 | ecosystem: Environmental > Terrestrial > Soil > Wetlands | place: USA...
GAGAGCCTTCGCTAAGCGAGGATTCTCTGCTTTGAGGTTCTTTAAATACTCAGCAACCTCTTTATCTCTCACTGGGGCTGGTGAAGCTCCCTTCTCGCCTGCACCGTCGCTATCGGCTCCTTCGCCGCCTTCGTCTGCTTCTGCTCCCTCGACTGCGGGGGTATCAACATCAGTTGAACCTGAGTCACCCGCGTCGATTGCGGGGGTGTCTACTTCGGCTGAGTCATTTGTAGAGGAATCAACGCTGGTCGCATCGATAATCCCGAGGTCGAGTACTGCTGAATCACTTGCTGCCATATTGGGTTATTTCTCCGTTTAAATTCTCATCGCTATTGTTGTTTCGCAACTGTGGGCGCGACGTGTCCCTCAATTGGCTAGGAATTGTTGTTTTATGCTGCTGCGTGTTGCCAAGTCCTGCCGTGCATGATGCTCCATACGCAGTGCTGTGTAACTTCAAAGTTACGCGCTACGGCGTTCTGTGACTCTCCCGCCGCGACACGTTTGCGAATCTCTACCACTTTGCTGGAGGTGAGCTTGCTTACTGAGCTATTGTGAACCTGCTCAGCCTGAGTCGCCCAGCGGCAATTGGATTTGCAGTAGCCCTTGTCGTTGTCGATTCGATCAAGAGTCATGCCCTTGGGTTTGCGGCCCATGTCAGCGTAGAAGTTTGCGAATCCGTTCTTGCCTCGCCAACGGCGGCAGACTCGAATTCCGCGCCCTCCGTAGCGCTTCCAAAAACGCTGCTTAGGATTCGTCGTCCTCTCAATGGCAGATTGCCAAGTTATATAGGTCGGACTTAGCTTATAGCCCCTAGTGTGCCCATGTGTCGTGCGTGCTTCGGACGCTCTTTCTCGCTGCAAGCATCCACACGATTGCGTTAGTCCTCTGCGGAGATTTCCTCCGCGTACGACTACGGTGTTCCCACAGTCGCATTTACAAGACCACATTACTTGTTCGTGTTTGTCTTTGCCCACTCGTGAGAATGCAACGAGTCTTCCAAAACGCTGTTTCGTACAGTCAATAGACCTAGGCAACTCTGTCCTCGCTTTCGTCGATTGTGATTATTTGTTCATGATGCAGATCGAACGTCTGGTCTGTATCGAATAGTGCATCGAGTTCTTCTCGCTCTTGTTCTGCTCTCACACTCTTTTCTACTTTCGCGGCACGGACTTCGGCTTGACGAGTGTGCCAGTATAAAGTCGCGTAATCGCCGTGTGGATCGAGGCCGAACGCCAACCAGCATCGTCCGAGCTTCAATTTCAATCCGATGGGTAGGTCGTCTGGTGAAGTGCTCTTCACTTGTTCCCACTCGTCGAATAGCAATCGGTGTTTTGTGATGCGTTCTACGTCGCAACAAAAATCGAGAGGCGAAACGAGGGACTTGCCACGGTGGTACCCGATGATCTGGGCTTTAAGCTGCTGACTGCGGTAATAGAGGTAAAGTTTCGATACCTCCTCGAACACTGTGAGGTGATCGGTGTTGTTGCTGTCCTGATTCTGAGTCACACTTTTTCTTCCGAGTTACCTTTCTCGTCATATTTCGTAAGCGTACAGCCTCGCCCTGTTCTTTCCGGGACATCCACTTGACGTTGCCGGGTTCATAGTTGCCCACATCTCCAAAACGTCCAAGCGTGTACACTCGCCACCCGTTCTCGGTACGATCTGGGGGACAAGGGCCAACGTCTTCGAGGAAATTGAGGAACGCCTTTGCGAAATTGTGGTTATGCTTCGCTGGATTCCACCTGTCACAAACCTGAACACCTGCGCCTCCATAATTGTGAAACGCCTTATGCTTAGGGTTTAGACAGCGAACCAGCATAGATTTGAAGCTGACATACTCGGGCGACTGAAGCCTTCCACCGTGGTGCGTATGTCCATGGATTATCCGCGCCTCGATTTGACCGCACCCGCAGCTTCGGGTGTAGCCGGAAATCAAGTTTGACAGCATGACCGTTGTGCTCTTACCGCAGTCGCAATCACAATGTATGTCGCTACCGTCTCGCCCTGTCATGACTAAACGCCCCCAGCGGTGACCGGGGAAGTATTTCGTTCTAGACATCGAGAACTTCCTCTTCAGACGTTGCGTACAGATCACTCAACGGAATCTCCTCTGCAACCTCAAATCCTGCTTCGCGGCCATCGTCGGTGGTTTCCGTCATGTCCAGCTTCGCCAAGATAGCGAGAGGAACGAAGTACCGTTGCGAATTGGCTCTGCACCATTCACGTACGACGGGATCGGCGTACGCAGCCTCTACGTTATCTGCATCCACAAAACGATCCATACATATCTGTTCAAATTTTGAGACTGAACTCATGCGGCACCTTCCAGCGTCAACGTGATTGCGGCAAACAGACCGTCGTGCGAGATAGGTTTGCCGTTTGTGCGCTCGGCAACGATCTGGATTGCGCGGATCAAATCCGAGTATTCCCAGTTCGCAGAAAGCAAGTCGCAGCGCTGGGGGTTTGGGGTAATCCTGAAAAGAGCCTTGATCTGCTTCTCTAGAAACGCGCTCGTTGATTGATCGATGAAGCGATTTCGTCGAGGAACAGGTTGCCACACAGCTTCGTTTGCCTTCTGTGCTTCGGCCTTCTGTTTCGTCTCGGCTCGGGCGACATCGACTGAGGAAATTTCTTCAATAGGAAGCTCAATAACCGGAAGGCGACTACTAAGTACACGGAGCATCGGGTTGATCGTCGCAGGCGACGGGGGCGGGGGCGCATAGTCGTCCGAAGCGAAGTTGCCTGCCTCAAGTTCTGCTTCGAGTTTTCGTAACTCCGCGACCATTTTCGAAGCCTTCAATTTTTCTTGGGCCAGCTTCTCGTTCTTTATTCGCTGGCGTTCTCGTAGTTCTTTTTCGAGAGCAAGCTGCGCTTCGCGTTCTGCTACCTGCTTTCGCTGCTCTTCAGCAAGTCGCTCAGCTTCCTTACGGGCTTCTTCCTTGCGTTCAGCTTTGCGCCGCGCCATCTCTTCTAGTGCGAGGGCATCGGCAATTTCTTGTTCTTTCCGTTTCCTCGCAGATTCAGCCATAGCAGCTAGCGTGGCCTGAGTTTTTTCACGCTGCTTTTCATCAAGTTGTCTTCGAAGCTCGGCTTGCTTCTTTTCGAGTTCACGAAGCTCCTGTTCGGGGCTTAGGATCGGTTCCTGAATCACTTCGTTTTCCATGTTCACTCCTGTGCTGCTTTCTTATTGCGCTCAGCGATGCGGTCTGCCAGCAGGCGTTGAGCAGCCTGTTCCCTGTAGTGCTCTGCGTTTGCCACATCGTCTTCCAGCTTCTTACCCTGTCGCGCTAGCTCAGCTTGGTTCTCTGCGTCCGACGCGAGGGCATCTTTCAGTCGCTCGTGCGCGTCGTTACGTTGTAGCAAGGCGTGCTCGACTGCCGTGAGTCCCAGCTTTGCGAATCCCTCGGGAGACGGCTGCTTCAATAGTTCCGTTTCCCTTCGTCGCACTTCAGCGAGTTCGTGCATGTGGATTCGATCTTCGGCAGTGAACTGTGTGCGCTTCGGTGCGGGTGCTGGTTTCGGCTGTACGTCGGGCTTCGGCTTTGATTGTTCTGCCCACTCAGTTTCGGTCAGCGGGATGAAGTCGGGAAGCCCCGATACTCTGCTGACGTATTGCTCGTATGTTTCACTCATTCGTTTCTCCTGAGTCATTGCTCTGCTCGGTCTTCTCTGAAGCTGGTTTGCCTCGGTAAATGCGTCCGAGGTTGTAGCCGATGATTGGACCCTTCTCTCGGTTCTCTTTGTCGCGTTCAACTGCTGCGCGGGTAACGAACAACGTTTTCCCGGTCTTGGGGTCTTTGATAAATGGCATCAAAATCTCCTCGTGCTGTTTTGGATCAGAACCGTGAGGCTTCGAGCCGCCTCCCCATTCGTTGGCGTTGCAGTGAGCAGTACACTGATTACACTTGAGCCTGTGAGCATGTCGTCCGGTGCGCTGAACACTTCGACGCTCGTCGCTGGTCCTGTCGTGACGATTGGGAGATACGATCCCGCTGGAGTACCACCGAAAGCTGCGAAGTAAGCGCTGCCGTATCGGGATACCGTAGTTGCGTTGCTGCCCTTGCCTACTTGCAGCACGCCACCTGAGTTTTGTAGCTGCCACATGCAACTGACTGGGCCATTGTCGTCATTGGCGAATACCTCGAATGCATCATTTGCGTTCAGTGTCACCGTTGTGGGAAACGAGTTCCCGTTGATGTCTGTTAACTTCATCGTCTGTTCTCCTTGCTGTCCTTTGGATAGATCGACCAGTACGGCTTGTCTGTTTTCTCGTCAAAGCGAAGATAGAGCGGCTGTCCGTTGGGATTGATCCAGTTCCATTTCATAAGTTTTCGCTTCAGTGCCTCTGAGTTCTCAATTGTCAAAATCTTCAAGGTTGTTTCTCCTTCGTTTAGTTCGGTTCAATAATTACGTCGATGTGTGAATCGCCACGAAGAACTGCGGCGGCAAAACGGTGATGCCCATCAACAATGACGAAGTAACCACCTCCGCACTCGCGTACGCGAATTGGCGGCATCGTTTTGCGAGGTAGCTTGCTGTATTCGACTGCACTGTTGTGGTTCCAACGCTGTACGGTGTGGACCCTGTACAGGGCTACCTCGGTTTTGTTCAAGGTTTCTCCTTCGTTTAGAAAAGTTGAGGAGCACGGATGGCAAACCGTGCTCCCCGTTGTGACGATCAACGTCCGTTGCGCTGGAGAAGGTTCCGAACGGGAAATGATCGTCGTCGTCGCGTGCGGTGCAAGTTGGAGGCTGGGTGAACGCACGCGAATGCCTGAGTTTTGTTGTGTGGGAATTTACGCTGCAAGTAGTTCGGTGTCGTGCTCGGTGTCTTGTGCGCGGTTCTTCACCGACAGTTCACCATAGAAGACGATTGGCCTTCCATACTTGGCCTGAAGATAGTGCCGATACTCTTCGACAGTCTTGTTGTGCTTCCGACTGTTGCATGACAAGCACGCATCGACGATGTTGCTGCGCCGATTCGTCCCGCCTCTGCTACGAGGCAATTGGTGATCACGGTGCAGCCGCTGATACCCGTCTGGAATCTCTACGTCGTTGCCACCATGCATTGTTAGTGCAGAGAACCCGCGCATGTCTGCCAGCATTGCTCCGCAGTACCAGCAGTTGTGCATCAATCGTGCCAGCGGCCAATCGCTGATTACTATCTTCAGGACTACATCGGGACCAACGGATAGTTCCTCCGCTTCTTTCAGGGTGTAGGCCCTCATTGACGGACCACCTGAGCTTTGTGCGACTGACTGAAGCACACGCTCTCGACATAATTCTTCAACTGCTGAGGAGTCATTGAGCCGTCAGCGGCAGCTTGCTTCTTTGCACAGCGCTTTATCGCATACTCAATTGTGGGCAGCGAGTAGCGATCACAAAGAATGCGCCACTGTTCGAAGGTCGTCTTCACTTCGGGAAAATAGCTTTCCCAAACAGCTAGAAGCGCCTTAGCGTTCTGTGCTGCGCTAATTAACTGTTCGGTCATAAAGTTCTCCTTTCACAAACTCAATGAACTGCTCTGTCGGCAACTCGTCGTTTCGCGTCGTCATGCGAACATGATGTTGTGCAACTACTTTGTGAATTATTTCTGAAATCTCTTGAGCCGCAGATTGTGCTCTGCGCTCCGCTCTTTTTCTACGCATACGCTCGGCGTTCTTCTCTTTGTCTTTGTGCTCGTCGCGTTCGGCAATCACAATGTCGTTGAGAGGAGTCAGGTCAAGCATATAGATCAGGCGGTTATTTCTGCGCCACGCTTGTACCTCGTCCATGCTGCGAAGCATGTCCATGAGCCACGTCCCTGAGTTGATGTTCAGTCGGTTGAGGAAGGTGACGACCTTCTTGGGACGCGATTCGCGATTTTCAATCGGAGCGTTATCGTTGGGGCCGCGCCTGAGTCCTAAGACAAGGTATGTAAGGAGGTCAGCCCTTTTGCCGTACTTATATTTGTGCCGAGCTTTTGTTCGTACAAGTTGCAGTGCTTCATCTACTGTCATTTGCTTCTCCGTTGTTTCTGTTGGTTCTGGTACATCGTTGTGATCGGTCTAGTGATTACTGGAATCGGCGTGCACGTTTTAGCGTGCAGTGAGAGTCCAGTAAACCTTAGATCGGGTTTTGTTAAGTGTTCTGCCTCTGTTGTTGGCGCGTTTTCGCCGGAGGACGACAAAGGTTTCTGCTTAGTAAATTCGTAGAGCACACACGAGTTGTGTGCGATGCGAATGCTAAGCAGTCAATATGCGAGGCGTTGAAGTCCTGAGATTGAAAATCGAGGGATTTGTCTCAACGTAGTGACTTAAAAGGGAGACAAACCTTTGGGGTCTTCAGTCCTGATATTTTTTATAAAAAAATGAAGGATTCCCTAGCATAGGGAAACCCAGAAGCATAGCCACGTTTTTCCCCCAGTGTTTATGCGGGGTCTGTAAGAAGTGTGCACTGGGACCCCAGTAAACGTGCACTGGAGTTCAGGCGCACGCAAAACCGTGTCCACAGTGCACGAAAAAACGTGCAGCAAAACTCAAGTAGTCAAGAACTGGAATCGGAGTGCACGTCTCGGCGTGCGGCATTGTCCAGTAACTGTGTTCATGCTGTGAACGCGCCCCGATTGAGTTTCGTTGTTGCGGTACTGCGGGTACTGCTGGAGGTAAAAACAATGTGGGGCGCTTCGGTTCGGCTGACTAGGCTGAACCTGCGCCCCCGGAGCGTGCAACGGCTCTGATCCCGAGCACGCCCAACCGGAATCGCCAAAATGGGTAAAGCGATTCGGCTCCCGGCCAACTGGCCGAGCGAAAACTTTGAAGGGATCATTTCTTCGCTGCACCCTTCTCATATTCCGTTTTTCGTTTCTATCTCCCTCGGCACTGTTCCAGAACGCATTGACAGCAAAGGGGTTATATCCAAAAACCGGGGTCCTGAAAAAATCGTCGATTTGTCATCGATTTACTATTGGTCCGAATTTAGGGCGTACAAAAGGCGAAAGTCGCCGCCTCAAAACTGCCGTAACTTGGGGGATTTCCAAGCTCGAATTACAAAAGGAGAAGCTATGTCGCTTTACAAGCGTGGCAAAGTCTGGTGGAGCCGCATCGTCCGGGGCGGCAAAGTCGCCGTACGCAGCACGAAGAAGACTTCGCGCAACGATGCCGTCAAAGTGGAATCCATTTGGATCGCGGAAATCGAGAACTCCGGAGGTGTGCTGCCTGAGAAGAAACGAGCCGTGTATTTGCAGGCGTTCTTCGAAGACCAATTTTATCCCTACCTCGAAAACAACGTCGCCGCCGAGCGTACCCGCACCTTCTACAAAGAATCGGCAAAGCCTCTCCTGTTCGGAACGAGGGCAACGGACGAAAATCCGAATTCGACAACGGGCCTCGGCTCGATGCTGCTCACCTCGATCACTTCGTCGGTGATCGAAGCTTGGGTTCAACAGCGCAGCCGCGAGGTGGGACCTGCCTCGGTCAATTCGTCACTGAAGACTCTTCGAAGGGCGCTGCGCCTTGCAGTCGAGTGGGGAATTCTCACGAAGGCTCCGAAGATCAAACTGGTGAAGGGAGAGCGGCAGCGCGAATTCGTGATCACTGAGGAGTTGCTGGGGAGAATGTTGGCGCACGAAAAGTGCACAGCGTTTTTGAAAGACCTCTTGCCGTTTTTGATCGACACTGGTTTGCGTATCAGCGAGGCGCTTGCACTGACATGGAGTCACGTTGGTCTGGAACCGAAACCGGGAGCTTCGAAGGGCTGGGTCTACGTGGAGAAGGGCAAGTCAAAGTTCGCTCGTCGCTACGTGCCTTTGACTGAACGCGCCCACAACATTTTGACCGAGCGCAACAAGAGTCTTTTCCAGTGGGTATGGCCGAGCGAGGACGGAGAACAATTATCTCGGCACTGGCCGAGTGAACAGTTCCGCATTCTTCGTGACGCTATGGAACTTCCCGACGACTGTGTGGTGCACTCCTGCCGTCATACTTTTTGCACGCGCCTCGGGGAAGCTGGTGTGGACCCGTTCACGATCCAGAAGCTGGCAGGGCACTCCAGCATCGTCATAAGCAGCCGTTACGTTCACCCGACTTCGTCCGTCATCGAAACTGCAATCAACAAAATGCAACAGGTGACGAGCAAAGAGAAAAAGAAGAAAGGAGCAAAGGCGAGTGCTGCTGCTAGTGCGGAAAATTAAAAAGGAGAGCATATGGGTGTGTTTAGAGATTTAACAGGTGTGCGCGTTGGAAGATTAGTAAGCCTTCGCGTAGCAGGCAAAAGTGATAGCGGCGGCTACAAATGGCTTTGTCAGTGTGACTGCGGAAACAGCACAGTAGTCCAGAGCACTCACCTGATTCAGAAGGCAATACAAAGTTGTGGTTGCTGGATGCGAGAAGTTGGGAGGAAAATGCGAACGAAACATGGAAAGAGATTTTCTCCCGAATACAACTCGTATCGAGCAGCCAAAGCGCGGTGCACAAACCCAAACGCCGACAACTACCCTCGTTACGGAGGAATCGGGGTGAAGTTTCTCTTCAAGTCGTTTGAGGAGTTCTATAAAACTGTTGGAAGAAAACCTGAGCCGAAACGGTTGTACAGTTTGGATCGCTGGCCTGATTCCTCAGGAAATTATCAACCCGGAAATGTCCGTTGGGCTACTCTGCATCAGCAAAGACACAACCGCCGAAAGAAGCATGTGCTCGGCTGAGAATTGGTGGGAGCGGGGGGATTTGAACCCCCATGTCCTTTCGGACGGCAGGTTCTAAGCCTGCTGCGTGCTGCCAGTTTCGCCACGCTCCCCAATTCCACCAGCCCCGCCTCGCTTCATTCTAGCTCAGACCAAAATGTAGATACTCTGTAGGATACACACCTGTGCGCCTAGGATCGAGGTTGCTCAGTTTGACCCCTCGCAAAGCCTGATTTTATGCGGTTTTCGTGGGTTTGGCGCGAAAAATGCAGTACGACTCTGCTTAATCCTAAGTCTGGTAAAGTAGGCCAAAAAAGCCAATAAAAACGCTGTTTTTCAAGCCTGTTGTTGATACTTCGTAGATAGGGCAAAATGCGGCTCATCACTTCGTCGGCAGCTTCGACGGCTTCGCAGGCTGGCCGATCTTCGCTTTCGTCTTGTATGGCTCACGCAACCGGGGGCGATCCCAGTACACGCTCTTGCACTTCGGCCCCGCACAGCGCAGTGGGATTTCGAGGGACTTCCAGACGTGCCCACATCGCGTACACGTTAACTCATAAACGGTCAGCTTTAGTCGTTTGACTGGCATGTTGGGAGAACTGAGCAGTCTATGCTCAGCACCTCGATTTTGCAACGTACACCTGTGGAGGCACTATCCGGCCTTCCTTGTATACTTGCATCGGGGAACACCTTAGTGTACTCTCTTAGGAACATGCCAGTAGGTGAGGGCCAGAGCGTGTTTCCTTTCCTCCTTCAAGAAAAGACAACCGTGCTCAAGCCCTCATTTTTTTCTCACTCCTCGTTTTCACGAAGGAGTTCCACGTTGAAGTTATCGAAAGACGAAGGTCGGTCAGCCTGCCAAGGGCTTTCACTTCGCAGAAATGCGGAGTTCACGTTGAAGCAGCACAACGAAGAATTTTTGCTCCGCAGAGGCAACGCAGTTTTTCACTCTCGTTTTCGAACGGGAGTTCACGTTGAAGATTCGCCTGTGTGCCGCCTAAGTTCACGGCTTTTGTATTTCACTCTCGCTTTACGCGGGAGTTCACGTTGAGAAATGAACAGTTCACTTCCACAAGGAGGAAACAACGCATGAAACGTTCGAAGAAGTTCAACCGCAACCGTAACGAACAGGGGTTTTCACTCATAGAAATGCTGATCGTCGTGGCCATCATGTTGATTTTGGTCGCGGCTCTTGCTCCTGCCGTCGTCGCTAGCTTGCAAAGTGGTGGGGAGCAATCGACGGTAAACAGCATGGCGACGTTTGCAAAGGCACAAACGGCCTATGCACAACTCTACCCTTCGCTCGGCTACGCTGCGAAGGCTGCGAACTTGGGCGGCACGCAAAGCAATGGTTGCCCTTCGGCTCCTGATGCCTCGGGCGCAGGCGCGTGGTCCTGCTTGCTTCCTGATGACAGTGCGAAATCCATCGATGCTGGGACTCCACTCGCTGGGTACAAATACACGTACACGTCCGATGGCGCGAAACCTTCTGCGGCGTGGACTCTCATTGCTGTACCAAATGCTGGGATCAATGGCCGCAGATCGTACTGCGTTGATGCCAGCGGCCAGATTAAATACGTGCTCGGCACGACTGCCCCGACGACAGCAAACAATGTGTGCGCGTCTGGGACAACGCTCGGTCAGTAACGACCTAAGAGGAGCTTGGACTGGTCGGAGTTCAGGCTCCTCGTTTATTCGTTCACAGAAGGGAGAGCACATGAAAAAGCAGTCGGGATTTTCTTTACTTGAAACCTTGATAGCGCTGGCAATCGTCGTCGTTCTCACTGCCGCCATCGGCCAGAACCTTCTCAGCGTTGTGCAGGCGACGAATGAGAAAAACGCTGAGGTAGCAATGCAAGCTCTCATGACAGCGGAAGCGTCGTACAACAGCCAGTGGAACGCCTACGTTGTCGGTTCGAACCTGCATTATCTCAGTGACTGCCCCTCACCTGTCGGCGGCAAGGTCACTCCTACCTCCACCAAAGCCTGCCTCGGCATCTCCTCGGCGTACACGAGCGGTTCACCTGTCTTTCAGTATTCACTGGGCGCAGCCTCTGTCACGAACGATGACGGAAACACTGGGTTCTTACTGACAGCGACTCCGACGAACCAAAACGCTGGCCGAAAGATTTTCTGTGCAGATAACCGCGACGGGGTCCTGCGCGGCGACGTTGCAACGAAAGTACCTCTCACACAGGCGCAGTGCGAACAAATGACAGTGCTGGACCCGAGCACAACTAGCACTACTACCACAGCAGCGACTCCGACTATGTCGGGAACTCTCCTCGGTTTGAATCCAGCGGGGACCTATGCCCCTGCTGTGGGCGCATACAACGCAAGCTCAGTGAGTGTGTGGTCCGGGTGCCCCACGATGCAGACCAAAGGCTGCTATTACGTGGTGCAGAATCCAAGCGCCATTCATAGCTTCTCTGTGTCGTACGTTCCTTCGGATTCACTTCAGGGCAGCGGCACAGTAGCGCTTTACTCGTGGACCGCAGCGAACTGTACCGACACTCCGGTGCAAATTGCTTCCGTCTCACTGAGTGCCGCAACCACATCCGGTACTGCGAAATTCAACTCGGTCACCCCGACGTGTCTCTCAATTTACACACAGGGCATAGGAGGCCCAGACACAGGTTCGCTTGCATGGACGATCAACTAAGGAGGAGTCGTGATCTACCGCCGCATTCTGCTGGTCATCGGCGCAATCGTACTCGGGCTGGTGCTCAGTTTCGTGTACGCATTCTCAATTGCAGGAGGGATTCTGTGAGCCAAGGAGTGTCTAACAAGGTCTGTATGGGCAACGCACGCTGGCGTATTGGCCTGCTCGAAAAAGGCAGAGAGGTTCGTACGCCCTGCTGCACAACAATCCTCAGCATTCGCAACTTGGTTTTGAAATACGCCCCCACGGTCGAGCTTGGCCGCTTCGTATCCGCAGAGCAAGCAATCCTCTTCGCAGTCTCTGGGATCGTGAGCTATGCGCGGATAACTCCAGAGGACGTTCTCAGTGCCGAGCGGAAGGCAGGATTCTTCAGTAGTTTCACCGAGGACCAAATCAAAGAGTTGTTCACGCATCATCGTCTCGTGTTCAGGCAGTCGCGTGAAAAGCACGAGGTGACTATCGCGGAGGACTGTTCAGAAGAGTTGGCCTTAGCTGTTGGGGCTTGATTTTTACTTGGGCTGGCATCCCTAACTGCCAAAAGGAGGACACACACAAATGATGACACCGATGCAATCGGCAACCAAACTCCAGAAAGAGTCCATCAACGAAGTACAGGCGAGGACAATCGAAGACGCTCTCGTGATCCTCTCCCGCGCTGGTCTGGTCAGGTGGAATCGCAACGACTCTCAGGCTTTCCCCGAAGCATCGGAGTCTGCAAAGCTTGCGTCCCTAATGTTCGTAGTCGAGGACGAAGGCAAAGACCATTCGCTGCACGGATTGCTGGCGCGAGTTGGCGAGGACTCGCAGAAGGTTGTGATTTCCTCGCGCATCGATCAGCCGCTGCACGAAATCATCGACTCGCTGTATGCGATTGATCACTCCGAGCCTGCCTCGGACATGGTCGCTGCTTAGTTGTAA
>Ga0335069_10011950_pt1 | contig 12238 bp, 14 predicted proteins | sample Lox_Sample_11_FD_206714 | JGI IMG/M metagenome (GOLD analysis project Ga0335069, IMG submission 206714) | Soil microbial communities from Loxahatchee National Wildlife Refuge, Florida, United States - Lox_Sample_1.1 | ecosystem: Environmental > Terrestrial > Soil > Wetlands | place: USA...
CCGACCGGGGGATTGAGCTTGGTCACCTCGGCCTCGACGGCCTCAACCGCGGGAAATTCGCGGAGCAATCCCGCCGCCACGCCCTCGGCCAGGGCCTCGATCAGCTTGCGCGGCGGGCCCGCCATCACGCCGCGCACGACCTCGTGCACCGCGCGGTAGTCGATTGTGCGGACCAGATCGTCCGACTGGCCGGCCGCGGCCAGCGGCAGCTCGAGGCGCACCGTCACCTCGAAATCCTGACCGCGCACGGCCTCCTCCGGCAGCACGCCGTGGCGGCTGTGAAAGCGCATCCGGTGGAGCGTGATCGCGTCGGAGCTCATGGCGTCCAGGTCAGGCCGGCTTTGATCGCATCGGCCATTCGCACGTAACGCAACATCGCGGCGACGTCGTGCACGCGCACCATGGCGCAGCCCTGCTGGATGCCCCAGACGAGGGTCGCGCCGGTGCCCTCCAGCCGGTCGTCGACCGGGGCGTCGAGGACGCGGCCGATGGTCGACTTGCGCGAGGTGCCGAGCAGGACCGGGTGGCCGAGGGCCACGATGCGGCCGAGGTGTTGAAGCACTTCGAGGTTGTGCGGGGGGTCCTTGGCGAAACCGAAGCCGGGATCGAGCCAGAGCTGGTGGGTCGGCACGCCCGCCGCCGCCGCCACCGCCAGGCTCAGCCGCAGGTCGTCGAGCAAATCCGCCCAGAAATCGGCGTATTCGCGGTCCAGCCGGTTGTGCATGAGAATGAGCGGGCAACGGAGCCGGGCGACAGTCTCCGCCATCAGCGACCACGGGGGCGGCGCGACCTCGCCGCGCCGGCGGGCCTCAACCCACCGCCAGCGCTCGGCCGCCGCGACTCCGTGCAGGCCGCCCCAGATGTCGTTGACGATGTCGGCTCCCGCCTCGACCGCGGCCGCCGCGACGGTGGCCTTGTAGGTGTCGACGGACAGCGGCGCCTGCGGAAACTCCGTGCGGATCGCCGCCACCGCCGGCAGCACCCGGTCGAGTTCCTGCGCCTCACTCACCGGCGAGCCTCCCGGGCGGGTCGACTCGCCCCCCACGTCAAGCACGTCGGCCCCGGCGGCGAGCATCTCCGCGGCGCGGGCCACGACGGCCGCAACGGTCGGCAGCTGGCCCCCGTCGGAGAACGAATCGGGGGTGACATTGAGCACCCCCATGACCAGCGTGCGGCCGCCGGGCCGGGGCAGCGGCCGGCCGTGCGGACTCTGCCAGGCGGGGCCGGCGGCTGTTCCGACGGAGGTCACGAGGCGTGCATGCCTTGCAGGATGCGCCCCGGGTGGCAAGCCCGGCGGCGCGGCGGACCCGGTCCCGGGCGCGGCCGACGCTTGACCCTTTCCCTTGGGCTGGGCTAGCTTGCGCCGTGCTGCTCGTCATCGACAACTTCGATTCCTTCACCTTCAACCTGGTGCAGTACTTTGGCCAGCTGGGGGTGGAGCAGCGCGTGTTTCGCAACAACGAGATCACGCCCGAGCAGGCCCTCGCGCTCAACCCGGACCGGGTGCTGCTGTCCCCGGGGCCCTGTTCGCCCAAGGAGGCCGGCGTCACCCTCGCCATGGTCGGCGCCTTCGCGGGCAGGAAGCCCATCTTCGGCGTTTGCCTGGGCCACCAGGCCATCGGGGATCATTTTGGCGGCCAGGTCGTCCGCGCCGACCGCCTGATGCACGGCAAGATCTCGCCCATCCTGCACACCGGCGCCGACCTGTTTCGCGGCCTGCCGTCGCCGTTCCGCGCCACGCGCTACCACTCGTTGCTCGTCGAGCGCGCCACCCTGCCCGAATGCCTGGAAATCACCGCCGAGACCGCCGAGGGCGAGATCATGGGGCTGCGCCACCGCACCCTGCCGGTCTGGGGCGTGCAGTTCCACCCGGAATCCATCGCCACCGAGCACGGCATGCGCATCCTCGAGAACTTCCTGTCGCTCAACTGACCGACCCGACCCGCCCCAGGCACGCTGCCTTCCGGCCAACCCACGCATGGCGAAACGAAAATCGTAAGGCGAAAATCGCCAGAGACTCATGCGCTGCCCCAAGTGCACATCGATCGAGGACAAGGTGATTGACTCCCGCATCAGCAAGGAGGGCAACACCATCCGCCGGCGGCGGGAATGCCTCGAGTGCGGCCATCGCTACACCACGATCGAGTCCCTGGTGCGCGACGGCATTGTGGTGATCAAGCGCGACGGACGGCGCGAAGACCTCGACCGCGAGAAGCTCCGCCACGCGATCCGCGCCGCCTGCCACAAGCGGCCGGTCGATCTCGAGCAGATCACGATGATCGTGGACGACGTCATCGATGCGCTCGAAGCCCAGTACGAGCGCGAGATTCCGAGCCGGGCGATCGGCGACGAGGTGATGCGCCACCTGCGCCGCGTGGACCAGGTGGCCTACGTGCGGTTCGCCAGCGTGTACAAGGAATTCCGCGACGTCACCGAGTTCATGGAGGAGATCAGCAGCCTGCCCAAGCCGAAGAAGAATGACCAATAGCGACGACCTGCGCCGGCTGCATTTCATCAACGCCCTTTTCGCCGGCGTCACCGGCCACGATCTCTACCTCGCCCGGCAGATCGAGGCGGCCATCGCCGCCAGCCTGGACCGGGCGGGCGCCCCGGCGGAGGCGGCACCGGCGGCCGCCGGCCCGGACACCGACGGCGGACCCGGCGACCCGGCGTTCGCCGCGGCCGCGGGACGCCTGCTCAAGCGCCTCGGTGGCGGCCGCCAGGACCACGGCTTCTTCCATTGGGATGCCGCCGCGGACGCCGCCGGCGCCGCCCCGCTGTTCGCCCGCGAGCGCGTGCTGACGGCGCTCAAACGGCTGGCGCGCTTTCCCGAGTCGACCCTGCTCGTCACCAATCTCCGGCCGGCCCACTGCCCTCCCCGCCGCCGCTGGACGAGCCGCCGCCAGCGGGAGTACCGCGAGTCGCTCGCGCTCATCCGCGATCTCGCCGCCGCCCGCAGCCGCCGCAGCGCCAGCGTGAATCTGCTGTTTCTGTAGTTTTCTATTTTACAGGAGGACGCAGAGGGAGCAGAGAGGGGATCATGCATCCCCTTTTTGCCAGATCCTCGAGTCTCACGCAGACAATCATCGGCGCGGCCATTGAGGTGCATCGGGACAAGGGCCCGGGTCTCGTCGAATCGATCTACGAATGGTGTCTCACCAGGGAACTCGAATTGCGGCATCTGGAGTCGGTCAATCAGAAGCTCGTCAGGGTCCGGTACAAAACATTTGTCCGCGAGGAACCCTTGAGATTCGATTTGTTGGTGAGCGAATGTGTACTGGTTGAGGCAAAGTCCGTCGAAGCCGTCCTGCCGATCCATAAGGCACAACTTCTGAGCTACATGAGACTGCTGGATGTCCCGCTTGGACTCCTTATCAACTTCAATGTCGCCAAACTGACGGACGGTGTGTCGCGACTCATTCTTCCCGGCGCGGACAAATAGCCCTCCGCTGCCTCTGCGGCCTCCTGTGAAACCATTTCTCTCATGGCCAAATCCGTATTCCAAAAGATCATCGATCGCGAGATCCCAGCCAAGATCGAGCACGAGGACGAACACTGCATCGTCATCCGCGACATCCATCCGCAGGCGCCGGTGCATCTGCTCGCCATCCCGCGGAAGGCCGTCGCGCGGCTGGCCGAGGCTTCCGCCGGCGACCAGGCGCTGCTCGGCCACCTGCTGCTCACCGCGGCGGCGGTCGCGCGGAAGCTCAACCTGACGGACGGGTACCGGCTCGTCATCAACAGCGGACCGCTGGCCGGGGAGTCGGTCCCCCACCTCCACGTCCATCTGCTCGCGGGACGGCAGATGACCTGGCCGCCCGGCTGAGCCGCAGCCGGTTCAGCCGGGGGTTTTCGGTTTACGGTTCTCGGTTTTCGGTTGTCCGGTCCCGACGGCAGACCGTGAACCGAGAACCGTGAACCGAATACCCGCGTCAGCGCTAGCCGCCGCGGGCCTCGAATGCGCCGTCGACACGTTTGACGACGAGGCGCTTCAGCTCGAGCAGCATGAGCGTCGCCCCGAGCTCGTGCGCCGGCATCTGCGTCAGGCCGGCCAGCGCATCGATGGTCAGGATCGAACCGCCGCGAAAGCAATCGAGCACGCGCTGCTCGGCCTCCCCCAGCCCGCCGGCCAGGGCCGGCGCCGCCGCGCCGCCGGCCGCCGGAATCGGCGCCGGCCGCAGCCCGTCGAGGTAGTTCAGCTCGGCCAGAAGATCGTCGATGCCGGTGAACAGCGTGGCCCCGTCGCGAATGAGCTGGTGGCAGCCGCGGCTGGTGGCCTGGTCGATGCGGCCCGGCACCGCGAAGATCAGGCGCCCGTGCTCGCCCGCGAACCGCGCGGTGATCATCGCGCCGCCGTCGGCGTCGCTTTCGACGACCACGATCGCCTCGCAGATGCCCGAGACGATCCGGTTGCGCATGGCGAACGACTGCTTGTCGGCGCGCCGCCCGAAGGGGAATTCCGCGAGCACCGCGCCCGTCTCGCCGATGCGCCGGTAGAGGTCGAGATTCTCGGGCGGGTAGACGATGTCCAGGCCGTTGCCCAGCACCGCCGCCGTGCGCCCGCCGACGGACAGCGCGCCCTCGTGCGCGGCGGTGTCGATGCCGCGGGCGAGCCCGCTGACCACGCCGAATCCCCGCTCCGCCAGGTCGGCGCCGAGCTTCCGCGCGACCGTCTGCCCGTAGAGCGTCGGCCGGCGGGTGCCGACCACCGCGACACACGGCTGGTCGAAGGCGTAGCCGCCCCGCCGGTACAGCCCGATCGGCGGGTCGTGGATCTGGCGCAGGAGCTTCGGATAGGCGTCATCGCGCACCGTCACGAAGGTCGCGCCCGCCTCGGCGAGCCGTTTTTCCTCCCGGGCCAGGTTGAATTGCGCCTCCCAGCCCGCGATCGTCCGCGCGATCGCCGGCCCCACGCCCTTGACCGCCTCCAGGCGCCGGATTCCCGCCGTGAAGATCGCGCGCGGGTCGCCGCCGAGCTCCGCCAGCAGCCGGTTCGTCGTGATCGGCCCGATGTTGGGCAGCGCGTTCAGCACGAGGAACGCCTGTTGTTCGGTGAGCTCGGCCATGTCGTTCAGGCGTAGAGGAATCGCCCGCGCACGGGAAGCCTCGAGATCGCATCCCGAAAGCCGGACCACTTTCACAGGAGGGCACAGAGGGAGCAGAGAAGACAATCTGTTTTCACAGGAGGTCACGGAGGCCACGGAGAATTCGGCAACCGGGAATCCCGGATGGTCCCTCTGTTCCCTCCGTTGCCTCCTGTAGAAACAGACCGCGCTCTCAGCGATCTCCGGTGGAAACCGACCGGAGCGCGGCCGAAAGAAAGGTCAGAATCTGGGTCGTCTGGACCGCCACGGGACCGCGATCCCGCGCGAGCAGGTCCGCGGCCCGGCCGTGCCAGACCACGCCGCGGCAGGCCGCGAGCAGCGGCTCGGACGGCGCCTGCGCGAGCAGTCCGCCGACGAGCCCGGCGAGCAGGTCTCCGCTGCCCCCGCGCGCGAGCACGGGTCCGCCGAAGAAACTGTGGTAGACGCACGCCGCCGCCTCGCCGCCCGCGGCGATGCCGGTGACCGGGCCCTTGAGCACGACGACGGCGCCAGCCTCGCTGGCGAGGGCGCGCAGCGAATCGGTGGTCGCCTCGCGGCCGCCCGCCAGCCGCCTGAATTCCCCGGCATGCGGCAGGCAGACGGCGCGCCCGCGACCCGCCGCGGCCAGGACCTCGGGCCGCAGGGCGTCGGCGTCGAGCACGGCCGGGAGGCCGGTCGCCCTGAGCAGCTCGGCGACCATGCCCAGCGCCTCGGCCTCGGCGCCGAGGCCGGAGCCGATCGCCAGCGCCGTGGCGCGGTCGAGCCTCGCCTGGAGCAGCGGGAGCCCGCGACGCGCGAGGCTGCCTTCGGCGGTCTCCGGCCAGCCGACCCAGATCGCCTCCGGCGCGCGCGCGGCGAAAGCGGCGGCGAGCGATTCCGGCACGAACGCGGTCACGAGGCCGACGCCGCTGCGCAGCGCCGCCCGCACGTTCATGAAAACCGCGCCCGGGTAATGCCGCGAGCCGCCGACGACGAACAGGTGCCCGAAGGTGCGCTTGTCCGCCTGGGAACGCCGCAGCGCGGCCAGCGGCGCCAGGATGGAGGACTTGAGCACGCGATCAGCGGCGGCGGCGCCGGGGACTTCAGCCCCGGCCCCGGGATCGTCAAAGAATCCAAGGTCCAGATACCGCACACGGCCGACGGCGGCACGGTGGCGTTCCTCGAGCAGCGGCGCCTTCACGCTGCCCGTGGCGTAGGTGAAGTCGGCGCGGAACGGTTCCTCAACCGCCTCCTCGCCGACGCCGCTCGGCAGGTCGACCGCGGCCCGCAGGCGGATCGGCGGAGCGCCGTTGACCCGGCGCAGGAGGGCCGCCACGGCGGCGGGAAGCGGCGGGCGGAACTGGAAGCCGAAGATGCCGTCGAGACAAAGGTCGTAGCCGGCACCCAGGGTCTCCCGACCCAGCGGGACGCTGCGGACACGGGTCTGGAGACCCGTGCGCCCCGCGAGTTCACGCCACGCGCGCGCGGCGAGCGGGCGGAGCGATCGCTCGCCGAACACGAACACCACGTCGGCCGAGGCCTGCGGGTGCTGCGTCAGGATGGCGACCGCCGCCAGCAGGGCATCGCCGCCGTTGTGCCCCTTGCCCGCGAGCACGAGGAGGCGGCCGGCCGCCGGGAAGCCGCCGATTTCGCGGAAGTCCTCGAGCACCGCGGCGGCGACGGCGCCGCCGGCGCGCACCATGGCCGGCCACTCCTTCGCCTCGTCGCCGCCGAAAAGGCGCGCCTCGAGCGCCCCGGCCCCGGCGCAGGTGAGGATCGGATCGGACCAGGCGGGATTCATGACGGACAAAACGGCGCGCCCGGCGGTCGCGCCCCACCTTTTCGATCCCCGTGCTCCAAGAAAAACATCGGTCGATCGGTTACGACACCGGCGTCCGCACCAGCGCGGCGATGGCCAGGGCGGAGGTCTCGGTGTGCGCGAGCGACACGAGCACGCCGGTGGCGCCGACCTGCGCCAGCAACGCCCGGCCCTTGTCGTCGAGGCGCACGAGCGGCTCCTGCCGCGAGCCGTGGTAGATCGAGACCGACCGCCAGCCCAGCTCGGCGCCGATGCCGGTCGTGAACGCCTTGGAGACGGCCTCCTTGGCGGCGAAGCGCGCCGCCAGATGCCGCTCCGGAAACTTGTGGCCGAAGCTGTAGGCGCGCTCCTCGTCGGTGAAGACGCGCTGGAGGAACCGCTCGCCCTGGCGGTCGAGCACCCCGCGGACCCGCGCGACCTCGATGATGTCGCAGCCGAGGCCGAGGAGGATGCCGCCGGGTGGAAGGACGATGTTCATGGTCGCCAGACGTCACGCTGTCTTTCATCACCAAGGCACAAAGACACCAAGCCGGCGCCAATCACGGCGCGACACTCCGCGCTTTGTGTCTCTGTGCCTTGGCGGTTCAAAACCAGTCACGAACCCGGATTCATCCGCGCCTTCATCGCGCGCACGGCCTCCTCGATGCCGGTGAAGACGGCGCGGCTGATGATCGCGTGCCCGATGTTGAGCTCGTGCAGGTGCGGCAGCGTCCGCACCGCGGCGATGTTGACGTAGTTGATGCCGTGGCCGGCGTTGACGACGAGGCCGAGCTGGTGGGCGAGCGCGGCGCCGCGGCGGAGGCGGTCGAACTCCGGCTGGCGCTGCGGCGTGGCGCCGGCCTCGGCGTAGGAGCCGGTGTGCAGCTCGATCCAGGGGCTGCGCAGGCGCGCGGCGGCCTCGATCTGCGCCTCGTCGGGGCTGATGAAAAGGCTCGTGGGGATGCCGGCCGGCACCAGCGCCGCGATCACGGCGCGCACCCGCGCCTCGTTCGCCACGACGTCGAGACCGCCCTCGGTGGTGACCTCGCGCCGGTTCTCCGGCACGAGGCACGCCGAGTCCGGCTTCAGCTTGAGCGCGAACTCGATCATGGCGGGCGTGCAGGCCATCTCGAGGTTGAGGCGCGTGGCGATGCATTCGCGCAGGCGCCAGACGTCGCGCTCCTGGATGTGCCGGCGGTCCTCGCGCAGGTGGACGGTGATGCCGTCGGCGCCGGCGCGCTCGGCCACCTGCGCGAGGGCGACGGGATCCGGCTCCACGTTGCCGCCGGCCGCCCGGCCCGTCTCGCGGTAGCGCGCCTGCCGGAGCGTCGCGCAATGGTCGATGTTGACGCCGAGGAGGATCATGGCTCGAGGAATTCCGCGGCAGTGGCAGCCGCGGAATTCCTAATGGCAAGAATGAGGCAGAAAAACGATGGAAAAAACAGCGTGACCGCCCCGATGAAGCCGGGTGATGGCGGCCGGCATCAGCGCCGGGGCCTCCAGCCGGTGAGAAGGTTGACCTGTCCGGCAATTCTGCAACCGTGCCCGGGACGCCCGCATGTCCGACGACGCCCTCCCACCCGCGCCCGTGCCGCCTCCGTCTCCGCCCGGGGCGGGTGTTCCGCCCGGCGCGCGCCCGCACGCGAAGCCGGAGAACCTGCTGGTCAACCTGCTCTGCAACGTGGCGATCCCGGCGGGCATCCTCGCCGGCCTGAGCGGGCCGCGCTGGCTGGGACCGACCTGGGGCCTGGTCATCGCGCTGGCGTTTCCGGTGGGATACGGGATCTACGACTTCGCGGTCCGGCGGCGCTGGAATTTCATCTCGATCATCGGCTTCGTCAGCGTGCTGCTGTCGGGCGGCTTCGGCCTGCTCAAGGTGGCCGGCTTCTGGTTCGCGGTGAAGGACGCCTCGATCCCGACGTTCATCGGCCTGGCGATGCTGGCCTCGATGCGGGCGAAGACCCCGCTCTTGAACGAGCTGCTCTACAATCCCCAGGTGATCGACGTGGAGCGGGTGGACGCGGCGCTCGCGGCGCGCACCAACCAGATCGCGTTCACCGCACTGCTCCGGCGCTCCACCGGGCTGCTGTCCCTCTCGTTCTTCGCCAGCGCTGTGCTCAGCTACGCGCTCGCGCGCCACCTGCTGACGGGGCCCCCCGGCACCGAGATCTTCAACGCCCAGCTGGCGAAGATGCATCTCCTCAGCTGGCCGGTGATCGTCGTGCCGAGCATGGTCATGATGATGCTCATCTTCTGGCGCCTGCTGCGCGGCATCCGGGAGCTCACCGGCCTGACGATCGACGACATCTTCCGCGCGCCGCCCCCCAAGCGATAGCCCGCGGAGTCGAGGGACGAGGGTCGGGCGTCGAGGGCCAGGCGCTGACAGCCGATGGCATGCTGGCATCCGCTCGATGCCGGCGCTCGACTCTCGTCGCTCGACTCTCGACGGCCGCGCGTCCCGCAAAAACCCACCCTACTTGCGCAGGTGCGGCGGGACGTAGTTGCGCTTGAGCGCGCCGGTGTAGATCTGCCGCGGCCGGTAGATCCGCCCCTTGGGATTCGAGGCGACCTCCCGCCAGTTGGCGATCCAGCCGGGCATGCGGCCGATGGCGAACATGACGGTGAACATGTTCTCGGGGATGCCGATGGCCCGCATGATCAGGCCCGAGTAGAAGTCGACGTTTGGATACAGCTTGCGCGCGAGGAAGTAATCGTCCTTGAGGGCCGCCTCCTCCAGGCGCATGGCGATGTTGAGCAGCGGGTCGTCCTTGATCCCGAGGCTGGCGAGGGCGCTGTAGAAGCTGTCCTTGATGATGGTCGCGCGCGGGTCGTAGTGCCGGTACACGCGGTGGCCGAAGCCCATCAGGCGCTTGTCCGCCTTGCCCAGCTTGGCCTGCTCGATGAACTTGGTGCCGTCGTCGCCCTCGGCGTGGATGCTCTCGAGCATCTGGAGCACCGCCATGTTGGCGCCGCCGTGGAGCGGACCCCAGAGCGCGCAGACACCGGCGGCGGTGGAGGCGAACAGGTTCGCGCCGCTGGAGGCGACCATGCGCACGGTCGACGTGCTGCAGTTCTGCTCGTGGTCGGCGTGGAGCAGGAGGAAGAGGTTGAGCGCCTGCGCGACCTCCGGCAGCGGCATGTAGGGCTCGTAGGGCGTCGAGAACATCATGTGGAGGAAGTTCTCGCAGTACGGGAGGTCGCGGCGCGGGTAGATGTAGGGCAGGCCCCGGCTGGCGCGGAAGGAATAGGCGGCGATCGTCCTCACCTTGGAGATGATGATCGCCGCGGTCTCGTCGTAGTTCTCGAGGTCGCGCTGGTGGTCGTTCGTGGCGAGGTGCGGGTAGTAGCAGCCGAGCGAGTTGAGCATGGCCGACAGGATCGCCATCGGCGGCGCCCCGGCCGGGAACCCCTCGAACAGGTGCTCCATGCTCGAATGGATCGGCGCGTTCTCGGTCAGCAGCTGCGAGAACCGCTTGCGCTGCGCCGGCGTCGGCAGCTCGCCGTTGACGATCAGGTAGGCCGTCTCGATGAACGACGAGAACTCCGCGAGCTGCTCGATGGGGTAGCCGCGGTAGCGGAGGATGCCGGCCTCGCCGTCGATGTAGGTGATCGCGCTCTGGCAGGAGCCGGTGTTGCCGTAGCCCTCGTCATAGGTGATGCAGCCGGTCTCCGTGCGCAGATGGCGCGTGTCGACCGCCTTCTCCCCCTCCGTGCCGACGATGACCGGTAGCGCGTATTCCTTGTCGTCGACCTTGAGTCTCGCGGTGGTGGCCATGGGCAAGAAGAAGAGCCAATTGTTTTTCCGATGCAAACAAAGTTCGCGGACCGGGCCGGTCCGGACGGACCCGGAGGGCTCGCGGCGCCCGTCCGGCCTCAGGCCGGCCGCACCCCGGCCGCGGCATCCGCGGCCAGGCGCGCGAAATTCCGGTAGACCTGCAACCCGCGGGCCTGGCTCTTTTCCGGGTGGAACTGGATCGCGAAGCAACGCCCCCGGGCGATGCCGCACACGAACTTCCCGCCGTAGTCGCATTCCGCCAGCACGAGTTCCGGCTGCGCCGGCACCACGTAGTAGCTGTGCACGAAGTAGAAGGCCTCGCCGTCGGGGCGCAGCCCGGCACAAAGGGGCGACGCCGGCTGCACGAACCGCACGGTGTTCCAGCCCATGTGCGGCACCTTGAGCTCCGGCGGCCGCCGGAAACGGACGTTCTTTCCCGGGAAAATCCCGAGGGTGCGGGTGCCGCCGCCCTCCTCCGACTCGTCGAACAGGGCCTGGAGGCCGAGGCAGATGCCCAGGTAGGGCCGGTCGGCGGCGATCCAGTCGCGGACCGCGGCGTCGAACCCGGTCTGCCGCAGGAAGGCCATCGTGTCGACGATGGCGCCCTGGCCCGGGAAGATGACGCCGTCGGCGCCGGCCAGCTCGGCGGGCGAACGGATGATGGTCACCGCCCCGCCGGCGGCCGCCATGGCCCGGGCCACGCTGCGCAGGTTGCCCATGCCGTAGTCGATGACGGCGATGCGCGGCGCAGGGTTCAGGGTTCCGGGTTCGGGGTTCAGGGTGACCTTTCCCAGAGTCGGAGTCGGGGCCGTCAACACCGAACCCTGAACTCCAAACTCTGAACCGCGGCCTAGAGCCGCCCCTTCGTCGACGGCAGGCGGTCCGCCGCGCGGGGCTCGATCTGCGTCGCCGCGTCGAGGGCCCGGGCGAAGGCCTTGAACACGGCCTCGACCACGTGGTGGGGCTCCTCGCCGTAGGCGAGCTGGACGTGCACGTTCGCGCCCGCGGCGTTGGCGAACGCGCGGAAGAATTCCTTGACCAGCGCGAGGTTGAAATCGCGCACGAACAGGTTCGCCGGGCTGACGTCGTAGACCAGGTGCGGCCGGCCGCCGAGGTCGATCACGACGCGGGCCAGGGCCTCGTCCATCGGCAGGATGAAGAAGCCGTAGCGGCGGAGGCCGACCTTGTCGCCCACGGCCTCCTTGAACGCCTCGCCCAGCACGATGCCGACATCCTCGACGGTGTGATGGTAGTCGACGGCGACGTCCCCCCGGGCCTTCACGTCCAGGTCGAACAGGCCGTGCTTGGCGAAGAGTGTGAGCATGTGGTCGAAGAACGGGATGCCCGTGTCGATCTTGCCCACGCCCTGGCCATCCACCGCGAGCTTCACCGCGATGTCAGTCTCGGCCGTCTTGCGCGAAACGGATGCTATGCGTTTCTTGCCCATGCTTCGAGGTGATGCTGGAGGACAACCATTTGCTCGTCCGTGCCGACGCTGATGCGGAGGAAGGATGAGGTCAAGGCGTGGCTCCCGAAGTGGCGGACGAGCACGTGCCGGGCGAACAGCCAGTCGTAGAGATCGCGGGCGACTTCGGGCCCCGC
>Ga0335069_10011951_pt1 | contig 12238 bp, 13 predicted proteins | sample Lox_Sample_11_FD_206714 | JGI IMG/M metagenome (GOLD analysis project Ga0335069, IMG submission 206714) | Soil microbial communities from Loxahatchee National Wildlife Refuge, Florida, United States - Lox_Sample_1.1 | ecosystem: Environmental > Terrestrial > Soil > Wetlands | place: USA...
CTCGGGGGGCACGAAGTACGGATGCGAGCCCCAGGCGCGCTCCGCGGCGAGCTGCAGCATCTTCGGCGCGAGCGCGGCAATCACGCGCTGCGGTGGTATCGCCGGCCCGGCGGCCATGAACGGTGCGCTGTCCATCGCGTCGAGGTAACGGTGCATGGCGCTCAGCGGCCGGCCATAGTCGTGCCCGCGCATGCCGACCAGCGGTGCGTGGCTTACGCCGATGCCCAGCAGGAAACGATCGGGGTACGCCTCGGCGAGTGTCTTCTGCGCCGCCGCCATCGCCATCGCATCGCGCGCCCAGATATTGGCAATACCCGTGGCCACCACGATGCGGCGCGTCCCGGCAAGCAGCACCGCCGCGTTCGTAAATGCCTCACGACCCATCGCCTCGGGTATCCAGATGGCGCCGTAGCCCAGCGTCTCGATCTCGGCCGCGGCTTCCTGCGCCTTCGCCGCCGGATGCAGATCCAACGCAAACGTCCACACGCCTACACGTCCTATATTCATCGTGACCTCCATATCGCTGTTAGCCTTCAGCTATCAGCGATCCGCCGTTCCGAGCAACACCACGAGGCAACTAGTCGAGCCGCACCAAGCCGGGGGCATCGATCGCGCCCGCGACGGCGATCGGCCGCCTCACAAAGAGGCGAACGATCTCGACGTTGGTCAGCAGATGCTGCGTGACCTTCGCCGTCCGCAGCTCCGATGAGCGCCGTCAACCCGCGCACCACAGATCGCCGCCACCGCTTCGACCGCCTTCACGTGCTGCGCCATCAATCCAGCTTTCGGGCGGCGGCCGTGGATGTTGGTGATGCGCGTCGGCGTGCCGGAAATTGCCGACAGCGCCAGCGCGCCCTGCGCAACACTTGGCCGCCGCCTTCACCGCGTGAGCCGTCGATGTCGATCATCTGCGCACCCCGAATCCTATCGCGGCCGCCGGTGTCCGCGAAAGCGTTCCCACTTGGTTCACCGATCGTGATATGTGGCTCGTCACAATCATTGGTTTCCGTGAGGTGTCCTATGGCTCGAGGATTGTTGGTCGTGGCGCTCGCTCTCCTCTTCGCGTTCCCCGCGATCGCCGATCCCCAACACACTGCAAAGACCGCGGATAAGGTACCGCTGTTCGACAACCTAGGAACGCATCACCATGCGATCACAACCAAGTCGCCGCGGGCGCAGAAGTACTTCGATCGCGTGGCGCGTGACTACCCGAACGATACGGATGCCGCGACGCTGTTCGCCGAGTCGCTGATGGATTTGCGCCCCTGGGCACTGTGGACGTTCGACGGCCAGCCGCAACCGGGAACGCTCGAAATCGTCGCCACGCTCGAAGAGGTCTTGAAGAAGGAGCCGATCGTTGGCTGGCGAGATCGCCGCGCGCCGCGGGCAAACGGATGACGCGATCAAGGACTTGCAGGAAGCTGTCCGCACACAAGATGCCCTGCCCTACAGCGAGCCACCGCCGTGGTACTACCCGGCGCGCCAGTCGCTCGGTGCCGTCCTCATCATCGCCGGCCGTCCCGCCGAGGCTGAAGTGCTGTATCGCGAAGATCTCGAGCGTAACCCCGAGAACGGCTGGTCCCTCTTCGGTCTTGCGCAAGCATTGCGCGCTCGCGGCGCCGAGGAGCAAGCGGCGGAAATCGAAAAGCGCTACCAAAAGGCGTGGGAGCATGCTGACGTCACGCTCACGGCGTCGCGCTTCTGAGCGCGCCCTCGCGGAACATCTATGAACGAACTTGTCGTCGATGCTGATGGTCACGTGCTCGAACCCACGGAGCTCTGGGAGCGCTTCTTGCCGCCACAGGACCGCGTCTTCGCACCGCGCATCGTGCGCAATGACTGGGGGCTCGATACCGTGTTCGTCGGTGCGCAAGAGATCGTCACCGCGCCACTGGGTTTGTTGGGCACGCCGGGCAGTCACATGGATGAGACCGACCCCGCGAAGAAGATTCCGTGGGAGCAGGCGCATCGCGGCGGCTTCGATCCGGTGGCGCGGCTGCGCGACATGGATATCGAAGGCATCGACATCGCTGTGCTGTATCCGAGCATCGGACTGAATTTCTGGGCCATTGAGAATCCCGTTGCGGCGGTCGCGCTGGCACGCGCCTACAACGACTGGCTCGCCGATTACTGCAGCGCCAACTCGCAGCGTCTGTTCGGCGCCGCAATGCTCCCGTTCCAAGATCCCGAAGCTGCGGCTACCGAGTTGCGCCGTTGCGCCCGGGAACTGGGTTTCCACGCCGCATTCGTTCGACCCAATCCATGCTGCGGACGACACATCGGCGATCCGGCGTTCGAGCCGGTGTGGACGGTAGCCGAGGAATTGGAGGTGACAATCGGTGTCCACGAAGGCAGCTCCAACACCATCCGCACGCTCGGCACGGATCGCTACTTCAACCCGCTGCTGCTCCACGCCATGTCGCACGCCTTCGAGCAAATGCTGGCGTGCGCGACGCTCATGGTCACCGGCGTGATGGAGCGGCATCCGCATCTTCACTTCGCCTTTCTCGAAGCGGGAGGTGGTTGGGCACCCTACTGGATGTGGCGGCTCGACGAACAGGTAAAAGGCTTCGGCCGCTACGCGTCCGACATGAGGCGCAAACCCAGCGAGTACTTCCAACGGCAGTGCTGGGTCGCATTCGAAGGCGATGAAGACACTCTACCGGCGCTGCTGCCGCATGTTGGTGAGGAGCATGTCGTCTGGGGCTCCGACTATCCGCATCACGACGCGACGTTCCCCGGTGCCGTGAAGAAGCTTCGCTCGCTTGTCGGGCCGCTGGCCGACGGTGCCCGCCGTGATATTCTCGGGGGTAACGCCTGCGCGTTGTACCGCTTACCTACGGACTGAGTTATGGTGCGCTCCGCCAAACCGCACCGGCGCCGAACACCAGCGACGCCGCCCTTCCACCGCGCCGTCTATCGGCTAGTCCGACAGATCCCGCGCGGCAAGGTGGTCACATATGGACAGGTCGCCGCCATCCTGGGTCATCCGCGGGCAGCCCGTGCGGTCGGGCAGGCGTTGCGCATGCTGCCACCCATGTTGGTGCGCGTCGTCCCCTGGCAGCGCGTGATCAACTCCGCCGGCGGCATCAGCCATCGGGGTGACATCGCGCGGCCGGAGCAGCAGCGCGAAGTCCTCGAAGCCGAAGGCGTCCGCTTCAGCCGCGGCGGCAAGGTCGACCTGAAACGCGTCCGCTGGGCCGGGCCGAAGCGCGAGTGGCTCACCAAGCTGCGTCACGAGCTCCCGTTCTAAGCTATGCAATGGCGCTGCACGCGGCGGGCTCACCCGCCGTGCCGCGGCCAGACTCGGCGCGCCGCACGATCTGATCGGGTGCCAGCACGGGTAGTGTGTCGGTGCGTGGCCGCTTGCCTGACATCTCGCTGTAGGTGTGCCGATACCAGCCTCCGCTGACCTTCTCCTCACCGTAGAGCTGCTCCCAGAAACGGTGCGTCGCAGGATCGGTCGCCTTCGCCGCCTCGAAGCCGCGGTCGAGCGCCTGCTGGCAGCCTGCCATGCGCGGCCTGTCGCGCTCGGTGATGCGCTTCAACGCATCGAGTTGAGTTACGAAGCCCTTCAGATTTTTCATCTCGGCAAGCTGTTCAACGAGAAGGTCATCAACGCACGCCGGCCCCGGCTCGCCACCGAGCGCGCGGATACGCTCGGCCAGTAGGCGCGCGTGGTTTGCCTCGCGTTCGGCAATGATGAGATGCCCGGCGCGCAGTCGCGCATCCGGCTCATCCGCAGCCCAGGCAGCGTACAGCACCGCGCCCCAGCCTTCGAGAGCGCGGAAGACGTTTAGCCCCTGGAGAATCTCAGCGCGCGCGTCGTCCATGGCATGACCTCCCCCCGGCATCTACGCGCCCTGGCAGCGTTGAGTCAATCGGCATCGACACAGGGCACCGAGCGACGTGTGCGAGGCGCCGGCCCTCAGCACCTCAGAGCGTTCGACGGAACAGCGCCGTGGCAGCCCCCATCGTGACGACGGTAAACCCGGCCAGCACGGCGAGGTCGACGCTGATCGCCGCCAGGCCGGTGTTCTTCAAGACTAGCTCCTTGAAACCGTGCACGGCGTAGGTGAATGGATCGACGACGGCGATCGCCTTCATCCAGGTCGGGAACGCGTTGATGGGATACACGGCACCGCTGGGGAAGAAGAGGACGGTGTTGAGGACGCCGAAGATGGCCCGCGGGACGAGCGGATCGCTGACCCGCACCATGAACAGGAACATCATGCTGATGAGCGCCACCGCCGTAATCACCACGAGCAACAGCATGCGCGCCAAGCGCAGCAGGTTGAACGGGTCCGGAATGCCCGCAAGTAACGAGCCGCAGGTGACCAGGACCGTCCCGGCGATGATCGCTTTTGCCGCACCGGCCAGGGTGAATCCCACAATGAGCTCGAACTTGCGGATCGGCGTGACCAGATACCCCTCATGCAGGCCACGCGCTTTGTCATCGATGAAAATGATCCCGCCACCGATCATCGCCGAGACGAAGATTGCCAGGACGATGGTGCCCGGCAGGAGATACTGGACGTACGGGACATACGGATAGACTTCGACCACCGACAATGTCGCCGCGCCGGAGAGCCGCGGCTGCGGGGCGCGTTGGTTGTACGGCACGAGCAACTGCGCGAACGAGCCCTCGAGGGTGGCGGACGCGAACTGGTCGGTGTTGTCCTCGATCAAGGCAAGACGGGGGTTCGCACCGGCCAGGAGATTGCGCGAAAAGTGCGGCGGAATGTTCAACACGCCGCTGATCTTGCCGTTGCGCAGGTCGTCGAGCGCGTGGGCCTGATCGCTGTACGGAATCGTCTCAAACGTCCGCGCGTTGGCCGCCACCGCCTGAAACATTTCCTTCAGCTTCACCGCCGGCACGCCGTGGTCCTGGTCGACGACCCCGACTTCCAGGTTCTTGACCTTGCCGCCGAAGGCGTGTCCGAGTACGACGAGCTGCACCAACGGCATGATCATAGAGACGACCACCAGCGTCGGGCTGCGCCGAAAGCGGCGCAAGTCACGTTCAACGATAGCCCAAATGCGATGCATGCGTGCCGGCTTCCTCAACGCTGCTGGTACATGAAATCGGTGTTGTACTTGACGGCGGTCTGCAAGGCGTCGCGCAGCTGATGCCCGGTGTAATGCACGAAGACGTCGTCGAGCGTCGTGCTCTGCACCGACAGCGACGCGACCGCAATGCCGGCGGCGCGCGCCGCCTCCAAGAGCTCCACCGTGGTCCTTGGACCGTTGTGCGACGAGATGCGGAACACGTTCTCCTCGGCGCGAACATCGCCGACATCCGCCAAGGCGCGCAGCGTGTCCACCCATCCCGGGGGCACGTCGGCAAAGCTGACTTCGAGAATGTTCTTGCCGGGGATCGAGGCCTTCAACTTCAACGGCGAATCGAGCGCCACCAGGTTGCCGTGGTCGACAATGGCGATGCGGTCGCAGAGTTTGTCAGCCTCGTCCATGTAGTGGGTGGTGACCAGGATCGTCAGATCGCGTTCGCGTTTCAAACGCGCCAGCATCTCCCACACGGCGACGCGCGACACCGGATCCAGCCCGGTCGTCGGTTCATCCAGGAAGAAGATCTTCGGCTCGTGCACCAGCCCGCGGGCGATTTCCAAGCGCCGTCGCATGCCGCCGGAGAACATCTTGACGGGCTTGTCGGCCCACTGCCCGAGGTCGACAGCCTCGAGCAGCTCACGGATTATGCGCCGCCGCTGGTCGCGCGGAATGCCGTACAGCTTGGCGAAGATGCGCATGTTCTCGTCGGCGCTCAGATCGAGATCGGAGGTCATCGCCTGCGGAATCACGCCGATGCATTGGCGCACGTCATTGGCGTTGCGGACGATGTCGAACCCGTTGATACGCGCCGTGCCGCTGGTCGGGGGAACGAGCGTGGTCAACATACGGATTAGTGTCGACTTGCCCGCGCCGTTCGGACCCAACAGGCCGAAGACCTCGCCGTGCTCCACGCCGAAGCGCAAGCTGTTCACGGCGCAGAAGTCGCCGAAGCGCTTCGTCAGGTTGTCGACTTCGATGTCCAGCATAGCAGAGCCGCTACTTGTGGTCCGTCGATAGCGGCAGCGTGACGTATGCCGTCATGCCAACCGCAAGGCGGCGATCGGCGTTGTCGCAACGCACGCGGATCTCGAAGGTCTTGATGTCGCGCTTGGTGCGGCTGACGTCGCGTTGCGTCGCATAGTCGGCGTCAACACCGCGGTAGAAGACCGTGCACTCGCTGGTGGCACCGGACGGGAAACGCACGGTCATCGTATCACCCAGGCGAACCCGGTCGATGTAGCTTTCCTCGACGTCGGCACGTATCCACAGATCGTCGGGGTTGATCAGGGTGACGACGCCTTGGCCAGGGTTGACGACCTCGCCCGGGAGCGTCGCGCGTACATCGACGATGCCGTCGATCGGCGCGTGCAGCTCAGTGCGTCCAAGATGGACCTGGGCCTTGTCCTTCTGAGCGGTTGCAGCGTTCAGCTGATGGCGGTCGGCATCGAGGGCGGCGCGACGCATGGCGACCTGATCGGCGGTGGACTGCGCCAAGGCGACCGCGGCTTGCGCCGCTTCGGCTTGTTTCCGTAGGGCCTCGACATGCGCCTTGGCGCCGGCATACACCGTGCGCGCTTGGTCATATGCCTGCGCCGACTCGACGCCTTTCTGGTAGAGCGATTGTTCGCGTTCGAAGTTCAGCCGTGCATTTTCGAGATCGGCTTGTCCCTGCACGAGGTCCGCCTGCGCAGCCGCGAGATGGGCTTCTGCTTGCCCGGTTCCCTCCCGCGTTTGCGTTTCCTGATAGCGTAGATCGGCTTCAGCTTGGGTGACGCGCGCCGCAGACTGCTGCTCGCTGTCGGCATAGAAGGCCATGTCAGCCTTCCATTCTTCGGGTTGGATCACCCCCAAGAGCTGACCTTGCTTGACGTGGTCACCCTGTTGTACCAGCAGTTGCTGCAAGCGGCCCTGGACTTCGGAACCGACGATGACGTCGTCAGTGGTGACAATCCCGGTAAGGACGATGTTCTGAACGCGAGACGCCGCGGCGTAGTAGAGGATCGCGGCCAGCAACACGACGCCGGCAATCACGAAGGGGAGTCGGCGTTTCATGACAATGGCGCGCCTGGATCAACGAACAGGCCGTGGCGGATGAAATCCAGCACCTCCTGCTTGCGGCGGGTGAGATTGGCAACGTTGTAGGCACTGGAGTGGCCAAGGAGTTGGAGAACCGGGGCGGCCGAGAAGTAGAACACGATCAGCCCGACGATCGAGATGGCCGTATGACGCGGATCGGTGCGACGAAATTCACCGGCGCGGATGCCGCGTTTGAGCAGCGCGTTGAAGGCATCGCTGCGCGGGACCATGTATTTGCGGACCAAGCGTTCCAGCGGCTTGCCGCGCGCCGTCATGAGCTGCTGGTACAGCGCAGCATAGCGTTGCCGGGCGCTGATGAAATCGAAGTACAGACTGACGTAGCGCAACAACACCGCACGGGCGCTGGCCGGCGCGGCCAACACGTCGAGCGCTTGGCGGTTGAATTCCCGGAAGTGATCCTCGACGACAGCCTCGTACAACCCGCCCTTGCTCTTGAAGTAATAGTAGAGCAAGGCCTTGTTCACCCCGGCGGCAGCAGCGATCGCATCGGTGCGCGCGCCCGCCAGACCCGACTTCGCAAACATCTGCTCCGCTGCGCCAAGAATCGCCGCGCGAGAATCGCCGCGCCGCAGCGGGCGGCGCGCCACTGCTTGATCATTTGTCCGCTCCATAGCAGGTTAACTAATTAGTTAGTTACGACTTAGCAACCGCGAAAACGCCGTTCAAGTCGGAGCCGCGTCTATGGCCCGCTCGGTTTGTCGCTGTTGGCTGCCACGTTTGACAGTCTGCAGCGGAGCGACCATCACGAGTCGAGCGCACAACACCAGGCGGCGAAGAAGCGCTCCAGGCTGACCTGCGCAGCGTGCACCATGCGTTGCATTGCGAGCAGGTCAGTCAGCGCAGCTGGATGGGTAGCGAGATATCCCGCCAGTGCGAGCGGTTTTACCGCACCGCGCTGCGCATCGACGAAGCGGCCGGCATACCGCAGCTCGGTGCCGGCCGCATCGAGGACCGCACGTACCGACACGAAGGGAATGCCTCGTGCCGCCGCCTCCGCCGCAATTGCTGCGCCTTCCATCTCGACCGCGACGGCACCGTATTGCGTAGCCGCATTGCGTTTGTGTTCGGCTGTCGCCAGTGCGCGCGGGCTGCACAGCACGAGTCCGCTCGTGACCCGCAAGGCAGCACGCTCCGCCGCGCGTCGCGCGGAACTCCGGCGGCCGTGGTGGGTCTCGAACTGACCGTGCGCGTCCCCCACGATCGCGGTGGCTAGGGCGACGTCCCCGGGCACGAGCTCGGCCGCCAACCCCCCGGCACAGCCGGTCGACATGAACAGCGCAAACTCGCCCTTGTCGCGCACGGTACGTGCCGCGGCCTCGGCTTGCACGACGCCCATCCCCGTCTTCACCAGCATCACCTCGCAACGCGCAGTGGAACCGCGCCACAGGGTGAAGTTGCCGGCGCGTTCGCGCCTCACTTGGCGCATCTGCCGGAGCACCGGGCGACACTCCCAGTGCAGGGCCGCGAAGATGGCGATGCGTTCCACGGTGTCCGCACCCTACCGTGCCACCAAGCGATCGGCAACGATTTTACACGGCGGGCTGGCCTTTGCCCGCGACGCGCTCAGCAGGGAGCCGCAAAGCAACCCGTCACTTCTGGTAGAAGGTCCGCTGGGCGATCATCCACATGACGGCGCCGGCGATGGCGTAGGCAATGACGCCTTCGACGACCGAACAGCCGCCGGCAAAGAGCGACACGCCGAGGACAAGGAGGGTGCTCACCACGGCCACCACCTTCTCGATTCGTGTCTCCCGCTCTCGTTCTTGCACGACGTGCTCCCGAACATCCGTACCGCAATTCGGGCAACGGCCGCCGGGCTTGCGGACAAGGGGCGCATCACACTCGGGACAAGCAAGCTGTGTATTGACGGGCATCGCGACGGCAGCGTCAGAAGAAACGGAAGGTGAACGGCAGGATGGCCCAGATTCGCTCCCGCGTCGTGAACCCGAGCCAAGGCGCAGCGGCCGCTAGGCGTGCGTGCACGGGGCTCACGTTGAACGACAGTTTCCATAGACGTTTGGGCTTTGGGTAGCGCTCGACGGTGACGAGTTCGCCGGGGGACAGCCCGGCCAGCACCTTGGCTTCGTCAAGCGCACGCTCGAAGCCGCCAATCAAATCGACCAGGCCACGCTGGAGCGCTTGGCGTCCCGTCCAAACACGTCCTTCTGCAACCGCAGCCACGGCCTCTCTGCTCAATTGTCTCCCGTCCGCCACTTTCCCGATGAAGTCGGCGTAGAAGAACTCCGCCTCCGCCTGCAGTCGCTCGCGCTCTTCAGCGCCCAGCGGGATGTAGTCCGAGTACAGAGCGGCATGGCGGCCACGCGTCACAACCTCCTTCGTAACGCCAACGTGATCGTAGAGGCCACGAAGCAACGCCTTGCCCGCAATGACACCGATCGAGCCGGTGATCGTGCCGGCTTCTGCAATCATCGGTTTGCCCGCGACGCCCACATAGTAGCCACCAGAGGCCGCAACATCGCCGAACGACACGACGACGGGCTTGCGTTGACGTGTCCGCGTCACCTCGCGCCACATCAGATCCGAAGCCAGGCCGGAGCCACCAGGACTCGCAACGCGAATAACGACCGCAGCAATGTCGTCGCGGTCTCGCAACTCCTTCAGATCGCGCGCCACCGACGCCGCTCCGGAGGCACTCGCGGCGTCGGGGCCGGGAATGCTCTCTCCCATCTTCACCGTACCGTTCAGATGGAGAACGCCGATGCACGTACGGCTGTGCCGGAGGGCGTTGCGGCGCACGGAGCGGCCGCGGCGCAGGAGGTAGTCGCGCTTTTCGATGACTGCCCCTTTGTCGCACTGCGCGACAAGTTGGTCCTCCGCCTCGTCCGGGTACAAAAGCGCGTCCACCAAGCCAAGTTGCTGCGCTTCGCGAGCAACGAAGGGACCGCGGTCGAGGGCCGCGCGCACCTCAGGTCCACTCATCCGCCGGCCCTCGGCAATGGCGTCAACAATCTGAGCGTATAAATCTTCAATGAGACTGTCGGCCATTTCGCGATGCGCGGCCGACATCTCAGTGCGGGTGAAGGTCTCGGCCGCGGACTTGAACCGACCCATCTGGATCACTTCCGCTTCGATGCCGAGCTTCTTGAGAGTCCCGGCCACGAAGGTCACCTCGGAGGACAATCCCGCCACATCGAGCGTGCCCGCTGGCGCCAAGGTCAGCTTACTGGCCGCGGAAGCGAGCAGGTACTCTCGCATACCCGCTTGGGTAAGATGTACCCAAACCGTCTTCCCGGCCTCGCGCAGGGCCTGGAGGCTGCGCCGCAGTTCTTGAACCTTCGCCCAGCCGACGCGCAGGCCGCCACAGCGAATCAGGACGCCGCGTAACTGCGAGTCCTCCCTTGCCCAGCGCAACGCTGCGAGCACGTCGAGATGGTCTTCACGTGCATGTTGCGAGAGACCCAGCAACCGGTACTCGACAGGAGCCTCGGAGAGATCGCCGGCGATGTCCAAGGTGAGCACGCCGTAGGGCGGGCGCCGTCCAAGGGAACGCAACAGCGCCTCGCTGAGGTTCAAATACGCGAGCAGTCCGTATCGCCGGAGTCGACTGCGCATGATGCCGTCAACCTTAGCGCCGTTGGTTCGCAGGGCGCAACGGACCTGCGATCAGCGTCATTTCTATCGCCCGCTCCCGTTGGTCGCTGCTGAGTGCCAAGTTCGACCGTCTACTCGGTGCGCCTACGTGGCGACCAAGCGCAGGGGAAGTTTGGTAACGGCGCGAAAGACGATGCTCGGGTGGAGGGGTAAAGGTAACGCGTCCAAGCGCTCGAACGAGCGGGTGCGGCGCAGCAAGGCCGCCAACGCCACCTGCGCTTCCAGGCGCGCGAGGTTCGCACCCAGGCAGTAGTGCGTGCCAAAGCCGAAAGCCAGGTGCCGGTTCTCGTTGCGCCCGATGTCGAAGCGTTCCGCATCGGGAAACACCAGCTCATCGTGATTCGCCGATCCGAGCCAGTTGACGACGATTTGGCCGGGTTCGATCACGTGCCCATCGAGCTCGACGCGTCGCGTCGCCAGTCGCGGATCCAGCTGCACTGGGGAGGCGTAGCGCAATACCTCCTCGACGGCGGAGGGCAGCAAATCCGGCTCAGCGCGCAAGCGAGCCAACTGATCCGGGTGCGCCAGCAGTTCGAGGACTGCGTTGCCGATCAAGGTCGTCGTCGTCTCGTTGCCAGCCACCAACAGGAGGACGAGCATGCGGATCATCTCGTCGCGGCTGAGTCGCGACCCTTCCACCTCCGCCTGCACCAAGCCCGTCAGCAGGTCCTCACGCGGCTGCCGTCGGCGTTCATCGGCAAGCGCGGTGAAGTAAGCGCCCATGTCCTCGAGCAAGCGACCCAGCTCCTTCAGGCGGTCAGGTGGCGGCGGCGCAAACAAGGCGTTCCCCAGGTTCTCGACGGCGGCGTCCGACCACTCTTTGAACTGTTCACGATCCTGCGGAGGGATGCCGATGATCTCGGCGATGACAATGACCGGCAGCGGATACGTCAGTGCTTCTACGAAATCGACTTCGCTCTGCTCGAGAGCGCGGTCCAGCAACTCATGGGCGATCGCGTGCATGCGCGGCTCGAGACGGCGGATGATGCGCGGCGTGAAGGCCTGGTTTACCAATCCGCGCAGGCGCGTATGCTCCGGCGGATCCTGCCCCAGCATACTCGGGGGCGGCAGCTTCTCGGGATCAATGCCGGGCGGCGGCGGAAACCGGTTCGACCATGTCTCCGGATCCCGGAGGATCGCCTGAATGTCGGCGTAGCGAAAAACCGAGATGATCGGGAGGCCCGGATGTGGATAAATCGGCTGTTCGCGGCGCGCGCGCGCGTACAACGGGAACGGGTGGCGCCGCGTCTCTTCGTCGAAAGGGTTGAACGCGAGATCGGCCATCGGCTCAGCTTGTAGTCGGCGCACACGGATTGGGTCAAGTGTCACCGGCGCTGGCATCACCGACGCGCGCGTTACCGAGGCGAGTGTCGCCAACGCGAGCGGCAGCGCAGCCACCGACGTATCCGGTCGACCAGGCCCACTGGAAATTGAAACCGCCGATGCGGCCGTCGCAGTCGAG
>Ga0335069_10011952_pt1 | contig 12237 bp, 9 predicted proteins | sample Lox_Sample_11_FD_206714 | JGI IMG/M metagenome (GOLD analysis project Ga0335069, IMG submission 206714) | Soil microbial communities from Loxahatchee National Wildlife Refuge, Florida, United States - Lox_Sample_1.1 | ecosystem: Environmental > Terrestrial > Soil > Wetlands | place: USA: Florida...
TTCTACCCCGACATGGAGAAGGCGCCGTGGGTGGAGCGCCGGCCCGGCATCTTCTGGAAGACCCTGTGGGAGGACGCCGAGGGCCGCCACAAGGCGGTGCTGATGCGCTACTCGGCCGGCTCGGTCGTCCCGCGTCACCGGCACATCGGCGACGAGCAGATCTGGGTGCTCGAGGGCACGATCGCGGACGACACGGGCGTGTGCGCCGCGGGCAGCTACGCGCGCCGGCCGCCCGGCTGCGTGCACACGGTGACCAGCACCGGCGGCGCCCTCGTCTTTGCCGTGATCTCGGGTCCGACGGAGGCCGTGTAGGAGCGGGCGGAATTATCCTTGCGGTCCCTCTGCCGCCTCCGGTAAGGTAGCGCCGGTGGCTCGCAAGCCCGCGAAAACTTTGCGCGGCTCGATCCAGCTGCCAATTCGGTGAGGCGCTGATGATGACGACGGAGCACTTCTGGCTGGCCGTGGGACTTGTCGGCCAGTTCTTCTTCTTCAGCCGCTTCCTCGTGCAGTGGATAGCTTCGGAGCGCCGGAAAGAGAGCGTCGTGCCCGTGTCCTTCTGGTTCTTCTCGATCGGCGGCGGCTGCGTGCTGCTCGTCTACGCCATCTATCGGCGCGACCCGGTCTTCATCCTGGGCCAGGGCGCGGGACTCTTCGTCTACCTTCGCAACCTCTACCTCATACGGCGCAAACAGCGCCAGCTTGCCCAGGCCGGCGCGTAGCCGCGACCGGCAGGAAGGAACCTCACGCCATGAGCCCGGCCAACACCGATCGCGTGCAGTGGGCCGTTCCGCAGACCCGGGAGATCCTGATGATCCCCGGCCCCACGGAGCTTCCCTATCCCGTCATCCAGACGCTGAACCAGCCGCCCATCATCCACTACGACCAGAACTTCGACCTCAAGGTGCTCGAGCCCGTCAACCTCGCCCTCAAGAAGGTCTTCCAGACGGAGGCGGGCGAGGTCATCACCATGCCCGGCTCGGGCAAGACGGCCCTCGAGTCCAGCGCGCTCTCCATGGTGGAGCCCGGCGACCGCGTGCTCGTCATCATCACGGGCCGCTTCGGCATCCTCATGCGCGAGGTCATGGAGCGCATCGGCGCCGAGGTGACGGAGTTCAGCGTGGAGTACGGGCAGCCCATCGATCTCGTCAAGCTCGAGAAGGAAGTCGCCCGCGTCAAGCCCAAGCTCGTGACGATGGTCCACAACGAGACGTCCACGGGCACCACGTATCCGGCCGCCTCCGTGGGGAAGATCGTCAAGGGTCACGGGGCGCTCTTCCTCCTCGACACGGTGTCCTCGCTCGCGGGCATCGACGTGCGGACCGACGAGTGGGGCGTGGACCTCAATATGACCGGCTCGCAGAAGTGTCTCGCCGCGCCTCTCGGCATGGCCCTGATCGGGGTCACCCCGCCGGCCTGGGAGGCCATGGAGCGGCGGAAGAAGAAGGCGTCCTCCTGGGTCTACGATCTGCTGCGCTGGCGCGACTCGTGGATCCCCGTGTCGCGAGGCGGCCGCGTGCCCGACGGCGCGCCGCGGTCGCAGCCCATCTCGATGCCGAGCCACCTCACGCAGGCGCTGGCCACCGCGGTCCGGCTCGTGCTCGAGGAAGGGCTCGAGGCGCGCTTCCGCCGCCACGCCGTGGCCGCGCGCGCGTTCCGGGCCGGTCTCGATGCGATGCGACTCGAGATGTTCGCCGATCCCTCCGTGCTCTCGGACACGGTCTCGTGCATCAAGACGCCGGCCGGCGTCGATCCCGCCGCCATCGTCAAGCACATGCGGGAGCAGTACGGCATCCTCATCGGCACCGGGCTCGACAAGATGCGGACGACCACCCTGCGGGTGGGGCACATGGGCATCACGGCGAGCCCGCTCTACATCCTGCCGACCCTGTCCGCGCTCGAGATGACGCTCAGGGATCTGGGCTACAAGTGCGAGGCCGGTGCGGGCGTGTCGGCGGCCCAGGCCATCTTCTCGGCCGCCCAGGCATGATCAGCGTTCCCGACGACTTCCCCTCGGTCTTCGACGGCACCGTCGCCCACGAGCGGGCGAAGAAGCTGGGCGACGTGGCCGTCTTCACCGAGCGCGGCGCCGACCAGGAGCAGGAGCTGATCCGCCGCATCGGGCGGGCCAAGGTGGCCATCAACATCCGCGCCCATGCCCGCTTCACCGACGGCGTTTTCGTGGGGTGCCCGAGTCTCAAGATGGTCTCGGTGTGGGGCACGGGCACCGACAACATCGATCTGAACGCGGCGGGCATGCGGGGCGTCACCGTGTGCAACACGCCGGGCGTGAACGCCTTCGCGGTGGCCGAGCACGCCTTGACCCTCATGCTCGCCGTGGGCCGCCGGATCACGGCGCTCGACGCCGAGATGCGCAAGGACAAGTGGCCGCGGGAGCTCCTCACGCAGATGCTGGGCAAGACGCTCGGCGTCTTCGGCATGGGCGCCATCGGGGCGCGGGTGGCCGCGCTCGGCAAGGCCATCGGCATGGACGTGCTGGGCTGGTCGGCCACCGGCGATCAGGCGCGCATCAAGGCGGCCGGCGCCACCCCGGCTTCCAAGGACGACATCCTCGCGCGGGCGGACGTGATCAGCCTGCACGTGCGCCTGAGCCCGGAGACGCGCGGCTTCCTCGGCAAGAAGGAGCTGGCGCAGATGAAGCCCACCGCTATCCTGGTGAACACGGGACGCGGCGCCCTTGTGGACCGCGACGCGCTCCTGGCCGCGCTCACCGAGCGCAGGATCATGGGCGCGGGGCTCGATGTGTTCCATCAGGAGCCGCTGGCCGCGGGCGATCCCATCCTGGCGCTCCCGAACGTGATCCTGTCGCCGCACAACGCCGGCCAGACCCCCGAGGTCATTCGCGACGGCCTCCTGCGCGCCGTCGAGAACGTGGAGCGCTTCCTCGCCGGCAAGCCGCGGGACGTGGTGGTCGCTCCCGTTCGCTGAGCCCCCGTGTCGCCGTCCTCACCTTCCCCCGCCGCGCCTCGCGCGCCGCCCTCGCGGGGCCGATTTGGCCTTTGACTCGAGGCGGAGCGCAGGATATGTTCCCGGTGCTCGACACCAGAGGCCGGGCGCTCGACGCCCTCAACGAGGAGGCCCCATGATCAAGCCGTGCAGGTGGAAGGCATTCACATTGGCGCTGGCGGCGACGCTCGCCCTGGCCGCGGGCGACGCTTTCGCCGAGGGCAACATCAAGGTCGCCTACACCGATCCGCTCTCCGGGCCCTTCGCGCAGGTCGGCGATCAGAACCTCCAGCAGCTCAGGTACATCATCGACTGGGTCAACGGCCGGGGCGGCGCCCTGGGCCGGAAGTTCGAGCTGGTCGCCTTCGACAACAAGTCCCAGCCGTCCGATGCGCTCCTCGCGCTCAAGAGCGCGACCGACCAGAACATGCCCTTCATCATGCAGTGCTCGGGCTCCAACATCGCCGCCGCGCTCATCGAGGCGGTGGACAAGCACAACGAGCGCAACCCCGACAACCGCATCATCTACGTCAACTGCGGCGCGGTGGCCACCGAGCTGACCAACGAGAAGTGCAGCTACTGGCACTACCGCATGGACGCCCACGTCGGGATGAAGGCCGAGACGATGGTCCGCGCCCTGCCCAAGGACGTGACGCGCGTCTACCTCCTCAACCAGGACTATCTCTTCGGCCAGTCGGTGCAGCGCGACGTGAAGACGTTCCTCGCCAAGCTCCGGCCCGACGTGAAGGTGGTGGGGGATGAGCTGATCCCGGTCGGCAAGGTGAAGGACTTCTCGCCGTACGTGAGCAAGATCAAGGCGTCGGGCGCCCAGGCCCTCCTCACGGGGAACTGGGGGCCGGACATGACGCTCCTCATCAAGGCGGGGATGGACGCCGGCCTCGACATCCGCTACTACACCATGTACGCGCACCTGGGCGGCGGCGCCACCGCCATCGGGCCCCAGGGCAACGGCAAGGTGCGCTCGATCATGGCGTTCCACGAGAACATCGCCGTGGAGACGGGCAAGACCGACACCGAGGGCTGGACCAGGCAGTTCCGCACCCAGCACAAGTTCGATTTCTACGCGGCCGGCTTCCGCACCATCTTCGAGTTCCTCCAGGCGGCCATCAACAAGGCGGGGTCCACCGATCCCAACAAGATCGCCGCCGCCCTGGAAGGCCTCACCATCACCGATCTCCTCGGGCACCAGGTGACGATGCGAAAGGACGACCACCAGATCCTGAGCGAGTACTTCGTGGGGGTCTTCACCAAGGGCGTCAAGTACGACTCCGAGGGCACCGGGCTCGGCTGGAAGACCGAGGTGACGGTGCCCGCCAAGGACCTCGACCAGCCCAACACCTGCAAGATGAAGCGGCCCACCTAGGAGCCACCCACGAGCGCCCGCCCCGCGCGGGGCGGGCGCGTTCCGGCGCCAAGGGCCGCCATGGAGCTCCTCCTCGTCTCGCTGCTGAACGGGCTCGTCTACGGGATGCTCCTGTTCATGCTCGCGAGCGGCCTCACGCTCATCTTCTCGATGATGGGCGTGCTCAACTTCGCCCACGCAAGCATCTACATGCTGGGCGCGTACTTCGCCTACGACGTGAGCCGTCACCTCGGCTTCTGGCCGGCGCTGGTCCTGGCGCCGGCCCTCTGCGGCCTCCTGGGCGCGCTCATCGAGATGCACGGGCTCCGCCGCGTGCATCGAAACGGCCACATCGCCGAGCTGCTCTTCACCTTCGGCCTGGCCTTCATCATCGAGAAGGCCGTGCAGATGATCTGGGGCCTCCTGCCCGTGCCGTACCGCGTGCCCGCCGCGCTCGACCGCACGCTCTTTCACGTGTACGGGACCAACTTCCCCGCCTACCGCGGCTTCATGCTCCTCGTCTCGGCGCTGATGTTCCTCGCCATCTGGCTCATGCTGACGCGCACGCGGATGGGCCTCGTGATCCAGGCCGCCCTGACCCACCCGGAGATGGTCGGCGCTCTCGGCCACAACGTCCCCCGCGTGTTCACCACGGTGTTCGCCGGAGGCTGCGCCCTGGCCGGTCTCGCCGGCGTGATCGGCGGCAACTACCTGGTCACCGAGCCCTCGATGGCCTTCACGATGGGGCCCATCGTGTTCGTGGTGGTCGTCTTCGGAGGGCTGGGATCGCTGGCCGGCTGCTTCATCGCCTCCCTCATCATGGGCTTCGTGCAGACCTTCGCGGTCGTCCTCGAGTACTCCCTGGCCGACGCCCTCGCCGCCGTCGGCATCAAGATCACCGCGAGCACGCCCCTCGCCGAGCTGCTCACCATTCCCCTGCCCCGCATCGGCGCGCTCCTGCCGTTCGTCATGCTGATCGTCATCCTGCTCTTCAGGCCGCGCGGCCTCATGGGGACACGCGACACGTGAACGAGACCCTCGCCCATCCCGGCACCCGTCCGGTGGCGACGGCCGGCCTCGCCGGCTTCCTGCAGCGCCACGGCGCGTGGATCCTGGCGCTCGCCGTGGCTCTCGTCCTGCCGTGGCTCTTCTACGACTGGAGCCGCGCCCGCCACTCCGGCTTCGTCGTGGCCATGTTGAGCCAGATGAGCATGATGGCCATCTTCGCGCTGAGCTACAACATGCAGATGGGCCAGGCCGGTCTCCTGTCGTTCGGCCACGCGGTGTTCTTCGGGCTCGGTGGCTACTGCACCGCGCACGTGCTCAACGCGGTGAAGGAGGGGACCTTCTGGCTGCCCACGGAGCTGGTGCCGCTGGCCGGTGGCCTCGGCGGTCTCGCCTTCGCCATGGTCTTCGGCTACGTGGCCACCAAGCAGCGGGCCACCGCGTTCGCGATGATCACCCTCGGCATCGGCGAGCTGGTGACCGCGTGCGCGCTCATGTTCAAGACCTTCTTCGGCGGCGAAGGCGGCGTGAGCACCAACCGGATGATCGGGACGAGCCTGTTCGGCCTGGGCTACGGCCCCGGCATCCAGGTCTACTACCTGATCGTCGCGTGGACGGTGATCGCGATCGCCCTCATGCACCTCTTGACCCGCACGCCGCTCGGGAGGATGGCCAACGCGTGCCGGGACAACTACGAGCGCGCCCAGTTCGTGGGCTACGACCCGAGCATGGTGCGCTTCGTCCAGTTCACCCTGTCGGGGTTCTTCGCGGGGATTGCCGGCGCCCTCTACGCGCTCACCTACGAGATCGTCACCTTCGACGCGGTGGCGGGGGCGATGTCCGCGAACGCGCTCCTCATGACGTACATCGGGGGCGTCGGCGTCTTCGCGGGCCCGGTGGTGGGCGCCGTGCTGATCACCCTGCTCCAGAGCTGGGTGAGCCTCCTGTCGAACTCCTGGCTGGTCTACGTCGGCCTCCTGTTCATCCTGATGGTCACCTTTGCGCCCGGCGGCATTGCGGGGCTCATCGCCATGCACGATCCCATCTGGCGCTCGAAGCGCCTGGGCCGCCTGGCCGTCCCCTACGCGCGCGTCCTCGTGCCCGGGCTGATCGCCGTCGCCGGCTTCGTGCTGCTCGTCGAGCTCTGCTCGTTCCTGACCATCGGCGCGGCCCAGGGCAAGTCCTTCAAGCTGTCCGGGCTGACCATCGATCCCCAGCGCCCCGGCGCGTGGCTGGTGGGCGGGGCGCTGCTGGCGCTGGGCGGGCTCGGGCTCTGGCGCGAGGGGCGCGGCTTCCGCGCGGTGTGGGAGTCGCTGATGGAAGAGATCAAGGCAGCGGGGCGCGCATGAGCGACGCGGCGATCCGCCTCTCCGACGTGCACAAGAGCTTCGGGCCGACGCCGATCATCATGGGCGTGAGCCTCGACATCGCCCCCGGCGAGCGGCACGCCATCATCGGCCCCAACGGCGCGGGCAAGACCACGCTGTTCAACCTGATCAGCGGCCGCCTGCCCGTCACGAGGGGCCGGATCGAGCTCTACGGGCAATCGATCGACGGGCTGCCCGCCCACCGCATCAACCGCCTCGGCCTCTCGCGGAGCTTCCAGATCACCTCGATCTTTCCGCGGATGACGGTGTTCGAGAACATCCGCTGCGGGCTCCTCTGGTCGATGGGCTATCGCTACGCCTTCTGGCGTCTCCTCGGGCGCGAGCGCCGGCTGAACGACGCGGCCGAGCGCCTCCTCGCCGACGTCAACCTCGAGTCGCGGCGCAACCTGCCCGCCGGCCTGCTCTCGTACGCCGAGCAGCGCGCCCTCGAGATCGGCATCACCATCGCGGGCGGTGCCCGCACCATCCTGCTCGACGAGCCCACGGCGGGGATGAGCCGGAGCGAGGCCAATCACGCGGTGGCGCTGATCCGCCGGGTCACCGAGGGCAAGACGCTCGTCATGGTCGAGCACGACATGAGCGTGGTCTTCGACCTGGCGGATGTCGTCACGGTGCTCGTCTACGGCCGCATCATCGCCTCCGGCCCGCCCGCCGCCATCCGGGCCAACCGCGCGGTGCGGGACGCCTACCTCGGAGCCGTGGCCTCCTGATGCTCGCCGTCCACGATCTGCACGCCTTCTACGGCAAGAGCCACATCCTCCAGGGCGTCGACCTCCGCGTCGGCCAGGGAGAGATCGTGAGCCTCCTCGGCCGGAACGGCGTCGGCCGCTCCACCACCTGCAAGGCGATCATGGGGCTGGTGCCGCCGGTAGGCCGCATCGTCTTCAAGGATCGCGACATCGCGGGGCTCCGCCCCGACGTCATCGCGCACGCCGGTATCGGCTACGTGCCCGAGGACCGGCAGATCTTTCCGACCCTCACCGTGCAGCAGAATCTCGAGCTGGGCCTGAAGCGGGCCGGCCGCTTCGGCCGCTGGAGCTTCGACGACGCCTACGCGCTGTTCCCGAACCTGGCCGAGCGCCGGGCCAATTCCGCCGGCGTGCTGTCGGGCGGCGAGCAGCAGATGCTCACGATGTGCCGCACCCTGATGGGCGACCCCGAGCTGGTGATCATCGACGAGCCCACCGAGGGCCTCGCCCCCATGCTGGTGGAGCAGGTAGCCCAGGTCCTCGACGAGATCGCGCGCCGCGGCGTCGCCATCCTCCTCGTCGAGCAGAAGCTCACCATCGCGCTCAGGATCTCCCACCGGCTCTACGTGATGGGGCACGGGCGCATCGTGTTCGAGGGCACGCCGCCCGAGCTCGAGGCCAACGAGACGGTCCGCCGCGAAAGCCTCGAGGTGTAGCGCCGCCTCGGCGGCACGTTCGCGGCTCTCCGCAAGGCGGGGCGCGGGAGCCGGGATGCCCGGGCGCACCCGATAGCGCCGCTCGGCCTCCAGGAAGCAGGCGGGGCGAGCGCGACCCCTCATTCCCCACGGGGGGCGGCGCGAGGGCTGTCGATACGCGATCGCGCGCCCGCCCCGCCCGCCGCGCGAGACGGTTCGCTACAGGGCGCACCCGGGCATCCCGGCTCCCGCACCCCGACGTGGACCCATCCCGCGAGACTGACCAGGAGCTTGTCGGAATACTCCGAGAAACCTAGAGCACCGAGCGGATCGCCGCCAGGATGTCGTCGCGCGACGGGATCGTCGCCACCTCGAGCTTGTCGTTGTAGGGCATGGGCACGTTGCGCGCGCCCAGGCGCGCGATGGGCGCGTCGAGGAGGTCCAGGCCCTTTTCCGCCACCAGGGCCGCGATCTCGGCCCCGAAGCCGCCACGCTTCACCGCCTCGTGGGCGATGACGAGACGGTTGGTCTTGGCCACGGAGCTCAAGATGGCGTCCTCGTCCAGCGGCACCAGCGTGCGCGGGTCGATCACCTCGACCGAGATCCCTTCCTTCTCGAGATCGCCTGCGACCTGCAAGGCACGCTGCACCATCATCTGCGTCGCCACCACGGTCACGTCCGTGCCCGCCCGCTTCACGTCGGCCTTGCCGAGCGGGATGACGTAGTCGCCCTCGGGCACCTCGCCCCGGGTGGGATAGAGCATCTTGTGCTCGAGGAAGATGACGGGATTGTCGTCGCGGATGGCGGCGGCGAGGAGGCCCTTGGCGTCATAGGGCGTGGACGGCGCCACCACCACGAGGCCGGGCACATGCGCGAACCAGGCCTCGAGGCTCTGCGAGTGCTGCGCGGCCAGGCGAATGCCGCCGCCCTGCGGCCCGCGGATCACCAGCGGCACCACGGGCTTGCCGCCCAGCATGTACCGGATCTTCGCCGCCTGGTTCACGATCTGGTCCATCGTCATGGCGACGAAGTCCCAGATCTGGATCTCCACGATGGGCCGCATGCCGGCCACGGCCGCGCCCACGCCCATGCCCACGAACGAGGGCTCGGAGATCGGCGTGTCACGCACGCGATCCTCGCCGAAGCGGTCGCGCAGCCCCTTGGAGATCTGGAAGATGCCGCCGATCAGGCCCACGTCCTCGCCCATGAGGAACACGCGCTCGTCCCTGGCCATCTCGCCGTGGAGCGCGGCATTGAGCGCCTCGCCGAAGGTGTGCTCGCGCCCGGCGCGGCTCGCGGGCTCGGCCACCTTCGCGTGGGGCGCGTAGACGGCGGCCTCCATCACCTCGACCGTGGGCTCGGGGCTCTCGAGCCCGTACGCCACGGCAGCCTCGAGCTCGCCCTCGACGCGCTGGCGCAGCTCCTTGAGCTGGAGCTCGCTCGCGCCCATGTCCACGAGGCGCCGCTCCACCCGCGCCACCGGATCCTTCTCCATCCACTCGAGCTCTTCCTGCTTCGTCCGGTAGTCGGGCAGGTTGGCGCGCATGCTGTGCCCGCCCCAGCGGTAGGTCACGGCCTCCACGCAGCTCGGCCCCTCGCCGCGGCGGGCGCGGGCCACCGCCTCCCCCACGGCCTCGTACACGGCCAGGAGATCGTTGCCGTCGACGCGCGCGGCCGGAATGCCGTAGGCGCGCGCGCGGGCGGACACCCCCTCCCCCGCCGTGGTGCGCGACTGATCGGTGCTGAGCGCGTACTTGTTGTTCTCGCAGACGAAGATGAAGGGCAGCTTCCACACCGCGGCGAGGTTCATGGTCTCGTGCACCACGCCCTGGTTGGCGCCGCCGTCGCCGAAGAACGACAGGACCACGCGATCGGCCTTCCGGAGCTTGTTGGCCAGCGCGGCGCCCGCCCCGATGGGCACGCCGGCCGCCACGATGCCGTTGGCGCCCAGCATGTTGAGGTCGAGGGCCGCGATGTGCATGGAGCCGCCGAGGCCGCGGCAGTAGCCGTCCTCCCGCCCCATGAGCTCGGCCATCATGAGATCCAGGCGCGCGCCCTTGGCGATGCAGTGGCCGTGGCCGCGATGGTTGCTGATGACGGAATCGTCCTTCGTCAGATGCGCGCAGGCCGCCGTGGCCACCGCTTCCTGGCCCACATAGCTGTGGGCCGTGCCCTTCACGTGGCCGGAGTTGAAGAGCTCCACCGTGCGCTCGTCGAACCGGCGGATGCGCACCATGGTCTGGTAGAGCGATTCGAGAGTCTGGCGGCTCATTGGCATGGCTCTCTCCTCCGGATGACGGTGAGCGGGCAGTCGGATGATCTACGTGTCGAGTGAGTCCCGGAGGAGCTCGGCCGGGTGACGCGCGCGACGACCGGCCAGGTGCTCGATCTGCTGGCGGCACGAAATGCCGGGCGCCACCACCTCCGTGTCGGCGGCGGCGGCCTTGACGGCGGGCGCCAGGCGCCGGCCTCCCAGTGTCACCGAAATATCGTAGTGCTCCTTCTCGAAGCCGAACGAGCCCGCCATGCCGCAGCAGCCCGAGTCCACCTCGCTGACCTCGTAGCCGGCCCAGGTGAGGGCCGCCACCGTCGGCGCCATCCCCACGATGGCCTTCTGGTGGCAGTGGCCGTGCAGCAAGGCGCGCCGCGTGCCGGACTTGAAGCGGAGATCGAGGCCGCGGGCGCGCTCGCGCAGGAGGAACTCCTCCAGCAGGAAGCTGGATTTCGCGACCTCCCGCGCCGCATCCGTGCGGCACAGCTCCACCCACTCATCGCGCAGCGTGAGGAGGCACGACGGCTCCAGGCCCACGATGGGCACGCCCCGCGCCACGAAGGGATGCAGCCGCTCGACGTTGTAGCGCGCGTGCTCGCGCGCCTCGTCCAGCATGCCCTTGGAGATGAGGGGCCGGCCGCAGCACTTCCGGTCCACCAGCTCGACGGCGTAGCCCGCCTTCTCCAGGAGCTCCACGGCGGCGCGGCCGATGCCGGGCGTGTTGTACGTCACGAACGTGTCGTGGAAGAGCACGACGGAGCCGCGAGGCGCCACGGCAGGCTTGGGGCGGCGCGCGAACCAGTCCGTGAACGTCTCGCGGGCGAACGCGGGGAGCGGGCGGCGGCGATCGATGCCCGCCACCTTCTCCATCAGCCACCGGTTCGGCCCCGAGGCGGCGATCCAGTTCGACAGCGGCGCGAGCCGCGCGCCCCACCGTGAAAGCCGGCCGATGTGCCCGAAGATGCGGTTGCGCAGCGGCAGGCCGTTGGCCCGGTGGTAGTGGTACAGAAACTCGTACTTCATCTTCGCCATATCCACGTTCGATGGGCACTCGGCCTTGCAGCCCTTGCACTCGAGGCAGAGGTCCATCACCTCGTAGAGCCGCTTGCCCGCGAAGTCCCCCGCCGGCACCTTGCCCGAGAGGACGGCGCGGAGCGCATTCGCCCGCCCGCGCGTGGAGTGCTCCTCGTCGCGCGTGGCCATGTAGGACGGGCACATGGTGCCCTCGAGCTTCTTCCTGCACACGCCCACGCCGTTGCACATCTCGACGGCCGCCGCGAAGCCGCCCTGGGCGGAGAAGTCGAGCAGCGTCTTGGGCTCCCACGTCTTGTACTGGGTGCCGTAGCGGAGGTGCTCGGTGACGGGCGGGCTCGCCACGATGTTGCCCGGGTTCATGCGGCCCTTGGGATCGAAGGCCGACTTGAACTCGCGGAAGGCCTGGAAGACCTCCGGTCCGAACACCCGCTCGAGGAAGGGGCTGCGGGCGCGGCCGTCGCCGTGCTCGCTCGAGATGGCGCCGCCGTACTCGAGGACGAGGTCGAAGATTTCCTCGGCCATGAGCCGCACCTGCTCGAGCCCGCGCGCCGTCTTGAGATTGATGAGCGGGCGGATGTGGAGGCAGCCGACCGAGCAGTGGCCGTAGTAGGCGCCCTCCGCGCCATGCTTGGCCATGATGTCGCGGAAGCGCGGCACGAACACGGGCAGGTGCTCGGGATCGACGGCCGTGTCCTCGATGAACGCGATGGGCTTGGCCTCGCCCCTGGTCCCGAGGAGGAGCCCCAGCCCGGCCTTGCGAAGCTTCCAGATGGACTGCTGCTCCGCCGCGTCCAGCGCGACGTGGCCGGCGTAGCCGAAGCGTCCC
>Ga0335069_10011954_pt1 | contig 12234 bp, 11 predicted proteins | sample Lox_Sample_11_FD_206714 | JGI IMG/M metagenome (GOLD analysis project Ga0335069, IMG submission 206714) | Soil microbial communities from Loxahatchee National Wildlife Refuge, Florida, United States - Lox_Sample_1.1 | ecosystem: Environmental > Terrestrial > Soil > Wetlands | place: USA...
ATCACCGGCGCAGCGGCATATTCCGTTGCCTGGCGCGTGAACTCCTCGCGAATCAAGTCCTTATGAGTCGGATTTGGCATCGAACGCAGCCTCCCTTCAATCCCGGCTTCGCGGATAGAGCTTCAATGTTGTCGTGGTACAGCGCATCAGTCCACGGGAAACAACCGGGTAGCCACTTGGGGCGCTTGCCAAAAACGAAAGGATAGTGATAGCTCAAAACGTTGGCTCGAGCGGCTCTGAGCCGCCTGATCCCGCCATCGATCCCAACGGAGGGTAGGAATTTGGACTTCGGGTTCTCTGAAGAACAGGAAATGTTGCGCGATGCGGCCAAGAGGTTTCTGGCCGACAATTGCCCGACGACATTCGTACGCAAGATGATGGCCGACGCCACGGCGCACGACAAAACATTCTGGAACAAACTGGTCGAGCTCGGATGGCCCGGCCTGCTCATACCCGAAAACTACGGCGGACAGGGCGGCAGCTTCCTGGATATGACAGTCGTGGTCGAAGAGGCCGGCAAGGCGCTCGTGCCCGGGCCTTTCTTCACCCAGGCGCTCGTTGCGGCGCCGCTTGTCGTGGAAGGCGGCTCGGAGCAGCTAAAGAAAGACATTCTGCCGCGGATGGCGTCGGGCGAGTTCATCGGAACCCTCGCGCTCGCCGAGGCGTCGGGGCGTTTCGACGCAGACGGAATCCAGCTCAAAGCGTCCAAGAGCGGCAACGACTATACGATCTCAGGCGAGAAGATGTTCGTGCCCGACGCGCATGTCGCCAATGGGATAGCCGTTGCGGTGCGCACCGGCGGCAGCGGCGAGAAGGGCATCACTATCCTGCTCGTGCCGTGCGATTCCAAGGGGCTCACGGTCACGCAGCTAAAGACGGTCGATATGACGCGGCGGCTGTGCCACGTGAAATTCGACAATGTCAAAGTGCCTGCGACTCAGATCCTCGGCAAGGAAGGCGAGGGATGGCCGATTCTTCGCCGCACGCTCGATATCGCGACCGCTGCGCTTTCCGCCGAGATGGTCGGCACCGCGCAAAAGGCGCTCGACATGTCGGTCGAGTATGCGAAGACGCGGGTGCAGTTCGGAAAGCCGATCGGATCGTTCCAGGCCGTCAAGCATAAGTGTGTCGACATGATGGTCGCGGTCGAAAACGCGCGCTCGTTGACCTACTACGCCTGCTGGACCGTCGACGAACGCAACGCCGAGGCGGCAACCGCTGTGCCGATGGCGAAAGCCTACGCGTCGGACATGGCGAAGAACGTCACCAGCGAGGCGATCCAGGTGCACGGCGGAATCGGTTTCACGTGGGAGCATGACATGCACCTGTTCCATCGCCGCGCGCTCGCGGGCGAGGCGAACTTCGGCAACGCGCCGGTGCATCGCGAGACCGTGGCTCGCGCGCTGCTGGACTGATCAAACGGTGATTCTGTTCACGAAAAGCTGCAGGGCCGCATCCGAAAGGAGGCGGCCCTGTTGTTTGTGCCGGAGTGACCTGTTCGCCTAGAGTCCCGCGTCGATCGACTTTCCGAGTTGCGAATCCGTCAGCAGCTTCGCGTAGTCGGCGGAGGGATCGCAAAATCCCTGTGCTTTTGCGTACGCTTGGGCGCGATCGTCGAAGGCCGAGCCGGACACGAAGTGCGCGTATGTAATGGCTTGATGCTGGGTCTCGATTTGACATTCGATCGCGGTCATGGGTGAACCGTCAGCAAACCTGAGATGCAGATCGACGTTCTCGTGAGCGCGGCCGTTCTGCTGCAGCCGCTGCGCGTTATACGCGGTGCCGTTAACCAGAAAATCGGAACGTCCGAAATAAGCCTCGCACAGCTTTTTGATGTCCATGGTGCAGGCGCCCTGCCCGGTCGACTCGAGGCCCACCGGGGCTGACGCCGCAGAGGTTGATGCGGGTCCCGAATTGTTCTGTGCGCATCCGCCGAGCGCGACGAGGAACAGCAGGTACGCCATTTTTCTCATCGTTTTCATCGCATGTCTCCGCGCCGGATTGTGGCAAATCCTCGCGGATGCACCAAGTCCGATGCACGCGTTGCGCTTGTCCGAACCGAAGAACGGCGGGAGAGATTGAGTAGCGGGCGTGTCGGGCGTGACGTCTGGGGTGCGCGTCTCGTGGCGTATGCGCTGGGGGGAATAGCGTATGCGCCGCTGCCCGACCCGCCCACGTATTTGCCATATTGTATAATTTTTCTCCATTAATCAAGGGCAAAAGAGGCATCCCGGTTCCGGCCATCGCCTGCCCAAACAATTGATGACGCATTTTCGCAAGCCTTTTACTGAAAAAAGGGAGGGAGGCGAATTAACGCATTGCCGTGCTATAAAGCTTCGAAATTGAGGGGAGCACGCCGGATGGAACCCCAATCATCGCATTCGAGTTTTACCTCAGCCGATCGCGAGCCCGCGATTTTATCGATCGCACGTGGATTCTCGGACGAGATCGCCAGGCGCGCCGACGAATTCGAAGCCGAACGACGGATGCCCGCGGATCTGGCGCGTCGTTTAGCAGAGGCCGGCCTTTTTCGGCTCGTCGTTCCCAAGGTCTACGGTGGCATCGAGGCGCATCCTTCCGAATACGTGCGTGTGCTCGAACAAGTTTCGCGCGCCGACGGTTCAGCGGGATGGTGCGTGATGATAGCCGCGGCTACGGCTGCGCTCGCGGGCGTATTGCCCGAGCGTGTGGCGCGACAGATTTACGCCTCGAATCCGCGCGTAATCACAGGCGGCGCGACCGCTCCGACTGGAACGGCGGTCGCCGACAACGGCGGATGGCGTATCAACGGGCGATGGCAGTGGGGCAGCGGAACGCAGAACTGCGATTGGATTACAGCCGGCGTGATCGTGCATGAAGGCGGAAAGCCGCGGATGCTGCCGAGCGGCGATCCGGAAATCCGGCTCGCGATCCTCAAAGCAAGTCAGGTCAAGATTCTCGACACCTGGTATGCGTCGGGGCTGCGCGGGACGGGCAGTCACGATTTCGAAGTACGAAACCAGTTGGTCGCGGACGAATTCGCGCCGCAGATGGGCGCCATGCAGCGCGTGGTCGATCGTCCGATATGCCTGTTTCCGTTCTGGGGGTTGCTCGCGATGGGAGTTTGTTCGGTCGCGCTCGGAATCGCGCGGCGCGCGATCGATGAATTCGTAGCACTCGCGTGCGCGAAAACCCCAGCATGGGAAAGGCGCAAGGTCGCGGAAACCTCGCGCGCGCAATCTCAGGTTGCGCTGGCAGAGGCGGCGCTTCGATCGGCACGCGCGTTTCTCTTCGCCACGATCGATGCGGCGTGGGAGATCGCGACGACCGGAAATCCTCCGACCGTCGAGGCGCGACGCGACCTCAGACTTGCTGCTGCGAATGCCGCGTGGCAGTCGGCGCACGCTGTCGATCTCATGTACAACGCAGGCGGCGGGACATCGGTTTTCGCATCGAGCGCTCTGCAGCGGTGTTTTCGCGACGTGCACGTCGTCACGCAGCATCGGATGGTCAACGAGGCGATGTTCGAGCATACCGGCAAGCTGTATCTGGGAATCGGCGCGGCGCCGTTTTTCCTCTAAACCAAGTCCGACGAAAAGGAGAGAGTCATGGCTGAGATGGGGATTTACGAAACGATGCGCACGTTGCGGGCGGTTCGTCGACTGCGTCCCGATCCTATTCCTGCGCCGGTGCTTCATCGTGTGCTCGAAGCGGCCACGTGGGCGCCCACCGGTGGGAATCAGCAGCCGTGGCGAATCGTCGCCGTGATGGATCGCGCGCGCAAGGTGCGCCTCGGCGAGCTTTATTCCGAGCAATGGAGCGCGTTTTCGAAACGATATCGCGCGATGCCCGCCGATACTCCCAAAGATGTTCGCGAGCGTCTGGAACGCACGGTCAAGTCGGGCGATTATCTCGCATCTCATTTCGGCGAATGTCCGGTGATCGCGATCTTCTGCTTCAATCCGAATCAGATGGCGATCACCGACGCGAATCTTTCCCGCCCGTCGGTAGTAGGCGGCGGATCGGTATACACCGCCGTCGAAAATCTTCTGCTCGCGTGTCGCGCAGAGGGGCTGGGATGCGTGCTGACGACGCTGCTCTGCATCTGCGAACCCGCAGTACGCGAACTGCTGGCGATTGCGGAACCATGGGCGACGGCGGCCGCAATTCCGATCGGCTATCCGGTCGGACGCGGCCACGGCCCGCTCATCAGGCGTCCGGTCGAAGAGCTGACCTACCTCGATTCCTGGGGCACGAAGTTCGGCAAGTAGCTGAGCGTCAGGTTTTATCGGGCCACGGAACACCCCATCGATCCGCGTGGGCGACTTCGTCGACGGGCTTGCGAATCACGTGACCGAATTTGTTGACAGGATAACCGATGGGCATCAATGCGTAGGTTTTCACGTCCTTCGGGATGCCGAGCAAATCACGAACCTCATCTTCATAGAGCATGTGATTAGTCGTGATCAGCGTCGCAAGGCCGAGGGCGCGGCACGCAAGGATGATGTTCTGAATCGCGGGATAGATGCTGGCCGCGTCGATCCGCGGTCCACAAGCAGCAGCATCGGAAAGTTTTTCCCGGACTTCGGGTGAGAGCGAAGCTGCGGCGGGCAGAACGTGCGGCGTTCCACACGGCACCAGCAGCACGGGCGCATCGCCCATGTGGTCCCACAGATAGGTGCCCGAAGCCATCATATGCCCGAACTCCCGCTCGCTCATATGCTCGGGACGGCCTCTAGCAGCGTAGAAAGCGCCAATTATGTCCGCAGCCTTGCGATAGATGACTCCGAGTTTGCGGCGAAGTTCGGGCTCACGCACGACCACGAACGACCAGGTTTGGCTGTTGCCGGCAGAGGGCGCTCGAATAGCGGCGTCGAGGATTTTCGTAATCAGATTTTCGGGAACCGGATCCGGTCGCAAACGACGGAGGGCGCGCGCCGAATATATCGCCTCGAAAAGTCCCATTTCGGCCATGAAAGCCCCCTTCCGTCCGCCGTCATTCGGCGGACGAAACGTTACACCACTTCGCGGAAGCCGAGTGCGGGCGGGATTCTGATCGCGCGTACGATAGGAATCGCACCGCTGGCGGCCGCAACGACAATCGACGCGATCAGTCCCTGGATCGCGCCGACCGGAGTGACGAACATTGACCCCGCCACGCCTCCGAGCGCCGCCCCAAGCGACACGCCTTCGGCGAACAGATAAAGGGCGAACCCCGCGCCGATCGCGCCTCCCAGCATCCCTGTCAGCGCGCATTCGCCAAAGAGCAGGTTTGCGACGTGCCCGGGGCCGAAGCCGAGCGCGCGCATGACTGCGACCTCGCTGATTCGATCTCGCACCATCATCGCCGCCGAGTTTCCTGCGATCATCCATACGGTCAGGATCACGATCGCGCACAGGCTGTATACGATCGCGCGGATGTTCCCGATCGCGGAAAGTCCGTTGGAGAGCGAGTCCTGTTCAGTCATGCTACGCGTTTCGTACGAGGAGTTGCGGAAGTGATCGTCGATCTCCTTCGACAGCGTCGCAACATGCTCCGGTGAATCGGCGCGCGCGATCAAATTCCACGCGATGTCGTCGTCGGGATGGCCGTTCGCCTTCATTGCCTCGTTGAAATAGTCGCGCCTGAACGTGAACGAATTCGGATAGTGCTTGGAAGGGACGTCAGCGACGATGACGAAGGTCAAGTCTATGGGCGCAAACGCGTCAGCACCACGCAGCGTCACCTGCTGCCCGATCTTCCATCCATATTTCTTCATCAGCGCACGGCCGACCGAAGCCGCGCGTCGGTCGCCGAGCATCTTTTTCATCACGTTTGCCGTAAGCCCGTAATCCGGGAACACGTCATTGATCTCCGGGCCCGCCGCGAAGGCCATCACGGTATCGCGCGGATTGCGATAGGTCGCGGGCCAGCCCCGAAGTCCAACGCACGCGGCGCATCCGGGCATCTGGCGGATCTCGTTGCAGTAGCGCGCGGGCAGGTCGTACCAGGGCGCGGTGCGATTGCTGACCATCACCCGCAGCGTGGTCGAGGCATCGGCGAGTATGCGATCCATCGAGGCGGGCACCGAAATCAGCACGGTAAACACGAACGTCGCCATCGCCATGACCAGCGTGGTCAGGATGGTGCGCCGCAGATTTCGCCGCATGTTGCGCTCGATGAGTTTAAGCAAATTCATCTGCGTCCCTCGCTACGTCAGCATCGCGTAACTCTTACGCGGTGCGCAGCGCGTCGAGAATCCTGATTCGCGCCGCCCGAGCTGCGGGGAGAACGCCGCCGAAGGCTCCAATAATCGCGCCGGCGATCATCCCGGAAAGGACGGCGCCCGCGGTAAAGCGAAATGAGAAGATGAACTCGCCGACGTTCATCAGGCGGCTGTTGAGACCGAGCGCGCCCGCGACCAGCGTCGCCAGCACGACCCCCAGTATCCCGCCGCCGATTCCGAGCGCGACGCTTTCGATAACGAAGCTGGTCAGGATCGTCGCCGCGCTGAATCCGAGCACACGCATCACGCCGACTTCTTTGCGACGACGAGCGACGGCGGTGTACATCGTGTTCATTCCGCCGAAAGTCGCGCCGATCCCGAGAATCACAACGATCACCAGTCCGAGGCCGCGCAACTTGTCCGCGAACTCGGATTCCTGGGCATAAAACTCGTCCTCGGGTTCGGCGTCGATTCGCAGCCGCGCATCATCGTCGAGCGCATGCTTGAACGAATCCTCCATGCCCGGCTTGAGCACCACGTGAATCGCGTTGAAACCTTCGTTTGGATAGCCCATGTCCTGATGGAGGACGTCCACGTCCGTCCAGATTTCCGACTCGCGCGCGCTGCCGTCGTCGGAGAAAACGCCAACGATATTCCACGCGCGGCGTCCGAATCGGATCGTGCTACCGGGTGCGAGATTCGGCGAGCGCGCAAGCAACTTTTGTCCGATAACCATCTCGCTCGCGCCCTTTGCCGGCCATCGCCCGCTCACCAGGCGCATATTGCGATGGACCAAAAAGCCTTCGGGACGAACGCCGCGCAGAAAGGTGAAGTTTGAATTTGGTCCGTCGGGCGAAGTCAGAAATCCGGTTACCGACTCGGGCGAGATCAGCGTGGTATCGCCTTCGGAAACTATCTCAGGTCGGGTGCGGATTATCTCGTACTGCTCATGGGTAATGAAGCTGCCCGGCTCGGACGTTATGCCGCGCGCCAGCACCACCCAATTGCCGCGGTTTCCTGCTCCGAGCACGGAAGTGCGCAATCCTGCGATGAGTCCCGACAGAATGACGAGGATCATCACGACCAGCGCCACTCCCATCGCCGTCATAAGCGAGGTCGTGCGCCGGACCATCAAGCTGCGCAGGTTGTAGCGTATCGGGATCAACGTCCCGGCTCCCTTCATCATGGAGCTTACGCCGGCGCATGTTGGCGGGCTACGGATTAGAAAATAACGAAATTCGGCTCTCGATGGCTTAGAAGTGCTTAATGTGCCATGTGGTCGACATACCGCGTCGCGAATTGTCTTCGCGACATAGGACTTGTTTTTGAACGTCTAATAGGAACAAAAAGAAGCAGTAAGAGGACAAAAGCCGCCGCAGGTTTGACAAAAACGCCGGCTCAAGGTCAACTTGTAGGTGACGGTCGCGTCCAGACTGCTCGTTTCCCGCCTTGAACGCGACTCAGGGCCAAAAAACGTTAGTCCCCTTTTGGCAGGTGACGCGACCGTCGTTCTCTCTCTCGCTCTCCGAACCGTCGACTACACAAGCCGCTAGCCTGGTAACGCGGGCAGGGTACATTGTAAACAAAGTGCTGTCAATGAATCGTGCGTTATTAATGCACGCTATTTGATTCTTCCGGCATTTTTCGCAAGTTTGACTCGCTGCGGGCCGATCCCGGCAAGAGAATCACGCAGCACGGCTACTGCCGTTCGGGCCATAATTTTCTTTGCACCCTCATGGGATAATTCGTGATGCATGCGCAACGTCTGCCACGAGGGCCACGCGCAAACAGTATGGAGTGCGCTCAAAAGATCGCGTCTTTGTCTGGAAGAAAGCGGATCGAGCGCGGGACCCAGCGCTCGTTCGATGTCTTTTACGGCGCCGATCCGAACTTGTTTCATTAATCCAGCGACTATCGGGTCGGTCGCCTCGGTCAGATCGGCCGCACGACGAAACGGAGCCGCCTGCTCCAACAGCCGCATCTGTTGACGGACGAACGCCTCCAGGCGTTTCTCAACCGGCAGGTTGTAATTCGGCCTGTGCGCAAAGAGTTTACTCAGGTCGAAATAGATACGCGGGAGCGCGGCGCGACGCAGACGCGGCATATCCTCGAAGCGTTTGAAGATGACGCGCGCCGACAGCCTCGCGCGCCGGGCCGTCTGCCGCGCCGTGGGACTCGGATTACCGCGACGAATCAGATCTATGTAGGCCTTGATGATCCGGTCGCGGATGCGTTCCTGGATTCGGAGCCCCTTTTCGGTTCGTCCGTCCGAGCGCTCTATTGTCGCCCCAACAGTCTTTCCGCGAGCAGGCTTCCGCCCTTGACTCCTACTTTGTGTCTGCGGCAAATCCCCCCGCTTCCGGCCCGTGACCATAAATGTCGCCAGCATAATACTCGGACTGCTCGAATGACGAGCGTCCCGCCCATCCGTATTCCCACATCCATCCCGATGGGTTGCGAAAATAGAACGAGAGCATGTGATCATTGGAATGCTTGCCGGGCGTGATGGTGACCGGAATCTTGTTGCGGCGAACTATATCGTGCGTCAAGCCCACATCATCCAAATTGTCCACTTCAAGCATCAGATGGTTGATCCTGCGATGCGGCACGCCGAGGCCATAGGCGAAGGTATGCTGCCGTTCATTGCAGTGCATGAACATGATCGGAACGACCCGCGTGCCCATCCGAACCTTGTACTCAACACCCCCGCGCATCCCGAGCGCGCGGAAAAATTTGGTCGCGGCGTCCGTGTCGCGCTCGCGGATCATGCAATGTCCCATGCCGCCGGCGCCGGTTTTGAATCGCCCGTGCATGGCGCGTCCTGGATGGAACGGACGATCGAACTGAACCTCAGGACCGTGGAAAATTTCAAACGGCGTGCCGTCGGGATCGTTCAGTTTAAGAATTTCGAGGACGTGACGTTCCTCGGCTTCCTCATTTGATCCGACGCGAAACTTTATTCCCGCATCGGTGAGTTGCTTCTGCATCTGAACGAACTCTTCGGGTCCGGCAACGCGCATGCCGAGATAAAGAAGGTCGTCCGAGGGATCCTGATGAAGAGCTATACGATGATGCCAATAGTCCAGGCGCAGGAGACATCGATCGCGCTCCGAATCCTCGTTGATTTCGAGCCCAACGGTTTTTGAGACGAATTCGCGCCACGCATCGAGGTCTTTGACGCCGAGACCCATGTAACCCAGTTCTGTCACCTGAACCATTGTTCTGCCTCCGCTGATGCTTTTTCGTTTCGCTCGATTCGATTTGTTTACGCTTTCACGAAATCCGATCCCAACGCGACACGACGCACGCTATCCGTATCGGTGCGCTGATGGCCGACCTCGTGAGCAGGCGCGGGAGCCTCGACGACTTTGTTCGACAAACGCCCAACGCCGGACACCTCGACTTCGACCTGATCTCCAACATTCATAGGGCGCGAATTCTTCGGCGTTCCGGATAGAATGATGTCGCCGGGCAATAACGTGATGAAGCGAGACAGGTCGGCGATTATGTAGTCGATCGGAAAGAGCATCTCCGCGATCGCTCCCTCCTGAACCACCCTGCCGTTGATATACGTACGTATGGTTGATTTGCGGATATCGACGCCGCTCACGATTCCGGGTCCGATGGGACAAAAGCCGTCCATGCCCTTTACGCGCAGCATCGAACCCGCGTCGGTGTCGCGATAATCCTGGCATCCGACATCGTTGGCCGGCGCGAACCCCGCGATATAATCCCACGCCTCGGCGCGTCCGACGTTGCGCCCAGGGCGACCGATTATCACGCCGACTTCGCCTTCATAGTTGAGATACTTGTGGCCAGCAGGACGGCACAGGGAACCGCGATGCGAATTAAGTGCGGTAGTCGGCTTTTGAAAATAGGTGGGAGTCGGAATCGGCGGCGCTTTGAATTCGACCCGGCGCGATTCGTAGTTCAAATGGATGCACAGGATCTTCGTCGGATCGCACGGCGGCAGATAAGTCGCCTCGGCTTCAGCGACGCGCCGGCCGTCCGGAAGCACGAGGGCTGCGCCGTCGATTTGCACCCATTTGGGCTGACCTTCGTGCAGGATTCGGCGTTGCTCAAATCTGGGTCCGTCAAGAACGCTCATGATTGTTCTCCCAATGCTCGACTCGATATTGATCGGTGGAACAGGCGTCGGCTGCCTGTCCTTGGTCTTACTTCTGCCTCGCCCACGGCAGGTTCGCTTTGATTTGAGTGTCGGGCGCCGGTCGCTCCTTCTCAGCGGCGCCCTTCGTTCCCAGTATCTGATTCACCAGCCATCGCGGGCGCTCCTTGTCGGCGATCATGTCGGCCAGAGCGAAATTCCGCGCGCCCGAGGCAAGATAGAAGCGCTCGTAAAGTTCGTTTCGTCCCGCGAGCGCGGTGCCGACAAAGTCCCATGCGAGCCGGAACAGCCGCGCACGATCTTCGGCCTTAACGTCGCCTGCGCCGCGCAGATATCGCTCGATTAGCGGACGCAATTTCGCGTCCGCGAACTGTCCTTCAGAAGGTGTCGCAAGAAGATTATGCGACCCGACGAGCGTCAGGATTTCGCCGACGCGCGGAAACCATGTCGGCAGAATCGCGCGTAACGCCGCCAAAGCGCGTCCGTCGGGGAACCATACTCCGTTGCCATACTCAAACGCATTGGCTTCCGAGTTCTCGACAGCGGCCCGAACCAGTTGGGAGTAGCTCCAGATTTCTCCGAGCATCTGGTGAGTTTGCGGAGAAACATCGTTGATCGCCTCGGCCATCATCGTGCCGAGTCCGTAGGCGAATGCGAGCTTGGTTTGCGCCCGAATCATCGTCTGCTGCATAACATTCGGATACCAACCGGTGCTCATCACGGCGTTGTACACTTCGCGATTGGCATTGATGAAAATCCGGTCGCGCGGAATTTCGACGTCGTCGAAGATTACGAACGCGTCCTGCTCATCGAATCGGGCCGACAGCGGATGATTGAATCGGCTGCCGGGCAGCGAACAGCTGTCACGGCACAGGAATTTCAGGCCCGGCGCCTCCATCGGAATGCAGAACGCCACGCCGTATGCGTCGGCACCTTCGGGCAGCGGGACCGCGGGATAGACCGCGAGTTCGTCAGCGAACGGGGCTAGCGTCGCCAGGATTCGCGCACCGCGCACGATTATGCCGTGGTCGGTATCAGCGACCTTGTGCAGCGCAACATCGTTTCCGGGAGCGGGTGCGTCGCCCTTCGATTTGTCAATCGTCGGATGGACGATAGTGTGCGTTAGCGAAATGTCCTTGCGCGCAAGGAACTTCTGATACGCGACGAGATTCGCCGCGCCGCGATCGTTTCCTGCGATCGCCCATTCATCGGCGCGTCCGGCGAATCCCGAATACGTGACGTTCATGTAATCGGGGGTGCGCCCCATCAGACCGACCGTGAACTCCGCGATTCGCTCGAGGCATGCATGGCGCTTTTCGAGATCGCCCCGCGATCGCGGGATTATGTGGCTGATGTTGATCGGCTCACCCGTTTCGGGATCGGGCATCAGGCACACGTCCTTTGCCTCGTGCTGGAGATCGAAAACTGCGGCAAGCGTCTGCGCCGCGCCGGCGAAAGCGGGATGCGACACTACTTCCGACACGCGTTCGTCGCCAACCCATACTTCACGCGGTCGTTTCAAACCTGCGAGAAACTCTTTTCCAGTGCGCGCTCCCATAGCCAATGCCTCCCCGGCGGATTTGCTTCACCCGACTCCTGACGCGTGAAGAAAATTCGGCAGCTCCGACCATTCGCGTTCCTGTTGCGCAAGAAAATGATCCATGGCGAAAGTTCGCGCCGAGCTGGTCAGATAGAATCGTTCGTAAAGCTCGATACGTCCGCCAAGCGCGGAACCGACAAAATCCCACGCGGTTCTGAATAATTTCGCGCGCTCGCGCGCGCTCATACCGGCCGCCCCCGGCATGTAACGCTCTATCATCGGGCCCAGTTCGGGATTCTCGATCGCGCCCAGTGTCGGCGTCGCAAGCAGATTGTGCGACCCGACGAGCTTGAGAATTTCATTGACGCGCGGCATCCATAACA
>Ga0335069_10011955_pt1 | contig 12233 bp, 11 predicted proteins | sample Lox_Sample_11_FD_206714 | JGI IMG/M metagenome (GOLD analysis project Ga0335069, IMG submission 206714) | Soil microbial communities from Loxahatchee National Wildlife Refuge, Florida, United States - Lox_Sample_1.1 | ecosystem: Environmental > Terrestrial > Soil > Wetlands | place: USA...
CCTCCGCTCGCGCGTCGCTCGGTCCTGAAATGAAAAATGCGAGTGTAAGTGCCGCTAGTGTCGCGCCCATCGCAATGTTCTTCATCTTCATCTCCTGCGGGTCTGAATCCCGGCGCGCCCTAAATCCCGGGCGTATTCCCAGACTTCGACCATCGACGGAATGCGGGGCTCAATTGAACCCGTCACCCCGGCGAAGACCGAGGTCCAGTGGGATCGTCGACGCCGAATGCTGATCAGACATCACAAATTCGAGCTGAGCCCGCCAAGGACTAGCGCCTGCACCTGCCGCGCTTTTCTTGTCTTCAGCAACGGCAGGTACGACTAGCGGCGCCGCATCCGAGTGCTCAATCGCTCCGGCACGACCAATGCGCCCCGGTCAGATAGGGAATGGGGTATCCAAGGAAGGTCACGAAAGCGACCGTGTTCACGGGGACGAAAAACCATCCCCCCAAGCAAAAATCATCGTCGCCCGTCTGATCCGCCCGGGCACCGCTTGGACTTGACATAAATAGCGCAAGCGCCAGCGCCGCCAGCGCCACACATTTCCTAATGTTCGTCATCGTCCGCTCCTGCATCGATGTGGAGTTCGTCCTTGCGCTCGTCGGGGGAGCCGTAGCTCGCCGCCGCAAGTCTCGTCGATACTACTTTCGTATGATAGCTGAGGCCATGTTGGCTTGTCTGGTTCCGGCTTGCAACCCCAAAATGGTGCGGGTTTGCATGCCTGGACAGGAGGGCCAGCCATGTGGCCCACTGCGCCTACGCATCGAGGAGGCCCCGCCGGAGCCCCGCCCTTGCCCTCCATCACATTCGAGCATGCCTGGCGCGAATATCGCCGCGCCGAGGCGCGCCTCCCCGCGAAGCCGCCGGTCGTCCGGCCTGAGCGCCTGCCCGGCATCGGCGCGATCCTCGACCGTTTCGATCTCGTGATCCTCGATGCCTGGGGCGTACTCAATCTCGGGGATACACCGATCCCGCGCGCTCAGGCGGTCGTGCGCGATCTGCGCCGGCGCGGGGTGCCTTTGACGGTGCTCAGCAACGACGCCAGCGGCGACAAGGCGCAGGCGGTCGCGACGCATCGCAGGCGCGGCTACGACTTCACGGCGGAGGAGATCGTGAGCGGGCTCGATCTCCTGCCGGAGACCCTCGCGCGCCTCGCCCTTCCGGCGCCGCTCGGCCTCATCGCGGACCCGCCCGCGCCGATGGCGCAACTCACGAGCGGCATGATTCCGCTCGAGGACGAGGCGGCGACCTATGAAAAGCCATCGGGTGTCGCGTTCCTGTCGAGCGGCGGCTGGACCGAGGCGCGGCAGCGGCACCTGCACGAAACCCTCCGCCGACGGCCGCGCCCGCTCATCGTCTGCAACCCCGACATCGCCTCGCCCGAGGGCGACATGCTCAATGCCGAGCCCGGCTATTACGCTCATCGCATCGCCGACGAGACGGCGGTGGTGCCGATCCTCTGCGGCAAGCCCGAGCGCGCGATCTACGCGCGGGCGCTCGCGCGCTTCCCGGCGCTGCGGCCGGAGCGCGTGCTCTGCGTCGGCGACACGCTCCACACGGACATATTGGGCGCGCGCGCAGCGGGCTGTCGCGCGATGCTGGTCGAGGAAGGGTTCTGCGCAGGCCGCGACGCGCTGGCGCTCGCCGCCGACTGCGGCATCTCGCCCGATTTCATCGCGCCCGGAATTTGATCCGCGGGGGCGCGATCACGCGTGCACGATGATCCCGGAGATCACCACGACGAACAGGAAGATCACGACGATCGCACCGATGAGGATCGCCGTGAACGGCGTGCGCTTGTCTCCGCCGACGCCGAGCATCGGCGTGGCGCCGGTGTAGATCAGATAGATGTCGTAGAGCGCGAAGATGAGGCCGAGCAAGGCGATGCGGGGAATGATCGCGAAGACACCGCCGAGCCAGCCCGGCACCTGGGCGTAGACCGCGAGCTTCAGCGCCGCGCCAATGTCGTCGCGGCCGCCGAATTGAGGCGCGATCTTGCTTGCGACAATCCCGATCGCGACGGTCGAGACGGCCGCTAGGACGAAACCGATGATCGCGAGCTCTAGGCCGCCGAGCGGAGCGCCCAGCAGCGCGTAGCCGAGAAACGTCGCGACCGCGCCGATCCCCATGAGCGGAAATGCGAAGGCGGTCATGAGGAGAACCGCATTGTTCGGCTCTCCCGCAATGACCTGCCACTCGCTCGCAGGTGAGACCAGAATATTCTGAATGCGCTGAAAAACGTTCATGGATTTCCCCCCGTCCAAGCCTCAGTCTAACCGCAGGAGTGCAGGCCGCCAATCCGTACTGCGCTTGATCCGCTCGTCACCCGAGCCGCGCGAGCGCAGCCTTGACGCGCGCGAGCGCCGCCTGCGCCTCGGCCTGACGCTCGCGCTGCTCCTCGATTACCTCGGGCTTCGCCTTCGCCATGAACTGCTCGTTGCCGAGCTTGCGCTGGATCTTGTCGAGCTCGCCCGCGGCATCTTTGGCCTCCTTCTCGAGCCGTGTGCGCTCCTTGTCGAAGTCGATGGCGCCCGCGAGGTCGAGGAACAGGGTCGCGCCCTCGACGACGACTTGGACCGCCCGGCGCGGACCCGCTTCGGCCGCATGCTCGATTGCCTTGAGCCGAGCGAGCCGGCGGATCGCCTCGCCGTGCGCGCGCAACCGGTCGGGCACCTCCGCGCCCTCGATGCGCACGGCCGCCGCAAGCTCCGCCGCCGCGGGCACGTTGAGCTCGGCGCGCGCGGTCCGGATCGCGGAGATGAGGCTCACGACCCAATCGAGCTCGCCCATCGCGGCGGCATCGCGCGGAAGCGCCGCGCAGCCGGGCCAGGCCGCCGAGATCAGCATGCCGCCCTTCCCGCCGGAGAGATGCTCCCAGACCGCCTCGGTGAGGAACGGCATGATCGGATGCAGGAGATGGACGAGCTGCGCCAACACCCAGGCCGTCGCCGCCCGCGTCTCGGCCTTGCCGGCCTCGTCCTCTCCGCCGAAGACGGGCTTGCTGAACTCCAGGTACCAGTCGCAGAAGGTGCCCCAGGTGAATTGGTAAAGCGCGCCGGCGGCCTCGTTGAACTTGTACTCCTCGATCGCGCGTTCCACGCGCGCCGCCGTCTCGGCCAAGGCGCCGACGATCCAGCGATTGAGCCTGAGGCGGCAGGCGCCGGGATCGAAGCCCGGCACCAGCGCGCAGCGGTTCATCTCCGCGAAGCGCGCGGCGTTCCAGAGCTTGGTCGCGAAGTTGCGGTAGCCCCCGACCCGCGATTCCGCGAGCTTGATGTCGCGCCCCTGCGCCGCGAGCGCCGCGAGAGTGAAACGGAGCGAATCGCAGCCGTAGCGCTCGATGAGGTCGAGGGGATCGATGATGTTGCCCTTGGACTTCGACATTTTCTGCCCGCGCTCGTCGCGCACGAGCGCGTGGATGTAGACGGTGCGGAACGGCACCTCGCCCATGAAGCGGTGGCCCATCATCATCATCCGCGCGACCCAGAAGAAGATGATGTCGAAGCCCGTGACCAGCACGTCCGTGGGGTAGTAGCGCTTGAGCTCCTTCGTGGGCTCCGGCCAGCCCAGGGTCGAGAAAGGCCAGAGCGCCGAGGAGAACCAGGTGTCGAGCACGTCGGGATCGCGGTTGAGCACGACGGACTTTCCATAATGCGCCTTCGCCGCTGCTGCCGCCTCCGCTTCGGTCTCCTCCACGAAGATCTTGCCGTCGGGCCCGTACCAAGCGGGGATCTGATGCCCCCACCAGAGCTGGCGCGAGATGTTCCAGGGCTGGATGTTGCGCATCCACTCGAAGAAGGTGTTCTCCCAATTCTTCGGCACGAAGACAGTCCGGCCGGTCTCGACGGCCTTGATCGGCTCCTGCGCGAGCGTCTTGGCGTCGCAGTACCACTGGTCCGAGAGCCAGGGCTCGATCACCGCGCCGGAGCGGTCGCCGTGCGGGACCATCAACGTGTGCGGCTCCACCTTCGCGACGAGGCCCAGCGCCTCCATGTCCGCGACGATCCGCTTGCGCGCGACGAAGCGGTCGAGGCCCCGATAGGGCTCCGGCACCGCGTCGTTGAGCGCCGCATCCTGGTCGAAGATGTTGATGAGCTCGAGCTTGTGCCGGCGCCCGACCTGGAAATCGTTGAAGTCGTGCGCGGGCGTGATCTTCACGGCGCCGCTCCCCGCGGTCGGATCGGCGTATTCGTCGGCGACGATGGGGATGCGGCGCCCCACCAGCGGCAGGATCGCGTGCTTCCCGACCAGATGGCGGTAGCGCTCGTCGTCGGGATGGACGGCGACGCCGGTGTCGCCGAGCATGGTTTCGGGCCGCGTCGTCGCGACCACCACGAATTCGCCCTCCGCACCCTCGATCGGATATTTGAAATACCAGAGCTGGCCCTTGGTCTCGTGGCTCTCGACCTCAAGGTCGGAGATCGCGGTGTGCAGCTTCGGGTCCCAGTTGACGAGGCGCTTGTCGCGATAGATGAGCCCGTCCTTGTAGAGGCGGACGAACACCTTGCGGACCGCGGCCGAGAGATCCTCGTCCATGGTGAAGCGCTCGCGGCGCCAGTCGGGCGACGCCCCGAGCGCGCGGAGCTGGCGCGTGATGGTGCCGCCGGACTCTGCCTTCCAGGCCCAGACCTGCTCCACGAATTTCTCGCGCCCGAGGCTCCGGCGCGTCATCTGCCGCTCCGCGAGCTGACGCTCCACGACCATCTGCGTCGCGATCCCCGCGTGGTCGGTGCCGGGCTGCCAGAGCGTGTCGCGGCCGCGCATGCGGTGATAGCGGATCAGGATGTCCTGCAGCGTGAAGGTGAGCGCGTGCCCCATGTGCAGGCTGCCGGTCACGTTGGGCGGCGGCATCATGATCGTGTAGGGCAGCGCCGGCGAATCCGGATGGCACTCGAAGGCGCCCGAGGCCTCCCAGGCGCGATAGAAGCGAGCCTGCGTCTCCGAGGGGTTAAAGGTCTTGTCCAGCATGGCCGATCGCTCTCGGTCGCTCGAAAGTGGGTCGTTATGTGCGGCTGAAGGCTAGCGCGCCGGCATCGCCGCCGCGGCCGGCCGAAGGACGCAACCGCCTGGGGTCAGCGTCCGCGCGAGGCTCGTACGAGGCGCTCGACCTCTTCTTGCACGATGCGCTCGACGATGTGGGGCAGGTTCGAATCGAGCCACTCCTTGAGGAGCGGAATCAGCATCTCCCGCACCATGCCCTCGATGGTCCGTTGTCCTTCGCCGACGGGAATGTCGCTCATGCGCTGCTCGCTTCGTTCGCCAATCTGTTTCAGCTGGGAAAGCGCCGCCAGCGAGGCCGCGGCCGCCGCATCCGACACCAGACTCTGCGACGGCGACGCCTCGATCGGCTCCGAATGCATCGGGGTCTCCTTCGGCGGCTCTGGCTCAGGCGGTGCGGCAACGGCCGGTTTTGGGGCGCGCTCCTCCTCGACCACCTCGGTGAGCTCGAGTATCTCGTCGGGTTTCGGCGCCCCGGCCGGCGGTGGCGGTTCCTTCGCGGGAGCGGGTGCCGGCTGCTCCCCATCTTCGGCAATGATTCGGCGGATGGAGGCGAGTATCTCCTCCATCGACGGCTCGTGCTGGCCTTTTTGATCCGACATGACGACCGGAAGTGGCGTTTACCAACGCTAGAGACTAGGCGAAACGCAGCCAAAACGCTAGCGGCGCCACGTATCGGCCCGAGACTACTTCTGCTCCTTTGGGCCGAAGCCGATCCATTTAGTTCGCACTTTCTTGTAGTGCTGCTCGGGATCGTAGTGCCTCACGGGGAGCTTCAATTCGGCGGCAGTCAGGCGGCCCACCTGCAGCGCGAGGTCGAACTCCGCGAGAGCGAGGTCGTGCTGCGCGACCACGAGGTTGACCCGGTCGGTGAGGAGTTCCTGCTCCGCATTGAGCACGTCGAGCACGGTCCGTGCGCCGACCTGCGCCTCCTGCTGCACGCCCTCGAGCGCGATCTCGGCGGCGCGGATCGTCGAATTCAGCGACACAACGCGCTGGCGGAGCGACTGGACCTGCTCCCAGTCCCGGGTCGCGAGCTGGACTGCGCTGTTGCGGGCGTCCAGGAGCTGGTCGCGGAGCTGGATCACCGTCTGCTTCGCCGCCCGCGTCTGGGAGTAGACCGAGCCCGCCTCATAGAGCGGCACGGTCATGCGGGCGATGATGGACGTCTCCGTCACCGTGCGGCCGAGCGTGACGGTGTCGGTCTGCCGGTTGACGTCGCCGACGATGCTTATCTGCGGCTCGAGCAGACCGCGCGTCGCCCTCACGTTGTCCTCGCCCGCGCGCGCCGCGAAGTCCGCGAAGAGGACGTTGGGATTGCTCCCGGAGGCGAGGCTCGTCGCCTCCGGCAGCGTGGCCGGCAGAGGCGGACGCTCCTTCGGCGCCGCGAGCTTGTCCGGCGCGTGCCCGACCGCGCGCACATAGCTGGCGCGGCTCGATTCCAGATTTCCCTCGGCTTGCTGGCGGTCCGCGGTCGCCAATGCCAGCCGCGATTCCGCCTGCGCCACGTCCGTGCGCGTCACCTGCCCCACGCGGAACTGGTCGTTGACCGCCTCCAGCTGCCGCTGCAGCACCTGGACGTTGTTGACGTTGAGGTCGAGCACGGCCTGGTCGCGGACCACGTCAAGGAAGGCCTGCGCGACGTTGCAGAGCGTCTGCTCCTCGACCGCCATGCTCTGCGCGCGCTGCGCGAGGACGGTATGCTCGGCTTCCTGCACCTGAGCCCCGGTGCGGCCGCTGGTATAGACGGGCTGCGTCAGATTGAGATCGAGGATGCGCGGCGTGAATGCGACGTTGTCGGCCCCCGACCCGAAGACCGACGGCTTCGTGCTCTCCTGCGCCCTTCCGACGGAGCCCGCAGACTGCACCATCGGACGCCAGCCCGCGAGCGCTTGGGGCACGCCCTCGTCGGTGGCGCGGAGCCGCGCCCGCTGCGCCGCCAGAGCGGGATTGTCGATATAGGCCCTGACCCAGGCCTCGGTCAGGGTCTCCGCCCGCGTCGTCGCCGCGAGCCCCAGCATCGCTCCAAGCGAAAACAAGGCGCGGAGCGCCCCCAAAGTGCTGCGCATCCAAAATGTCCTTCAGTAACGGACGCTAGAAGACGAAGCTCGGCTCCGGCACGAAACTCGGCAGCATCGGCGTCGCCGCGTCGAACATGGCTCGGCGCGAGAGCTCATGTCCGATGCGCGTCATCTTCGTCGCCTGTCCCACCCTCGCCCCCGATTTCAGCACGGCGGCGATCCGGCCGCCCTCCCCGAGCTGATCCTGGATCGCCCGCGGCACCGCCGCGATGGCGCCGCCGAAAACGATCGCGTGATAGGGCGCGCCGCCGGGATGACCGCGCTCGAGCGGCCCCTCGATCACGCTGACGTTGCGCGCGCCCAGCTCTGCGAGCAGTCCCCGCGCGGTCTTCGCGAGCGCGGGATCGCTCTCGAGCGCCACCACGGAGCCCGCAAGCCGCGCCAGGATCGCCGCCGCATAGCCGGTATCGGCCCCGACCAGGAGGACGCGGTCCCCGGCTCCGGCCTCGGCCAGCAGAATGAGCCGCGCCAGCACCAGCGGCTCCATCAGATAGCGTCCGCCGCCGAGGGGAAGGTCGTCGTCGACATAGGCAGCGCCGCGGAGCGCCTCCGGCACGAAACGCTCGCGGGGCACGGCGAGGAACGCCTCGAGCAGCGCGGGGTCCGTCACCTCGTTGGTGCGGAGCTGGCCTTCGACCATGTTGAGCCGCGCGGCACCGTAATCGATCATGTCGCTTCGCGCTCGGTGTGGGAGACGGGAGACGGGCCGTTTTATATCGCTCGTTCCCGCGGAACTCAATGGCGCCCTCGGGAAAGTCCCGCTCCTTCCTTGACCCACCCAGGGCGGGGCGGCATATAGGACCGCCTCGATCCCGGCCGGATGGCAGAGTGGCTATGCAGGGGACTGCAAATCCCCGTACAGCGGTTCGATTCCGCTTCCGGCCTCCACTCGATTTCCTGAGTCGGGACAGTGGCGCCCGGGGGAGCGCTCTGATATAAGGCCGCTCCCATCGCCCCATGAGCGAGAAGCCATGGGAGCCGGGATTGCCGGCCGCAATACGCGGCGGCCTCCGATCCCCGGTAGCTCAGTGGTAGAGCAAGCGGCTGTTAACCGCTGGGTCGCTGGTTCGAATCCGGCCCGGGGAGCCAGTTTCGGAGAAGGGGCCGGGCGCGTGCCGCCTGGCCCCTCTTCTTTTTTGGCAACCCGCCGGGGAGATGTCGAGCCGCGCCGGACTCAGCGCTGCGGAGAGCGGCCGCGCTGATCCAGATCATTGCGTCTCTTTCGATCGCCTCTGAACCTCCACACAAGAGGCCAATCGCGCGGTTGATCGCGCCGCCTCTCCCTCGACGATATCAGGAGCCGCCATGATTCAGGATAACTGGCCCGAGGTAACGAAAGAGCTTTCGGCCGGCCTGCGCAATTTGCGGGCGAGTGCGCCCGAGGTGATGAAGGCGTTTGGCGCAATCGCTCAGGCTGCGCTTGCCCCGAAAGCGCTCGACGCCAAGACCAAGGAACTGATCGCGCTCGCTATCTCGGTCGCAGCGCGCTGCGACGACTGCATAGCTTTCCATGTCAAGGCGGCGGTCGATCGGGGCGCCTCACGCGAGGAGGTTCTGGAGACGCTCGGTATGGCGATCTACATGGGAGCGGGGCCTTCGGCGATGTACGCCAGCCACGCGCTCGACGCCTTCACGCAGTTCTCGGCCGCAAAGGGCAGTTGAGCGCGGTGCCCTTGCGCTCTCGGATCCGCGATAGCAGGTTATCCCGAGATCAGTTTCGCTGGCTCCGAGATTCGGAGAATGTGTCGATGCCGAGCGAGAGCCGGGTCATAAAATTCACTGACAGAGAATTGCTGGAGGCGGTCGCCGCCTATTGCGTGAAAAGCGCACGGCTCGCACCGGGAGCCGCCATAACCTCACCGCTGGTGAGCAACGAGGGTGAGATCAAACTGTCATTCGAGCCCTCACCCTCGGGTCCCGTGGTCACCCTCCGGCAGAACGAGATACTCGCCGCGATAATCCTGTACTGCGGCCAGCGCCGCATTCCGATTCCACGCCGCTCGATCAAATCCCTGCGCGTCGCAAATGGCGGTCTTTCGCTTCACCTGGAAACGCCGCGTTGACCGGCGCGATCCCGCCGCCACCGCCAAGATAGCGGAGAGGCCGCAAGACATCGCGCCCTTCCACTTGCGGCGGCGCCGCAAAATTGGCTCGATATCCGGCAACTGCTAATGCCGGAACCCAGGGGCTTGGTGGCCGAGCCAGGATTCCAGCATCAGCACGGTCCACAGAGGATAAGTCCAATTCCGACGGCCGGAGACGTGCTCCTGCCAGCGGCGGCGAGCGAGGGCGGAGTTGTAGTGCTCGCCGTGCCGCCCGATCAGATCCTCCGCCCACCTACGGAGGTCGTGGCGCAGCCAGTCCGCCAGAGGCGGCTCGAAGCCTTGCTTGGGCCGCTCGAACAAAGCCGGCGGCACGTGGCGGGCGAGGACCTTGCGCAAGAGCGCTTTCCCTTCCCCTTCCACCGTAAGCGTATCCGGCAGGCTCCATATGAACCCTGCCAGTTCGTGATCGAGCAGAGGGGCACGCACTTCGAGCCCGAAGGCCATGCTGGCGCGGTCGACCTTCACGAGCAAATCGGCAGGTAGATAAGTGAGAATGTCGCGCAGCATGAAGTGGCGCGCGGGCGAAAGGCCGGCGCTCGGCTCGGGGATGAGCCGATCCCATTCGGTGTCGACGCCCCCGACCGGAACCGTCAGCCCCTCATCGGGTCGCCATCGCGACATGCGGTCGCGATAGAGAGCCTCTGCACCGGGGGCGCCCAGCTCCGCGAGCATCTTGCGCAGGCGCCGCTGCGGGCGGCCGTCGCGGCCTCGCAGCGCCCTCAACAGCAGGAAGAGGCCTCGGCGCATGGCGGAGGGGTAGCCCTGCAGCGATGCCCAGCGCGCGGGGATGTCGCGATAGCGCGGATACCCCCCGAACATTTCGTCGCCGCCGTCGCCGGACAAGGCGACCGTGACGTGCTTGCGCGTCTCCCGGCAGAGAAGAGCGGTCGGGATCTGCGAGGGATCGGCAAAGGGCTCGTCGTATATCCGGCCCAAATCCGGAACCACCGATCTCAGATCGGCTTCGCTCAGCGTAAAGGTCGTGTGGTCGCTTCCGAGGTGCTTGGCGATCGCTTCGGCATGCGGCGCCTCGTCGAAGCGGGTGCCGGGAAACCCTACCGTGTAGGTTTTCACGGGACGATTGCCGGAAGCCATCATGGCCGCCACGACCGTCGAGGAATCGATGCCGCCCGAAAGGAAGGCGCCCAGCGGCACGTCGGAGATCATCCGCTCAGCGGTGACGGCACGAATTCTCCGATCGAGCTCCTCTGCCGCTTCCTCAGCGCTGCCCTCGAAGGGATTGGCGCGGCACTCCGTCAATGCCGATACCGCATCCCAGTAGGGCCAGACCCGCGGCTCGCTCCGCGGTTTGAGGTAAAGGATGTGTCCCGGCGGCAGCTTCCACAGATTCTCGTGAATGGTCAGCGGGTCCGCGATGAATCCGTGGCGCAGGAACTCGCTTATGGCTTGCGCGCTCAGCCGGCCCTCAAACCCGGGATGCGCTCTCAGAGCCTTCAGCTCGGAGCCGAAGACGAAGTGGTCACGTTGCCTTCCGTAATAGAGCGGCTTCTCTCCGAAACGGTCGCGGACCAGCCATAGGCTCTGCTCCTCGCGATCCCAGACGGCGATGGCGAACATGCCGCTGAGCGCTTTCACCGCTTCGGCAACGCCCCATTTGGAAATGAGCGCGAGGATGACCTCGCTGTCCGAATGTCCTCGCCATGGCGAGTGGCCCCAGGCCTCGGCCTTTCGGCGCAGGTCCCGGAAATTATAGATCTCGCCGTTGTAGACCATCGCGTACCGGCCGCAGGCCGACATCATGGGCTGGTGCCCGTGCTCCGAGAGATCGATGATCGAGAGGCGGCGGAAGCCGAAGGCTATACCGGCTTCCTCGTCGAGCCACGCGCCTCGGTCGTCGGGACCGCGATGGGCCAAGGCATCGCGCATCGCAACGACGATGTCTTGCGCGCGATCTTTGCCGGGCCACGCATCAGGAGAGGCAAGAAAGCCTGCAATTCCGCACATCGACCTTATCCGATGCGCGAGCGGGCGGCGCCGCGTCGCAGCGCTCCCGGCTTCCAGGTCTCCGGCCGCTCGACACTGCCATCTTCCGTGTATATGGCCAGGGTCTCGCGCATCGCCTCGGAGGGATCGGCCGGTACCTGGAATTTGCTCATGAGATAGCGCCAGAAGACACGGCGCCGCAGATCGCCTCTGGCGCCGAATAGCCTTGCGTAGTTATAGGCACGAGACATCGCGCGCCGATAGGTCTGGTCGACCAGAGCGCGCGGCAAGTCCGGGTTCTCGTCCAGCAGGGTCATTAGCGCGAGCGTGCCCTCGTAGCGGCTGCGGCGCTCTTGGCTCGACAATCGTCCCGGCGCGGAGTTGGGAATGCGCGCCACGGGCCCGCGCAGATGAACGCCATCGGCCGCAGCGAAAAGGCGCAGGAACAGCATCTGGTCCGGAGACATCAGCTGCTCGTTGCAGCCGCCTGCCCTCGTATAGAGGGCTTTCGATATCAAGATTGTGCTCGAGTTGGAAGGACAGTTGCGGATGAAGCGGCTCAAGCCGGCCTCACCCCGAAGGAACTCGACGTTTCCGAGGGAGGGCAGCGATTGAGGGAACGGTCTCTCGAGATCGTACCTATCGAGATCGCCGTAGGCGAACTCGACCCCCTCATTCCTCATGGCTTCCCTCAGCCGGGCCGTCGAGCCGAGCGTCACCAGGTCGTCTCCGTCCACGAGGCGGATCAAGGGCGCACGTGCAGCGGCAACGCCCACATTCGTCGCGGCCGATGCCCCCGCGTTTTCCTGCGCGATCAGGTGGAGCGGCCCGGGCAACCGGCTTTCCAGGCGCCGCAGGATCTCGACGGAATTATCCGTCGATCCATCATCAACGAAAATAAATTGGCGGGAAAAATCGCCGCCCTCCTCGGCAAATGCCTCGACCAGCAATGGGACGAAAGAAGCCTTGTTGAATTGGGTGATTACATAGCTGACGTCGGGAAGCGAAGAGGTCATTTGGAGTTTGCAAGAGCCTGCAGGGCCTTCATGCCAAAGCGGGTGTAGTCCTCCCTCACGCTAACGATTGCCTCCTCATAGGTGAACTC
>Ga0335069_10011956_pt1 | contig 12232 bp, 9 predicted proteins | sample Lox_Sample_11_FD_206714 | JGI IMG/M metagenome (GOLD analysis project Ga0335069, IMG submission 206714) | Soil microbial communities from Loxahatchee National Wildlife Refuge, Florida, United States - Lox_Sample_1.1 | ecosystem: Environmental > Terrestrial > Soil > Wetlands | place: USA: Florida...
CCTTCTGCATGGTCGACGGCTGGACCGCGCTCTTCTGCATGGTCGACGGCTGGACCGTGGTCGGAGACCGCCTCTGGAGCGTCTGCAGGGTCGGGTGGGCCGTGACCGTCTGCGGCAGGGCCTGCTTCTCCCCGACCTTCGGAGGATGGGTGGCGACGGGGGAGAAGGCCGCGGGGTGTGCGGCCAGCGCCGACGGCGGAGGAGGGGGAGGCGCAACCGCAGCCTTGGGCGGGAGCGAGGCGGCGAGCGCAGCCCGGTTCGGCACCTGGGTGTTGACCGGGGCGCCGGTCCTGGTCACGCCCGCCGGCGCGACCACGGTCACGTTGGTGATGTTGGTGGTGTTGTTGATGACGGTGGTGTTGTTCACCGGCCCACGAACGACCATGCCGGGCCGGACCACCGGCGGCGCGCCCATCACCACCTGCGGCGGGGTGCCCATTGGCGCGGGCACGATGATGCCCGGCCGCGACCCGGGCGGCGGCGGCACGAAGACGCCGACGGACACGCTGGCACCGACGACCAGCGCGCCGCGGTAGGCGGGGCGAGCCTCGACCACCGCGATCTGGAGGGAGGGCGGGGGAGGCCGGAATACGTAGCCGGGCGGGCCCCAGTGACCGGTGACGAAGATGACGACCCCGCCGCGGACCTCGTAGTAGGGCGAGACCCAGAGGTACATGGGCCGCGGCGGCAGGATCCAGTGGCCGGACATCCAGGCCCACCCGCCGTCGTCCCACACCCAGTACCCGCCCACCCAGTACATGCCGTCCTCGGGCATGGGCGGAGGCGGCTCGTAGCGCATGGGCGGGGGCAGGTAGCGGACCGCCACCGGCGGCGGCGGCTCGTCCGGCGGCTCCTCGTACACGGCGCGGGCAGGCTCTTCCGAGTCCGGTGCCTCCTCGTACGTCACCTCCTCGGGAAGCGGCTCCTCGGGCTCCGACGCGGAGGCTTCCTCGTCCGGCGGAGGCGGGGGCGGAGGCGGGGGCGGCGCCTGGTCGGCGAGCCCGTGCTCGGTGAAGCGGATGGCCTCATCGACGTGGAACAGCGCCCGCCGTTGAAGCCCCCGGGCGAACTCGTTGTCCTCGTCCCCGGAGATGTCCGCGCGCGCCCGATGCAGGAGATCGACGGCCCGGTGCAGCTGCCCGGCATAGTCGAGCCGGCTGTCGATGGGCGGGTGGGCGTTCAGGTTCTTGCCGTCGTCGATGGCCGCTTCCTGGATCTCGCGCATCGCCGCGTCGATCTCGCCGATGGCCGCCCGCTCGTCCTCCCGCATCTCGGCGTTCCCGCCCTTCTGCCAGATGAAGGCACGCGCGGCGCGCAGGTCGCTCAGCGCGTGCAGGTAGAGGGGGTGGCGGTGGGAGTACTGGGCGTGGGCGGCAGCGGGGACCAGGAACGAGCAAGCCAGGGCCAGCAGGAGTGAAGCGCGAAGATGTCGCATGGAGACCCTCCGTCGGTCGATGCGGTGGAACACGGAACTGGGGCCAGAGTTGCGCTCCGAGCAGCTTCCCCCAGGTGGAAGGGCGTGTCCAAGGAGCGGATGGCCCCTCGGGGTTAACCCCTGTGCACAGGTTTCGTCAGGCACCGCGCCTTTCGCAGCGGACGGCTCACCCGGGCCGATCATTCACGGCGACCGGGCCGACGTCCTCCCAAGCACTCCGGCGAGAGGTTACCTGAACTCCTCGCCCAGCCAGGCCTTGAACGCATCCATCGACTGCGGACGTCCCAGGAAGTCCTTCACCAGCTCGGCCGCGGGCTTCGTGGCACCCGGGTCGATCACCGCGCGCCGGTAGCGGGCCGCGGCCGGCCCGCTCAGCGGATCGGCGCGGTCGAACTGCGAATAGAAGTCGAGCGCGATGACCTTGTCGAGGACGTAGGTGTAGTAGTTCGACGCATACTCGGTGAGGTGGGTGAAGGAGGCGTACATCCGGTATCCGTCCACAAACCCATACGGGCTGAAGCGGGTGCGGATCTGGCGCAGCTGTGCGTCCAGGTCCACCTGGTCCGGCGCGCGGTCGTGCAGCTCGAGCGAGTAGAGCGCGTAGAACAGCTGCCGCTGCACCCAGCCTCCGCGGCCGAAGGCGTCCGCGGCGTTCATCCGCTCCACCAGGTCCGCCGGGATCACCGCCCCGGTCCGGTAGTGGCGGGCGAAGCGCGCCAGGACGCGGTAGGCGGTGAAGAACTCCTCCAGCATCTGCGAGGGCGCCTCCACGAAGTCGCCCTCCACGCTGAAGCCGCCCTGGGCGGACCAGCGGTTCTGGCTGCCCAGCACGTGGTGCATGAGGTGGCCGAACTCGTGGAAGAAGGTGACCACCTCGCCGTACTCCATGAGCCCCGGATCACCGGGCAGGCCGCCGGAGAAGTTGCAGATCAACATGCCCTCCGGCAGCTGGCGTCCCCGGATCCCCGGCACCAGCGGCGCGCTCGAGAACCACTTGTCCTTCCCCTCGCGGGGATGCATGTCCAGGTAGATGCGGCCCACCCGGCGGCCGCGGTCGACGACGTCCAGGGTCCTCACCGAGGGGTGCCAGACCTTCGCGCCCGGGACCGGCTTGAACTGGACCCCGAAGATGCGTGAGGCCGCGCCGAGGACCCCGCGCTCGACCGCCTCGTAGGGGAAGTAGGGGCGGACCGACTGCGCGTCGAAGGAGTACTTCGCCCGGCGGTACTGCTCTTCCCAGTAGAAGCCGTCGGACTCCGGGATCCCCTCCAGCCCCGGCTGCCGCTCGGCGGCAAACGCCCGCAGCGCCTGGAACTCCCGGTCCATCGCCTGGCGCGAGGCCGCGTCGACCTCGTCGAGCAGCCGGTGCACGTTGGCAGCGCTTCCCATCATCTGGTCGGCCACGGACAGGTCGGCGAAGGACCCGTAGCCCAGCACGGTGGCCAGCTCGTGGCGCGCGGCCAGGAGGTCGAGGAGCACCTGGCGGTTGGCCGGGTAGGCTCGCCCGTTGTAGGCGACGTAGACGCGCCGCCGCAGGTCGGCGCTGGCGGCGAAGTTGAGCACCGGCCCCACGTCCGGCTCATCGGTGGTGATGCGGTACCGGCCTTCCGCGTCGGGCGCGTGGCGCGCGATGTAGTCCTCCGGTAGGCCCTCCAGCTCGGCGCGCGTCGCCTCGACCGTGAGCACGCTGTCCTGGACCGTGCGGTTGAAGGTGAGCGACAGCTCGGTGATCCGGTCCTGCAGCGCGCGGATCCGCGCCCGCGTGGCGTCGTCCTGGTCGACGCCCGCCAGCCGGTACTCGAGCAGGGTGCGCTCCAGGTAGCGCCGGGTCGGCGGGTCGTCCACGGGCAAGGGCACTGCGGCCAGCGCCCGGTACACGCCCTGGTTCAGGCTCAGGTCGGTCAGCGCGCTCGAGACCTTCTGGTTCATCGCCTGTGCCATGTCGCGCAGGGGCGCGGACGCGCCGACCGCGAACATGACGTTGGCCTCGTTGCCGGCCAGGCTCAGCGCGTTCTGCGCGTCGTCGTACGCCTGCAGCGTGTTGGCGACGGTCCGCTCGCCCCGGACGGCCAGCAGCCGATCCACCGCTCGCTGCGCGGTGGCCAGGCGCTCGCCGACCCAGGACTCCAGCGCGGCCGGATCGTCTCCGCTCATCCAGACGTGCAGGGGGTCGGACCGGGGGCTGGCCGCCAGGGCCGACCCCGGAAGCACCGCAACGCTGACCACCAGCGCGACCGCCGCGGCTCTCGGCGCTAGGGTGGGGAGCTCGAGCTTCGACATCGACGCCCTCCGGGGTGGAGAAGGGGGAACGAGCGGGGCCCGTAGTCTACTTCCAGGTGCCCCGCTCCTGGCATCCAGCCGAGGCCCTGCCGCCGGGATGCCGCGCGCCCGAGATCCTGGGATACTCCCCCTGTGCCAGGGCGTCCGCGGCGCTACCGGGTCCGGGCCGGCGACCTCCGCCTTCTCCTCCTGGGCTCGCTCTGGGCGGCCCTCGCCTGCGGCCCGCGGCACCGGCCCCTCGACCAGGCCTTCGCCGAGGCAGGCCGGCTCCCCAACGTCCTGAGCCTGGCCATCTCCCGGGACGGCGCCCCGGTGCGGGAGCAGTACTTCCACGGAGCGGGTCCGGCTGACCCACAGGACGTCCGCTCGGTGACGAAGAGCGTCGTGGCCCTCCTCGTCGGCACCGCCCTGGACCAGGGCTGCCTCTCCTCCCTCGACGAGACGCTGGGCGATGCCCTGGGGTCCCTGGCGCCGGAAGACCCCGACAAGGCCGCCATCTCCCTGCGCGACCTCCTCACCATGAGCAGCGGGCTCGCCTGGTCCGAGGTCGGGGCCGACGGATACGACCAGTGGGCCGTGGCTCCGGACCAGGTCGCCTACGTCCTGGCCAGGGACCTGGTGGAGCCGCCGGGCTCGACCTTCGACTACGACTCGGGCGCCTTCCACCTGCTCTCGGTGGCGATCACCCTGGCCTGCGCACCCACCGCGGACTTCGCGACCGCCCACCTGCTCGGGCCCCTGGGGATCCGGAGCCGCGCCTGGGAGACCGACGACCAGGGGTTCACCAACGGCGCCGCCGGGCTCGAGCTCACCACCCGGGAGATGCTGGCCGTGGGGAACCTGGTCCTCGACGCCGGTGCGGCCGGAGGGGCGCAGCTCGTCCCGGCCGCCTTCGTCGAGGCGGCCACGCGCCGCCAGATCGCCACCGGACCGGATGCCGCCGAGGTCGCCCCGGGATACGGCTACGGGTGGTGGGTCGGGACCACCTCGACCGGCCAGGCCTACGCCCTGGCCGAGGGCTACGGCGGCCAGCTCATCGTGGTGGTGCCGAGCTCCCGCGCGGTCGTGGCCGCGACCGCCCGCTGGCAGGGCGTCGACCCCGAGGTGGCGTCCTCGCAGTTCTACGAACTCCTCCGCATCATCGACGAGGACGTGATTCCCGCGCTGTGAGCCGGCTCGAGCGCCGGTGCGCTGCGGAGGCTCAGTCCTACTGATGGGGCCGGGCGGCCGCGCGGCGTGCCGTGTCGCCGCCGGCGGCCCTCGCCCCCTGGGTCCGCCGTCCCGGGGAGTGCAGCGCGCCCAGGAGGAAGGCGCCCACCCCGAGGCCGGCGTGGACCCAGCCCGTTCCCGCGTGCCAGGCCTCGGGCGCGAGGTAGGAGAGCGCGTAGCCGGTGACCGCCAGCGCGCCGAGGAGCAGGCACAGGGACAGGCCGCTGGCCCGCTGCCGCCCCGACCGCCACCCCCGGGAAACGTGCCCGGCGGAGACGAGCCCCATGGCGAAGAGCCCCACCGGCGCAGCCAGGCCGTGGAGCCGCAGCAGCCAGGGCTCGAGCGGATGGGGCAGCTCCCCCGCTCCCGCGCCCCACAGGTAGTGCGCGGGCAGCCAGGAGAGCCCGGTGAGGAGCAGGACCCAGGCGGAGGAGACGACCAGGCGACGCTGCCATCGCGGCAGCGGGTTAGCGGAGGGGGTCATGGATGAAGGCCCGCGCCCGGTGGGCCAGGACGAGGGGGTGATCCGCGCGGCCCGAGAGCGCCACCACCTTGGTGAGCGCATCGCTCAGGCAGCACCGGGGGGAGACGACGCTCACGTGGCGGGCCCGCGGCGCCTCGCCGGCGAGGCGGGCCCGGGCCCGCGCTCCGAAGTCGCTGGTGGCCAACGCTCCCTCCCGCAGCTCGATCCAGGGGCGGGCGCCGCCGGCGCGCTCGTCCCGGAGGTGCACCCGCACCGCCACGCCGCGGGTCCTGAGGTCGCCGCCCGCATTCACCCAGCACGCCGGAGGCTGCGCCGCCTCCGCGGCGGCCGCGGCCAGCGCCTCGAGCGCGCGGTCGACGGCGTACCCCTTGGCGATCCCGCCCAGGTCGAGGCGCACCTCCGCGGCGTGCTTGCACAGGACCGGGGTCCCGCCTGCCGAATCGAGCGACCAGGCCGCGGGGCCGGTGCCGAGGCTCACGTCGAGGAGCCCGCCGCTCTCTCGCCACAGCGCCCGGGACAGGCGCAGGACCGCGGCGGTGCCGGAGCGCACCTCGAGCCTCGCGCCGGCCGGCGCCGCGTTGAAGCGGAAGACGTCGCTCTCGGGGAGGAAGGCCGACATGGCTCCCTCGACCTCCGCCAGGGCGGCCCAGCCCGCCGAAAGGGCCGCCTCCCCCCAGCCCGGCCTGGTGGCGCGGCGGGGCCCCTCCGAGGTGCGGATCCCCAGCTCCACCAGCGTTCCCAGGGCCGGGCGGGCGCGCCGCAGCACGGTCACGGGGTCACCCCTCCGGCGCGGAGCAGCTCGGGGAAGGCGTGGGCGATGCGGCGGACCCCCTCGGCAACGTGGGCGCAGGAGAGCGTGGCGCCGCTGATCCCGGCGATGTCCTCACCGATCCGCAGGGGCGAGGCAGCGCTCTTCCCCACGAACTGCTTGCGCCACAGGGGAAGGCGGACCTCCTGCCCGTGGCTCTCGCGGTAGGAGAGGATCTCCACCTGCCGGATGATCCCGTCCGGCCCCAGGCCGACCGAGTAGGTGATGCGCTCGAACTTGCCCACCACGTCGTCGACCACCAGCGCCCCGAGGAGCTCCCCGCCGCGCCAGGCGAGGCGCAGGGTCCAGCGGGACCGCGGGAACGGCGCCGCCAGCCGGCTCGCCAGGGCGGCGCGCTCCTCGGGGGAGAGCTCGACCTCGCGCACCTCGAACCGGTCGGCGCCGGGGAAGCTCTCGGCCTGGGCCTGCTCGGCGGTGAGGTAGTCGACGGCGAAGGACGGGGCCGGGGCGACCAGCACCGCCGCCGGCGCCAGCAGCGTGAAGGAGACCCGGCGGTAGCGAGCCCACATCAGAAGCTCCACCCCAGCCCCAGGTCGAGCCGGTCCTGGTCGTGGTCGCGGCGGAACGACTGCACGTCGGCCTTCACCACCACCCCGCCGGCCAGGAAGAGGCTGAGGCCGGCGGTCACCACCTCCTGGGTGGGCAGCGGTGCCGGGGTGAGCCCGGGCCCCAGGTCCGGGTAGCTCCGGCCGGTGTTCCACTCCTCGTACCGGGCGAACGGCGAGAGCGCGAGGTCGCCCCTGGTGAAGGCCCGGTAGGCCGCCTGCGCGTACCAGCCGTCGAACCGGGCCGGGATCGGGACCGGCTGCCCGGAGAGCGAGGCGTCGAGCCGGCCGGTCCCCGAGATGGTGGCGCGGGTGTAGAGCGCGGAGAGGTCGAACCGGGCCGGCGTCCAGCGGGCGTGCAGGTCCCAGATGGCCACCACCGCGCGGGGGGCGCCGGCGGTGCCCTGGGTGGCGTTCCCGGCGAAGGCGGCGCCGCCCAGCTGCAGCCCGGGGACCCCCCGCCAGTCCAGGGCCAGGTGGCCGGCCAGGTCGTGCGCCTTGGCCAGCTGCAGCTCCTGGTGCACCGAGCCCAGGGGCGAGTCCCGGCCCTCGGTCGAGGTCGCGTCCCAGCGGGTGAGGTCGAAGCTGGTGGTGAGGCCGGCCCGCAGCGAGAGCCCCTGGGGGAGCACCGCCGTGGCCTGCAGGCCGCCCTCGCGCCAGGTGCTGGGGATGATGGCCGTCTCCACGAAGTTCCGCTCCACGCCGTAGTAGCTCGTGGGCTCGTGGTTCTCGTTGAGGAGACCCATGGGCATGAGGAACAGGCCGGCCTGCACGCTCCAGGTGTCGCCCAGCTGCCGGTCGATGTAGGCCTGCTCGACCTCCACCTCGCCCCGGTCCGACGAGGAGGAGACGGCGTGCTCCACCTCCAGCTCCGAGACCAGCTTGGTGGCGTCGTCGAAGCGGTGCAGGAGCGCGAGCACGAAGCGGCGCAGGTCCGCCTGGGCCTCCGCCCGGCGGGGCAGGTTCACGTTCAGCTCGCCGTAGCCGGAGAGGACCGTGCTCGGCTCGGCGGAGCCGCCCTGCGCCCAGCCGGCAGCGGGCGCGAGGCCCAGGCAGGCGCAGAGGGGGGCGAGGGCGAGGGGTCCCAGGAGGCGGGCCGCGCGCCCGGCGAGATGGCAGCGCGGCGGGCAGCGAGAAAGCATCGGCCGGGACCCTGGGCTGGGGTGGTACTGCAAATGAGACTCAGTATCATTTGCAGGATACCCGGGGCGCCGCCGGAGTCAACCCCTGCCCGGCCCGGGTTCCGGGCCGGCGGGGCCACGGTCAGCTCCGTTCCCAGCGCCCCGCCAGGCGGCGGGCCACGGCGAGGAGGGCGGCCCCCGCGCCGAGGAGCACCAGCACCTGCGGCCAGAGCGCCACCACCGGCGCGTCCCGCCAGAAGACCTTGGTGAAGCCGTCGATGGCCCAGGCGTTCAGGGTGAGGAGCCCCGCCTTCTGCATCAGCTCGGGCATGAGGAAGCGCGGGAACATGCTGCCGCCGATCGAGGACATGACCAGGATCACCAGGGTGGAGAGGGCACCCAGCTGGGCGCGCGTCCGGCAGACGCTGGCGATCAGCATCCCGAAGGCCCCCACCGCGAAGCTGGTGGAGAGCCCCATCACCGCGAAGCCGCCCAGGTGCGGGAGGAGATCGAGCCCGAAGACGGCCCAGGCCCAGAGGAACATGACCGACAGCTGCAGGAAGGCGAGCGCCGTGCAGAAGAGGAGCTTCCCGCCGAGGAGCGCGCCCAGGGTGACCCGCGAGCCGAGCACCCGGTCCAGGGTCCCGCTCTCGACCTCGTCGAGCAGCGAGCCTCCCGTGGCGCTGGCGGTGAAGAGGAGGAACATCACCCCGATGGCCGCCGCGTAGAAGGAGATCATGGGGTGGCGTTTCCCGGTGCCCACCACGTCGCGGGTGGCCACGGAGAGGAGCATGGCCCCGCCCTCGCCGCGGCCCGCCGATCCCTGGGACCGCCGCTCCCGGAGCGCCCGGATCCCCTCCTCGAGGCGGCCCCGCTGCTCCGGCGTGAACCCGCCCACCTGCTCCTCCAGGAGGGCCGAGCCACGCTCGATCATGAAGTCGGGCAGCGAGGTCATGGCCACCTTCTGCAGGAGCCCCGCCACGACCTGCGGCCCCACCGGATCGCCCGGGTCGCGGAGCAGCTGGAGGGCGGCCCCGGTGCCGGCCGCGCCCGGCCTTGCCAGCCGGTCGCCGAACCCCCGGGGGATGACGATCGCCACCGGCACCTCGCCGGCCCGCACCGCGGCCTCGGCCGCCTCGGCGGTGTAGTCCGCCCCCGGCGGCGGCCGACCCCGGCCGGGGCGGGTCCGGACCTCCAGCGACTCGCCGCGCAGGCCCTCGACGAGCCCCTCCGAGGCGGCGCTGCGATCCTGGTCGACCACGATGACCGGGATCCTGGGGGTGGTGTCGCCGCGGCCGCCGAAGATCACCGCGAAGATGGTGAAGAAGGCCACCGGCAGGACGAAGCTGAGGAGGAGGGCGCCGCGGTCGCGACGGAGCGCCGTCGCCGCAGTGCGTGCCACGTCGAGGATCATTCGCGCAGCTCCCTTCCGGTGAGGTGCAGGAACACCGACTCGAGGTTGGGCCTGTGCAGCGAGACGTCCACCACCTCGTGGCCGGCCCGGGCGGCCGCCTCGAGCAGCTCGCCGATGTCCGCCGCCCGCTCGACCTCGAACCGCACCGCCCCGCCCTCGGGCCGCCCTCCCCGGCCCCGCGCCCACTCCGCCGCCGGGCCGTCCCCGTCCTCCAGGTGGACCCGCACCTCGCTGCGCGCCCCGAAGGCGCCGTGCACCAGCTGGTCCCGGGTGCCGAGGGCGATGACCCGGCCATGGTCGACGATGGCGATGCGGTCGCAGAGGCGCTCCGCCTCCTCCATGTAGTGGGTGGTGTAGAGGACCGAGATGCCCTGCGCCGAGAGCGCCTCGATCATCTCGAAGATCCGGTTGCGGGACTGCGGATCCACCCCGACGGTGGGCTCGTCCATCAGGATCACCCGGGGGGAGTGGATGATCCCCGCCGCCATGTTGAGGCGCCGCTTCATCCCTCCGGAGAGCCCTCCGACGCGGTCCCGGGCCCGCTCGGCCAGCGCCGCCCACTCCAGGCACCGATCCACCGCGGTGCGCAGGCCGGCGCCGCGCAGGCCGTGGTAGCGGCCGAAGGCCTCCAGGTTCTCCCGGCAGCTGAGCCGCGGGTAGAGCGCCAGATCCTGGGGGATCCACCCCAGGGCCATCCTGGCCGCGGGCGATCCGGCGGGCTCGCCGAGGATCGTCACCCCCCCGGCGTCGGGCACGACCCGCCCCACGATGCAGCGGATGAGCGTGGTCTTGCCCGCCCCGTTGGGGCCGAGGAGGCCCAGGCACTCCCCGCGCTCCAGCGTCAGCGAGACGCCGTCCAGCGCCGTCAGCTCGCCGAAGCGCTTGCCGAGCCCCAGGACCTCCACCGGCCGGGCGGGCTCGTTCCCTGCTCTGGTCGTCGCGGGCATGCTCTCCCTCCCGGCCGGCAAAGGCGCCGATCGACACGAGCACCATAGCCGAGTGAGGGCCGCCGGGACGCTCCCCGCGACGGGTGGCGCCCGTCGCGGATGAACGGCGGAGGCGGCCGATGGGCGTGCGGGAGCGCTCGCGCAAGAGGCGTGGTGAAGCCGACACGGCCCATGGGACCGCCCGCCCGGAGCGGGCGGGGCCCCCGTCGACCCGTGCTCCGGCCAACGGTGGCACGGTCGCGAACCTCGAGGAGGGCCGTGGCCGGCGACGGCTCCGGCCTCGCGGTGGATGGCCGCATCCCGGCTCGACGCCGCCGGGCCGCTCCGCCCTCCCTCTTGACCGGGAGGTTGATGACAAGTATGTTGTTATTATGACAGTTGAGTTGTCATCAGCCGTGGCGGACCTGTACGCGGTCATCCGGGAAGTGCGACGCCTCTTCCACAGGCTGGCCAATGCCACCGATCGCCTGCACCGGGAGCAGCGGGTGACTGCGGCGCAGCGCGCCATCCTGGAGGAGCTGGTCGAGCTCGGGGACCGGTCCGTGCCCGACCTGGCTCGAGCGAAGGGCGTGACCCGACAGCACGTCCAGGTCATGGCCAACGAGCTCCTGTCCTTCGGCCTGGCTGCGGCCCGGGCCAACCCCGCGCATCGACGCTCGCCGCTCATCTACCCGACCCAGGCCGGCAGGAGGGTGTTCGAGGCGATGCGCTCCCGCGAGAACCGGCTCCTCCAGGCGGTGGTGGAGAGGTTGCCCTCGGGGCGGCTCTCTGGGGTCGCCGCGATTCTGCGGGAGATCGGTGACGCCGTCGACGAGGGGCTCGACCGCTCGCCGGACAGGCGGGAGCCCGGCCACCCCTCGGCCGGTGCGCATCGCAAGCCTCGCCGCCCCCCCCGTCGATGAAGGACCGGACCTTGCCAGGAACCTCTTCCGACCGAACGTCCTCTCCGCCGAGCGCCTGCGCCTCCGCGCGAAGCCCCTGGATGCCGGGGCCCCCCAAGCTCCTGCTCCTTGCCATCGGGGCGATGGTGGTCCTGGCGCTCCTCCTGCCCGGCCCCGCCGCATTGCCACCGGCCTTTCGGCTCCTGGCGCTGATCCCGCTCGGCGCCGGGATCGCGCTCAACCTGCTCTCCGACAGAGCCTTCAGGCTGGCGGGAACGACGGTGAAGCCCCTCCTGCCTTCGACGGCGCTGGTGACGGACGGCGTCTTCCGCCTGACGCGAAACCCGATGTACCTGGGGTTCGTCCTCCTCCTGGTCGGCCTGTGGCTGGCGCTGAGCGCCCTGACCCCGGGGCTCGTCGTAGTCCTCTTCGCGGTGCTCATCGATCGCTACTTCATCGAGCCCGAGGAGGAGAAGCTCTCCTGGACCTTCGGCGGTGCCTACCAAGCGTACCGGGACCGGGTGCGTCGCTGGATCTAGTCCTCCTCGCGAGGCCTCCCTTCCGCCACCCGCCGGCCCGCTGCCGCGGCGGTCGACGCCCGCCCGACGCCTCCGCGCGACGCGGATGTCACGCCCCGCTCGGCCGGCGTGCGTCATTTCGCCGATGGCGTGCGCCCCCTCCCTCCTTACACTGGCTCATGCTCTCCACGCGGGCGTGCGATGGCGCTGTGGGCCGACAGAGGCGGCCGGCGTGCGGGCTGCCCCCGAACCCGCTCGAGCTCCTGCGACGGCGCGTGAATGGGTCGAGCCCCATGGGCCGCGTCGACGGCGGAGTCCATCCTCCCATGGGCGGGGAGGTCGTCCGGAGCCCTCCCTCCTGCCGGGAGACGCCGCCAGGGCGGGGCGCAGCGCGGAGCGAACGGTGACCACGCCCTCCATGAGCGCGCGCTCCTGGGACTCGTGCCCGAGGCCTCTCGCCGGGGACCTCCCCGCCTCGCCCTGCTGCGTCCACGTCGAGGACTCGAGCAACGGGTTCGACGGGCGGTTCCTGGTGTTCTTCTGCTGCTGGTGCGGCAGGGCCTTTCCCC
>Ga0335069_10011958_pt1 | contig 12231 bp, 8 predicted proteins | sample Lox_Sample_11_FD_206714 | JGI IMG/M metagenome (GOLD analysis project Ga0335069, IMG submission 206714) | Soil microbial communities from Loxahatchee National Wildlife Refuge, Florida, United States - Lox_Sample_1.1 | ecosystem: Environmental > Terrestrial > Soil > Wetlands | place: USA: Florida...
GCCTGGGATGCGCTCCCATTATCAACCTGTTCTCCCAGGTCGCCGAACCCATTCTTGTCGACCAGACCCGTTACCAGTACCCAATTGTGCCTGACGCGCGGCGGCGCCAGACCATGGAGATTTACTCTGTCGACGAGGTTGTCAGCACCGATCCCGAGACACATGAGACCGTTACGTATCATCCGCTGTACTCCGAGCGGCATGCTGTGCAGGGCACCAGCCCGGCTTATTGGTACATCACTCGCTCGCTGTCGAATCGAAAGGGCGACGAGGGAACCGATGTCTTTCTGTCGCTGGTGGACCTCTCGTCTCGTCCCACGCAGTTGGACTATGACACAGTGACGGTACGTTGTACGTGCACCAACCGAGATCTGGTAGCTCGCCTACCCTTCGGCAGCGAAGCCGGCGATTTTGAGATGAGTGGTAGCGCCGCGGTCAAGCGAATCGTTGCGCTGCACAAACCCACACGGACCTTGCGGCCTCCGCTGGACGGAAGAACTTTGTGGTCGCTGATCTCTCATCTCTCCCTGAATTACCTGTCGATCGTCGACGATGGCAGGGAAGCGCTGCAGAAGATCCTGGAACTCTATGACTTTTCGGACTCTGCCGACATCAAGAAACAGATCGGCGGAATTGCTTCGGTGAGTTCGCGGCGGCACTTTACCCGCGTTGCGTCCGAATATGGTGTCGGATTCGCCCGTGGCACGCGGGTGGAAATCGAGTTTGACGAAGAGCAGTTCAGCGGCAGCGGCGCTTATCTCTTTGCCAGCGTGCTCGAAAAGTTTCTTGGCCTTTACACCTCAATGAACAGTTTCACGCAGCTGGTAGCACGAAGCCGTCAGCGAAGGGAGGCACTGGAAGAGTGGGACCCGAGAGCGGGACAGTCAGCGCTGATCTGACGAATTCCCAGAGCCAGACGCCTGCGGAAATCGAGGCGAAGCTCCGTCGCGAGCCGCATTGCTTCGACTTCTTCCAGGCTGTCCGCCTGCTCGAGAGACTTCGTCCGGAGAAAAAGCCGGTTGGCGAGTTTGCCCATCCGGAGAACGAGATTGCGCGTTTCCGTGCTCATCCCTCTTTGGCCTTCCCCGCTAGCCAGATTCAGGAGGCCGAATGGCCCGAGGCAAGGGCGATCCGAATGCTGGTGAATTTCATGGGCCTTATCGGGCCCGAGGGCGTACTTCCGAATCCGTACACGTCTTTGATCATCGAGAGGCAGCGCGATGGTGACCATACCCTGCGTGACTTTCTCGACATCTTCAATCACCGCATCATCTCGCTGTTTTACCGCGCATGGAGGAAGTACCGCTTCGACGTCGCCTGTGAGGTCGGGGAGCGGCAGCTCTTCTCGCGTCATCTGCTGAGTCTGCTGGGGCTCGGAACTGAGGGGATGCGCGACCGGCAGAGAATTTCGGACGATTCCCTGATTTACTATGCGGGCTTGCTGTCGCAGCGGCCGCACTCGGCGCAGGCCTTGCAGCAAATCCTCAGTGACTACTTTGATGTTCCGGTAGTAATTGAACAATTCGCCGGTGCCTGGTATCCGCTCGATCCGCAGACGCAGTGCCGATTGTCTGAGGGTGGCGAGCAGAGCGGTGAACTGGCCCTTGGGGCGGTGGTCGGCGATGAGATGTGGAATCAGCAGTCACGCGTTCGCATTGTGCTTGGGCCTTTGAGCCTTGCACGCTACGCGGACTTTCTACCCGACGGCCAGTCTTACGAGCCCCTCCGGGCATGGGTTCGCTTCTTTTCGAACGACGAATGGGATTTTGAAGTGAAGTTGATTTTGGACCGCGAACAAGTGCCCGCGTGCACACTCGGGGCCGATGGCATTTCCGGCCCGCAGTTGGGGTGGGTGTCTTGGGTGAAATCCGCTCCATTCCAGCGCGATCCAGGGGACACCGTGCTGGCGCTCGAATCAACGAAGGGGGATCAATATGAATCTCAAATCTCTGATCGGCAAGCTTAACGATTCGACCCGCGGTGCGCTCGAAGCCGCGGCTGGACTCTGCCTCGCGCGCACACACTACGACATCGAGGTCGAGCACTATCTGACCAAGCTCCTCGACTCCACGGATAACGATGCTGCCGTCATCTTCAAGCACTTTGAGGTTGACACCTCGCGGCTCTCTGGCGAATTGTCGCGCGCCATGGACAAGCTGAAGTCCGGCAACGCACGGACTCCGGCACTCAGTCCATCGCTGATGAGAATGCTCGTGGAGGCCTGGACCATTGGTTCTATCGACTACAACGCCGCACAGGTCCGTACCGGTTTCACTATCCTTGCCTTGGCCACACACGAGGAACTGGCGCGGCTCATGCGTGAGATCAGCCGCGAATTCCAGAAGATTCAGCCTGACGCCTTGAAGAAGGACTTTCCCGCAATCATTGCCAACTCTTTAGAAGAAGTGCAAGAGACGACTGCTGCTGCGGCCGCTGCGCCCGGAACGCCTTCTGCTGGTCCGCGCCCCGGCGGAGGCAAGACTCCCAACCTCGATCAGTTCACAATCAATCTCACCGAGAAAGCAAAAACAGGGAAGATCGACCCCGTGCTGGGACGCGACTTCGAGATCCGGCAGGTTGTCGATATCCTCATGCGGCGGCGACAGAATAATCCCATTCTGACTGGTGAGGCTGGAGTTGGAAAGACTGCCGTGGTCGAAGGATTCGCGCTTCGTGTGGCCGAAGGAGATGTGCCGCCGCCGCTGAGAAATGTCATCGTCCGCACCTTGGATTTGGCCTTGTTGCAGGCAGGTGCCGGGATTAAAGGCGAGTTTGAGAATCGACTCAAGGGATTGATCGAAGAGGTCAAGGCATCGCCGATCCCAATCATCTTGTTCATCGATGAAGCCCACACCATGATCGGTGCAGGTGGGCAGGCCGGGCAGGGCGATGCCGCGAACTTACTCAAACCCGCATTAGCCAGAGGGGAACTGCGCACGATCGCCGCCACGACCTGGTCTGAGTACAAGAAGTATTTCGAGAAAGATCCGGCGCTTGCACGCCGATTCCAAGTGGTGAAGGTCGAAGAGCCGATCGAAACGCAGTGCATGACCATGCTGCGCGGAATCGTGCCCTCTCTCGAAAAGCACCACAAGGTTCGCATTCTCGATGAGGGGCTCACGGCCGCGGTTCATCTCTCGCATCGCTATCTTGCCGGCCGGCAGCTTCCCGACAAAGCCGTGAGCGTGCTCGACACCGCCTGTGCTCGGCTTGCGCTTGGCCAGAGTGCTACGCCTCCAGCCATCGAAGATGCGATTCGCCAACTCGATGATTTTGCAGTTCAACAGCGGATTCTCGAGCGGGAGATGGCCACCGGAGCCGACCATCACGAGCGTCTGGAGGAGATCGCTCAGAAGAGCTTCGAAATCAAGTCGCGGCTATCGAGTCTGCGAATTCGATTCGAAAATGAACGGGAACTCGTCACAAGTATTCGAGATTATCGTTCTCAACTGGAAGGCGTTGTCGCCTCGCAGAACAGCGGCGGCGCCGTTGCGGCTCCCGAGATTCCAGGCGTTGCTTCCGACTCGACAGCACCCGCCGGTACGGCAGTCGCCACCCAGACAGCGTCAGCAACGGCAACGGCTATCGCAGACGCTCCGAAGCCGGTCGATCCGGCTGAACTGCGCTCCAGACTCGCACAGGCCGAAGCGGAACTCGCCGCACTGCAGGGCGAATCCCCAATGATCCGCGTCGCCCTCGATGCCCAGATCGTTGGTGAAGTGATTTCGGCGTGGACCGGCATTCCCGTTGGCAAGATGATGAAGGACGAGATTTCTACGGTCCTTTCTCTGCCGTCACTGCTCGGGCAACGCGTAATCGGCCAGAATCACGCCCTCGAGATCATCAGCCAGAGGATTTCTACGTCACGCGCCCGGCTGGACGATCCCAACAAACCCATCGGCGTATTCATGTTGGTGGGACCCAGCGGCGTAGGCAAGACAGAAACCGCGCTTGCTCTCTCTGACCTGCTGTACGGGGGGGAGAAGAACCTGATCACGATTAACATGTCGGAGTTCCAGGAGTCACATACCGTTTCGACGCTCAAGGGCTCGCCTCCGGGATACGTGGGTTATGGAGAAGGTGGGGTGCTCACGGAAGCGGTCCGGCGCAGACCGTACGCTGTGGTCCTGCTGGACGAAGTGGAAAAGGCGCACCCCGATGTGCTGGAGCTCTTCTATCAGGTCTTCGACAAGGGAATGATGGAGGACGGCGAGGGCCGGGAGATCGATTTCAAAAACACCATCATCATTCTCACCACCAACGCCGGCACAGAGACCATGGCTAAGTTGTGTGCGGATCCGGAAACCATGCCAGGTCCCGATGGCTTAGTGAAGGCGCTGAAGCCGGAGCTGAACAAGATTTTCAAACCGGCCTTTCTGGGACGTATGGTGCTGATTCCCTACCTGCCCATTCGCGACGAGAATCTTAAGCAGATCATTCGTCTGAAATTGGGAAAGATTCAGCGGCGCATTCAAGAGAATCACAAAATCGAATTGGCCTACGATTCGCCGCTGATCGACGAAGTCGCGAAGCGCTGTACCGAAGTCGAGAGCGGCGCCCGAAATGTCGACAACATCCTGACCAACACTCTGCTCCCCGACATCTCGCGCCAACTGCTGACCAGCATGGCTGCGGGTGAGGGCGTTTCAAGAATCAACGTCAGCATTGGTACTGACGGGGGATTCGTGTACCAGTAATCGCCGATGGCGGAAAATCCGTAACGACGGAACGGAAGTTCAGGGAAAAATGATCAGCCAGGGGCGGCGTCGTGCCAGACAAAGACTACATTCAAGATCATCGGCTGCTTGCCATTGACACTCCGCTGGGCAAAGACGTGCTCCTGCTGCAGCAGCTCAATGGCTATGAAGGCATTTCGCGCCTTTTCAGCTACGAACTCGATCTGCTGGCTCATGACAATGAATCCATTTCGTTCGACGACATTGTCGGGCAGAAGGTCTCAATAACGATCACGCTTCCCGACGGCTCGCCGCGGTACATCAATGGCTACGTAAGCCGCTTCACGCAAGCCGAAACCGACGAGCGCCTGTTTACTCATTACCGCGCCCAGGTTGTACCCTGGCTATGGTTCCTGACCCGCGAAGCCGACTGCCGCATCTTCCAGAACATGGCCGTGCCCGATATCATCAGCAAGATCTTCGACCCTTTCGGGTTCAAAGATTTCAGGCTTAACCTGAAGAACAGCTATTCGCAGCTGGAATATTGCGTGCAGTACCGCGAGACCTCGTTTAACTTTGTTTCGCGGCTGATGGAAGAGTTTGGTATCTTCTACTACTTCGATCACACGACTCAAGACAAGCACACGCTTGTCCTGGCTGACCAGTCGAGCAACTTGCCACCCTGTCCCGGGTCTCCCATCAGCTATAGCACTGAAGCTGGAGGGCTGGACGATCCTGAGGCGATCGACACCTGGTACGTGGGACAGGAAGTCAAGACCGGGAAGTACACCGTTACCGACTACAACTTCACAACGCCCTCGACAAGTCTCCTTTCCAATGAGCCCACGGTCGTCAATCTTTCTGCAAGTCAGGATCTTGAGCTGTTCGACTATCCCGGGCTTCATGCCACCAAGGACCAAGGTGACACCGTGGCGAAGCTGAGGATGCAAGAGGAGGAAGCCGGATACTTGGTCGTCTCCGGCTCGGGTAATGCGCGTGGGCTGATGTCCGGGTTTTCCTTCGAACTGAAGAATCACGACCGTTCGGATCAGAACACCAACTATGTTGTGACGGAAGTGAGGCACTTCGGTTCCGAGGGCGAAACCTACACCGGTGGTAGCACTGCCGGAGAGAAATACTCCAACGATTTCCGATGCATTCCGGCGTCAATTCCTTATCGCCCGCTTCGTGTTACACCCAAACCGTTTGTACAAGGTCCCCAGCCGGCCCTCGTCGTTGGCAAGTCTGGGGAGGAGATCTGGGTCGACAAATACGGACGCGTGATTGTGCAATTCTATTGGGACCGCGAGGGGCAGCAGAACGAGAACAGTTCCTGCTGGATTCGTGTTTCTCAGCCGTGGGCGGGAGGAAACTGGGGAGCAATCTGGATCCCGCGCATCGGCCAGGAAGTGCTGGTGAGCTTCCTCGAGGGAGATCCTGACCGACCCATCATCACGGGACGGGTCTATAACGCCGACCAGATGCCGCCCTATACGCTTCCCGACAATCAGACACGCAGCACATTTATGTCACGCAGCTCCAAGGGAGGCGGCTCTTCCAACTACAACGAACTCCGCTTCGAAGATCTGAAGGGCCAGGAACAGATCTTCATGAACGCTGAAAAAGATATGGACCTGCGCGTGGAGAACGACTCGCGCGAGTTTATCGGCGCCAACCGACACCTCATCGTGACTGCCAATCAGCAGGAGCAGGTCCAGGCCGACAAGCATCTGCACGTTCAGGGCAGTCACTACGAAAAGATCGACACCGACCTTGACTTGCAGGTGGGAGGCAGCCAGGTCGAAAGCGTGACCGGCAGCAAATCGCTTTCCGTCACCGGCGATCAGAAGGAGAGTATCACCGGCAGCGTTTCGCTTTCGGTAACGCAGGGTAAGAACGAGTCCATCAGTATGGGATACGCCATGAGTGCCCTCAGTATTCATCTCACAGCCACAGCGGGCATAGTCATCGAATGCGATGCTGGAATAACGCTGAAATCGGGATCCAATTCAGTGGATGTCAGCCCGGGCGGGGTCTTTGTGACCGGCACTCCGTTTGTCTTCCTGAACAGCGGCAGTATGCCCGCGATGACAAGTGATCCGAGCGGAGAGAGTCCGGATTCTCCCGCTGATCCCAAAGATCCGGATACAGCGGATGACGGCAGCAAGGGGACAAAGCTGAACTAGCTATGGGCAACACCAGTGACCGACGCGTAACCGGGCGCGACCCTTTTCAGCCCCCAAGTTTTACTCCGGGACCGCTGGGTATAAACGACGCCGGCGAACCTTTCTCAGTAGTCACCGGGGATACGCCTGGTCCTGCCGGCACTGGGGGCGACCGCGCCCAGGAACTCGCCCTGGATCCTGGCACTTCCCTCACGCCCGATGGTGGCATCGTCACGCCTCCGGGTTCGAAGTTGACCGTATCTGATACCAGCACATCTTCCGCCGCTGCGGATGCTAAGGCCACGGACAAAGCGACGAAATTAGCAAGTTTGATTGCGGCCCAGGATGATGTGATGAGCGATGAAAGTCTGCAGCCATCCGGAACCACCACTCATTGCAGCGCGGCTACACTGCGAGTGGCGAAAGCGACTGGAGTGGAGTGGGACGGCATTCTGGGGAACAAAGATGGGAATTTCACCGCGAACGACCAGATTGCGAATCTCGCTAAAGCCGTGAAAGAGAAAAAATACAAGGAGGTTACTCCCGACGAGGCACAAACCCTCGCCAATCAGGGAATAACCGTGTTTGCAACACAGGCAAAGCCAGGTGGACACGGGCACGTTGCCACCTGTCGTCCTGAAGGTGCGGCAGGCGACTCTCCCCAGACTCCTTACAAAAAACCCCTTCTGGCCAACGTCGGTGCCCAAGTCGGCGTAAAAGGGTACTTAGCGGAAAGAGGAAAGACTTGGGGAGTTTTCTTCCAGGGCACGAATGATCAACCGGTGGTCTTCTACGCACCGGCCAAGTAATTGGCAGCAGGATGACTCGTGCTTTCCGAATTCGATTACTTCTCCTTCTCCTAACGGCACTTGCCTCTTCCCGGGCGCAGGACAGCAGGCGTTTTGACGGGAACTGGTGGGCCTCGGTGCCTAAGGCCGAGCAGACTGGTTTTGTCTCCGGCTATGTAGATTGCAGCGATACTGAGATACCTCATTCTGATTTCCCGCAAGCATTCGAAACTCTCAGGCGCAACATCTCGGAGTACTACCAGAATCACCCCTCCGCCACAGACCAGTCGGTCGGCGACATCCTGTTGCAAGTGGCTGACCATGCAAAAAAGCCTGCTGCACTGCTGGAACAGAAAACGGGCGCAGCATCGCCTCGCGAGGTCCCAGAAGTTTGGACTCCATCTGAATTCTTTACAGGGCAGTACTGGGTACAGGTGGATGACGAAGAGAGACTAGGTCACATCGAAGGTTATCTTTGGTGTCACGAACATCTAGTCAAGCGGCGCACAGGAGTGTTCTCGAAACCGGCAGTGAAATATAGGGAAATGATCACCGACTGGTATTTTGACGACCCTACCGGCGATCGCATGCGCAGACCGATCTCGAAGGCTTTGTATCTCTTTCGCGATCGCGCCCCCACTTCAAAGCGAGGGAAATAGCTTCCCGCTCAGTGTGAAAGGATACGGTTGGGAAAGAACGGTTCGAAGCCCGCGAAATCGGCGCTCAGACATTCCGCGACAATTTCCGACTGTTTCTCCGAAGCAGACCGCGGCTAGGGCACCTGGACCGTGAACTCTCCGGGCGTAACGAAAGTGATGACACCCGCCCACATGCACATAAGCATCGACGTGTTGTCGAGCGTCGGCATGTTTCCAAGCAACACGTTGGGCGCGCCCGGAGTCCAGGGAGCAACCGTCGCCGGAATGCAAGGCATTGGAGTCAGTACGCCCATGGCCGCAGCTGTGGCTGCTGCCACCATAGGATTTGCAGGAGACATGCACATTCCGAACGGCATGATATTCACGAGCGGAATGTTGTCCATAATGTTCGCGTCGGGCACTTCATCGGTAAGGACCCGGTTCGTGGGCAGAACCACCAAGGAACTAGGGGCCATGCCCATCGTGCACATCATGGTTGCGCCCATACACACTTGCATTGGCATGTAGGTATCCTCCGGGAGACGCAGGCTGCCGGGCATTCTAGCAGAGCGTCCGGTAAAAGCAACGGAGCCACCTAACTATCAGTTTCCGAAGCAGATAGCACCGCGTTCAACGCTCCGTCACGTGAACCCTCCTGCTAACCCCTAAAGACCTTAGTAACCTTGAAGGGTAACTACTCATCCAACACAATAGAAGGTGAAGAAGAACGTTTCTTCTTCAGAGAGAGCAGTTTATGGCGAAAAGCAGGGTAACCTCGGGAATGTGGCGAATTGATCCGCAGAAGTTCTCGCGGGTCGTGGATCGTTGTGGGCAGCCGGTGGCATCGGTCGAAGCCGAATTGGAAGCGAACGCCAACGCCAGCCTTATCGCGGCCGCCCCTGACATGTTCGAACTGCTCGCAAGCCTTGAAGGGAACGTTTCCATTCCGCAAGATGTGGTCGACGAAATCAAATTGGTTCTCCGCCGAGCCCGCGGCGATTTCGGTATTGCTGTGTTCTCCCGCAGTGCAGCCCGCGGCTTTCGCGCTCGCACCCAGGACTGGATGAAGTTCATGGAAGGTCTGTGGAACTCGGACCAGGACTCGGCACAGTAGCGACGCTTCAGGCACTCACCCGCAGCACAAGTCCGAAGCTTCCATCCGCCGCTTGCCCCCCTTTGCTTCCTGGCTCAGGAATTGTTATCGTGGGCAGCCGTGTAAAAATTGGTCTGACGCCCTTTCTGCCGCAGATGCAGGCGTCTGGCCCACGGCATTCGCATGAAGCAACTCAAACCAGTTCTCTGGACCAAGGGCACCTTCCTGACGCCGCAGCACCTGCAAGTGCAGGATCGCTTTCTCGAGGACACGCTCAACTTCCGCTTGCAGGCTCTGAAGTTCTGTCCCTGGGGCTTTCGGGATCTGGCGATCAATAACGAGTTGCTCGCCGAAGGCCAGTTCGCCGTGACTCGTGCTGCGGGAATCTTCCCCGATGGTCTCTTGTTCGAGATCCCCGAAGCCGATCCGCCGCCTCCTTCCAAATCGCTCGAGGAGTTTTTCGATCCGGGCACGAAAAGTGTCGACCTGTACCTCGCCGTGCCTGATTATCGCCAGCGCGGACTGAACGTTTCGAGCGGCAAGGAGAGTGGGACGCGCTATCTCGCCGAGGTCACTTCTTTTCGCGATGAGAATACTGGAGCGAGTGAAAAGCCTATTCAGGTGGCGCGAAAAAATATGCGTCTGCTGGCCGACTCGGAGAACCGCGAAGGCTCGTCTGTGCTCCGCATCGCCAATGTGGAGCGGACCACGGCCGGAACGTACCAGTTGAACCCGAGATTCGTTCCACCTCTGATCGAAATCGGCGCAAGTGAATATTTGATCGGCCTTTTGCGCGGTCTGTTGGAGTTGCTGGCGGCGCGCAGCACCCAGCTTTCCGCCGGACGGCGCCAGAAAAATCAAAGCCTGGCCGATTTCACCGCCTCGGACATCGCAAACTTCTGGTTGCTCTATACAGTCAATTCGAACTTCCCTGTTTTTTCCCATCTGTACGAAAGCAAGAAAGGACATCCGGAAGAACTGTATGCTGCGATGCTTTCGTTAGCCGGGTCGCTGACTACGTTCTCGCAGAAGCTGCGTCCGCGCGACCTTCCCGCCTACGTACATGATTCACTCGGCCCGATTTTCGCCGAGCTCGATGAAAAGTTGCGGCTCTTGCTCGAAACCGTTGTGCGGACGAACCTGGTGTCACTACCGCTGAAGTTGATGCCTGGAAGTAATTCCATCTACGCCGCCGCTATCGACCAGGACAAGTATCTCGCCAATACGCGGATGTACCTCGCGATCAGCGCGGAAACCACCGAAGAAAATGTCATCCAAAGAGTGCCGCAGCTTGTGAAAGCCTGCTCGGCGACTCACATCGAACACCTTATACAAAAAGCTCTTCCCGGAATCCAACTGCGACACCTCACGAATCCGCCCAGTGCGATTCCGGTGAAACTGAAATATCAATACTTTGCGCTGAACCAATCCGGGCCGGCATGGGAGGCCGTCAATCGCGCCCGTAATTTCGCCGCCTACGTTCCAGGCGAATTGCCCAATCCCACGCTCGAACTGCTCATCCTTCTTCCGCAATCCAGCTAAGCGCCTACGCCTCTCCGCCTGCGCGCGTCAGTGTCTTAACACAAAGTACAGCACCAGAATCAGAGCGAGAAGAAACAGTACCGCAAGCGTGATGATTAAAGGCCAATATGAAACCGGAGCCGGTGGTGCCTCGACCTTTGGAGCTTTCGGCGCGGCTACCTTCGGCGCAGGCGGTGCCTTAATCGCGGGCATAGCCGGAGGTGTCGCTACCGGGATTTTGGGCAGTGATGGAGCATCGGACTTGCCCGCGGGTCCCGAGGCAGCAGTCTTGGGATGACCTGCATCCTCAAGACCCTGCAGTTTTCCACGAGAGATGATCTGCGTGTAAGGGCTCGGTCCTACAGGAGCCTCAACGGCCGGTGGTGCGGCCTCGCTTACTGGACGCGAAAATGCTCCCGTAGCACCATCCCCAGGTGAAGCGGATCCACGAGGAGCAAAGGGTACTTCCGCCGGTACTTGGACCGGTGACGGGAGCGGCGCGACAACGGGCGTCGCCGGAATCATCGGTGTTACCGGCGCTGCATGAACCGGGGGTTCGGGTATCACAGGCAAATTCGGCGGACTCGCTAGCGGTTCCGGCGGGCCCATGACGCTCGTGGAGGGCGATGCCGTCACGTTGAAGCCCTTCGCAGGCTCCATATCCCGAAACAACCCCGTAAAGCTTCCACCCGGCTTGTTCGTCGGCGCTTCCGGCGAGGCGGGCGAACTGCCAGCCTGTCCACCGAACAAGGCTGTGAACTCTCCCACCTTCTTTCTTGCTGGTTCGATGGGCTGGGATGTGAACGTAGGAACCTCGGATGGAGCGTCGCCGCGAAAAGGTCCTTGGAAAAAGCTCGTGAACTCACCAGGCTTCGCATTCTCTTGCGGGAATGAAGGCGGAAGGTCTGGAATAGCTGGTTTGGTGACGTTTGGTGCAGGCCGGAAAGGCTCGATTGGCGCTTGCGGGGCCTTCACCTGCGCCGGCTCCCAAGGTGCTGCTGGATGAAGTGCGGAATCCGACGGCATGTTGAGTTCGGCAGAGTTCGTTGCGACTGGAGATTTCGGAGGTTCCGCCATTGCCGAGGCTTTCGACTGGGCCATGGAATCAAAATCGCGGAACAGTTGAGTCATCGTGCCCGCGGGAGGTGGAGTTTCCTTCGGCTCGGCTTCGAGTATTGCAGGTGGTGTGGTGATCTCCTTCTCGAGTGCTGGTGTCCTGGTCTCTTTGGTTTCGGCGGCGTGCAGTTCATATCGCCGCACCCATGCTTTGACGGCCGACTCATCAGCAGCCCTGGTCACCACATAGGCATATTGTGTTCCGGTATATTTCCCAGTTTCCAGAATGGGTCC
>Ga0335069_10011959_pt1 | contig 12230 bp, 10 predicted proteins | sample Lox_Sample_11_FD_206714 | JGI IMG/M metagenome (GOLD analysis project Ga0335069, IMG submission 206714) | Soil microbial communities from Loxahatchee National Wildlife Refuge, Florida, United States - Lox_Sample_1.1 | ecosystem: Environmental > Terrestrial > Soil > Wetlands | place: USA...
GACGTTGTCAGCCCTCATCCCGGCCCACTTCACAGAAGTCTGGTTCATTGACACCGAGTTCATCTCGCTTGACGGCGAGCCGAATCTGCCCGTGGCGCTCTGCGCGTTTGAACTCCGCTCTAAAAGGAAGATCGAACTCTTCTTTGACCGCCCGCACGAGAACCCCTTCACGAATCCCGACGCGCTCTACGTTTGCTACAACGCCGTCGCTGAATGGAAAACTTTCCTCGCGCTCGGCTGGCAAATCCCGAACCATTGCATTGACCTGTTCATTGAATACAACCGTATGGTCAACGGAGTGTGGCGGGGCGCTATCAACCTCAAGGAACTTGGCACAGGTTTGGTGGACGCTATGCGCGAACACGGTATAGACCCGATCAGCGCGGGCTTGGACGGCAAGGAGACCGAGCGGGCTTACATCCGCGACTACGGAATCACAGCCCCGGTAGAAGAACAGACCACCACACGCATCAATCGCGACGGCAGCACCACGCACTTGCGCCCGGACGGCAGCGAATTCATCGGCGTACCCGCTGAGCCATGCAGTCAGGAAGAGCACGCCGCGCGCATCATCAAGTATTGCTGGGCTGACGTGCGCGGCACATACAAGCTGGCGCTGCGCATGTTCGCCGACTTGGACTTCACCACGGACGGCGGCAGTGGAAGTCAGGCACTTTGGCGCGGACGCTATCAGGAACCCACCGCCCACTTTGAACACAACGGGGTACCCGTAAACGTCGCGCGTTACAACCAGATCGCACAGTACCGCTCCGAGCTAAAGATCGAAATTGCCGAAAAAGTCGAACAGAAAAACGGCTACGGAGTTTTCGTCATCGAAGGGACGAAAAAGAATCCGCGTGAGAAAGCCGTGTTCAAGATGGCGCGCTTCACGGATTTGCTGGCGCGTCTCGGTCTGCTCGAATCTTGGCCCAAGACCGACAAAGGGCAGCCTAGCACTGACGACGAAGAAGTGTTCGGCCCTATGGCGAAGGCGCATCCCTATCTTGAAGACCTTCGGCAAGCACGCAAGTCAATCAACGACCTTGGACGCTTCGGCTCCTATGTCGGCAAGGACGGCAACAACCGCGCTGCGATGTGGTCGTTCGGCACAGCCACCGGACGCAACAACCCGAAGGCGCGTGCATTCCTGCTCAGCCGTCCTCATTGGGTGCGAAATTTGGTGACGCCACGCGAAGGTTACGCGATTGTCCACGGCGACATTGTTGGCGCGGAAAGCTGGCTGGCAGCAGGAATCTCCCGCGACCCGGAACTGATGCGCATCTATTCGTCCGGCGCTGACCAGTACATCGAGTTCGCGATGGTCACAGGCGCACTCCCTCCCGGCAGCACGCGCGACAAGTCCAACCGCGAGATGGAAAGAGTCCGCGCGATGCACAAGACCGCGCTGCTCGCCATCAACTACGGCGTCCAGTCAAAGACCCTCGCTCTGTATCTGGGTGTGCCGGAGTGGAAAGCAGCAGCCATCATCAATGCACACAAGGCGGCTTACTTCCACTACTGGAACTGGGCGGAGGAGAACGTCGCGGCTGCCAAGGAGCGGGGTTATATCGAGACGTTCTTCGGCTGGCGCTTGGACGTTGAGCACGCGCCGTTCAACACGATCTTGAATTTCCCGCAGCAAGCCTCATGCGCCGAAGTCCTGCGCGCTGCCTGCGTTGAGCTTTGTGACCGTGGCTGGGGACCGTATCTGGCAGCGCCACACCACGACGCCATTTACATGCACGTGCCAATCGAGCTTGCAGAGGAAGCCAAGCGAGCCTTGGAAGAATCCCTCATCCAAGCCGGGGACGCGGTGATGGATGACCCGGACTTCCGGCTGCGCGTGGACTCTGACATTGAGGCTTACCCCGGTCATTACGTTGACCCGGACGGTGCAACGCTTTGGAAGATTGTCGGCGAGTTTTTCCAGTGGAGTGAAGTATTGAATTCAAATCAGGAGGCAGCACATGTCTGACCCAGTACTGTTCTACCACGGTGAAGGTGGTTGCGGCTACGAAGCTGAAATCGAGGAAGAGGAAATTCCAGAGGACGAGGAATTTCAGGACGAGGAATTCCCGGAGAGCGACGAAGAAATCGACGAAGACGACGGGTGGATGCAAGGTTGGCATCCGAGTCGGAACAAGCCGACCAATCTGTGCAAGTACGTGCGCGGTCACGGGCTATGCACCGTGTTTCCATACGGCAACGCGTACAAATTGGTCGTGGGCGGGCAGTTCTACGGTCCTTTCCCGACGCAGGGAGAGGCACAGCTTGCAGCTAAGAGCCTCAAGCCGTGAGGGGGTTTCAGCACCGGCTAAGGTCGGTGCCAAGGAGAGCAACATGTCAGAAGCACAGCAGCAGCAAGTGCAGTTACGCCAGCAAGGCGCAGTTCGACTGGTTGGTCGCGTATGTACAGGAGTTTGTGGAAGACCACAACGCCCACGAGCAGTGCGCAATCGAAATTGAGCGACGTGAAGAAGCGCGCCGCAAGCGTTTCAACCCGAACCGCAAGACGGAGCAGCAGGTCATCGATGCGAAGCGCCAGCGCGGCAATTTCAGGTTAAGGATGTTCGACTGATGAGCTACTGGAGCACGGAAGCGAAGTTCAACACGCGGTGCCCGCTGTGCCACAGCGGCATCTGTATCGGCGACTGGATTGTCCAGACGGAGGATCGCTGCGCATGGGCGCACGCCGTTTGCCCGAGGGACGTGCGAAAGGCCCCCCTGTCGAGCCGGAACCCAGTACTTACACGGAATACAGACCCAAATACGACGATGAGGGCGACTTCATCGGCATAGAGGAAGTGACAGCATGATCACGATAAACGCACCAACAGGAGAGGGGAACGCGCTGGCGGGGCTTGCCTGCGGGAAGCCCGCGAGCTTTCCCATAATTGATGCCCGGACCCGCCAGCCACTGTTCTGGCTGTGCCCGGAACACAAGGAAGAATACCGCTATGCCGTCGATCCTGTGGTTGGCGACGGGCCATTGGACGAAAACTTGGAACCTCCGAGCGACTGGTTTGACCCTTGACGTTCGGATTCTCGCGAGTAACTCAGCATCATCGAATTTGTTCTCAAGTTGTTCTGCGGCACACTCAGTCCCATTTCCGCAACTTTCAATCCCTTTGGTGAAGTGGCGTTTTGGTAATCACCGGAGGGTCGTTGGTTCAGTCGGATCAACCAAATTGCCATTATTGCTGTGAAAATCGGCTCCCGACCGCTGCCGTCACGAGCGCTGAACGGGAGATTTCTCGGAGGAAAGTCTAAGAATGCGTGCAAGACCGCAGTTGAAAACGTACTTGCTTATCACCAAGCTGAAGCGGTGGGCGCGTATCGGATCATGCCCTAGCGCTTATCCAAACTACTCGGCGACAACGGCGCGTCGCAACTACGCTCGGCTCTTTGCCCGACACGAATCGTTGGCTCGGAGCGTAGGGCTGAACCCGTTATCGGCTTACCCGCCCCTTTGATTCCGACACGATGGCATACCCACAGAACATGGGCTACTTCTAGTGGGACATGTTTGCGGCGGTATGCCTGATTGCGCAACAGGCTCCTGAACGCACGACGCAACAATGCCCAATTCCGGCAGAATCAGACGTATGGCTACCACTGCTATCGCCCGTCGTGCTTCTGCCCAGAGGCCCACTGCTTCTGGGCATCGCCTGATCCGTCGCAAGTCACAGACTCTCCACCTTCACCCGCGACACACCGCATCGGTTCAAGCGGTTTCGCCGCGTGCTGCTGCTGAGATGACGCTGAAACAACAAGCCCTTGCTGAGATCAAAGCAGCGTGGCAGAAGACTGAGAAGTACAACTTGGAATTCGGCAAGGTTTGCTACGAATGGCGCAACAAGTTCAAGGCACAAGGATTCCGAAAAGAAGGGGACGGCGTTTGTGCAATCTTGGACAAACTACGCATACCGCGATCCACAGCCTACTTTTGGATGAACAAGTACGAAATCTCAATCGGTCTGAAACCTGCACGACCCACGAAGGAGACGACTGAAGTCCCTTCGGTTTGGACGCGTGCCGATGAGAAGCGAGCGAACCGATCCGACCCGATTGCTGGGATGGAAGGCTACAAACTCCTTGCCAAGAAAATGCTCGAAACGGGATACCGCGCTCTTCTTGCAAAGAAGGCTGCTGACCAAAGCCATCTGTGGGCAGCCAAGGATTGGGCACAACTGCGGCTAGACCTTGGAGACGCTCTTGAAGACTAAGCGCGGCTTCTATGCACGAATCGACGAACGACTGGCGAGGCTCGCAGTCATCGAGAAACATTATCTTCATCGACCATGTCCCATTTCGTGGGCGTTTGGAATCATCATCGACGAGAAACTCAAAGGTGTGTTGACAATCGGCAGGCCAGCTTCGATAACCGTGTGCGAGGGAGTCTGTGGTGCTGACCGTGCTACGGACGTTTTCGAACTGAATCGGCTTTGGCTTCATGAAAGTCTCCCATGCAACTCCGAGAGCCAATTCATCGGATGGTGTTTGAGAGAATTGCGGAAGGAACATCGACACATGATTTTGGTTAGCTACGCTGACACGAAACCGTCAGAGGGCGCATTATATGGTCATTTAGGCACGGTGTATGCGGCTTCAAATTGGATTTACACGGGAACCTCGACGCCGTTCGCTGACAAAGTGCGAGGACAGAAGATTGAGCGCAGCACGAAGCACAGGTACGTTTTTTTTCTGAACGCTGCCGACAAAAAATTCCTGAAGTGGACGCCACTTCCATATCCCAAGCGACCAATCAAGGGCACCAGCAGGGAGAAAGCCCATCTCAAAATCGGTTGTCGCTATGAGTTTTTGCCCTACGCCAAACGTCACACAACGTCAGAGGCCGCTGCTACCCAATGTGCGCCCGTTGTGGGCTTCGAGGATGCCTCAGGGTCGCTGGCGACTGCCTAGTTCACACCCGCTGGAAAAACGTCTACTCCCACGGTGCGATTCCCCCAATGCCCTACTACTCTGTGTGGCTACTCGAAAGTCGCCTGCCCGCAGTTTCCCAGCGGAGCGATCTTTCTACCTGTCAGGAATTCCGCGAATTTCCGTGAGCCGCTTCGCCGTCACTTCCAGCCTGTGCTCGGTGCCCTCAGTTCCTCGACACGCAGCTCACTCAAGCTCGACTAACTCTGTACGAACTGGCTCCTGCGCCAGCTTGCCTTGAAACGCTGCGTAGGTCCTTTTGGCATGTTCTTGTTGGATATGGGAATCGTATGCAGCTTGCGAGGAAAAGACGGCGAAGAAAAGAAGCGTGTTGGGATCGTCCTTTCTCGTCGTCTGATAGTAGGCCTCGACACCCCTGTCCGCACGCGTCGGCAACTTGTTTTCGCGAACGACCTTCAAAACTTCATCGCGGTATTCCGGCAAAACCTTCACCTGAAGCAAGCGAACAACTTTTTCGTTCGGCATGTGAGACTCCTTTCAGAGCGTTTTAAAAAGAGAACGACTCGACGACTTCCTCTGTGGTCACAATAGCGCTGGCATAGTTTGGGAGATTGTTGACGAGTGCGGCGTGCATGAACTCCTCTGAGTAATCAGCGGTCGCGTCCTTTACCAAAGTCACATCATACCCAAGCTCAATCGCAAAACGCACTGTTGATTCGACACAGGTGTGTGCGATCAGCCCGGCGACGATGAGCTTTTGAATGCCGTGTCTTTTTAGGAGTAAATCCAGATCGGTATTGGCAAAGCCACTCGAACACCAATGCTCCTGCGCCACGATGTCGCCGGGTTGAGGTGCAAATTCGGCACGAATCTCGCCCCCCCATGTGCCGTATTCGAAGGTCTTTCTTTGCATCGCTGCTTTCTGGATGGGCGCGAGGTACTTCCAACTCTCGTAGTCTCCCGGACGGTAACGATGATGCATCGCATAGAAGACCCGCACACTTGTCTTTCGGGCAGCACGCAGCAGCTTCAACATATGAGGGACGCAATCGTTTGCTTCGGCAACAGTCTTGATGCGATCCCAAATTTTGCCGCCCTCGGAAATGAAATCGTTGTAGGGATCAATTAGCAACAGTCCCGTGGCTTCCCTTTCAAACTTTAGTTCGACCATGCCTCCCCCTATGCACTCGCCGAGAACGACTTGTTCCTCAAGGCGTGGTGTTCAAGGCTCTTCGCGAACAGCGGTGTCACTTGCCGATTGTGCCTTCGAGAGGAACACTACTATTGGGTCTCGAGCCTTCCTGAAAGACAGATGGTTCGCTTCGACGCATCTCGAAACCAAGCATACTTCGGTACGCGCTTGCCGGGCAGGGCTTTTATCACCGACGCCCCGTTGCCGCAATTCTTTTGGACGCTGTTCAAAAAACGTCCTTGCCAGTCCCGCCGTAACCTACTGATCTCAAAAAGCGAAAATTGCCAATCCGAGGGTTTGGAATACATCTGTTTATCGAAGGCGTCTGGCCCGAGAGCAGCCTGCTCGGGCTGGCCTTTTGATTCGCGGAGTCAAGGCCATCCAATCCGTCTCCGAGGATCGAATATGTTTAGCTTTCCGCACAGCATACAGCCAGGGACAAGACTTTCGGGGACTTACAAAGCGACAATCGAACTTGGTGTCGGTTATGCCGAGCGAGACAGACTTCAGAGAGAATGACATCGAACGGGAGCGCCTCTGTGTGCTTTGTGGACGACACTATTCAATACAAGAAAGTCTTAGAACCTCGCGTAATTACTTTGATCCGCCGTTCAATTTCTGGTCTGGTTGTCTGACTCAGTGCCTTGTCTGCTGGCTAGGGTGCAACTCCGACCCAATCGAAAAAATCGCGGGCCACCTGCTTCGGGACATAGGTCCATATCTTGGGCAAGATACGCACCTTGTTGTAATGCCCCTATCTAGAGTGATTGTGGAGTCGGAAATGCGCTTTGCAAACCACACCCACATCTATCCACGCGGAAAAGCAAAAATCCAAATGTTGAACGTTTTGACTTATCCTGAAGTGTCGAAGTCTCTGCCATCATTCCAATCCAAAGCCTCGGGAGTTGATCAGAACACACTGAAGAAGCAAGCAACTGTTGCGTTCCCATGCCGCTTCGACTGGGATGCTCTGTGGAAGTCGAGCTACAGAGAGCATTTGGAGTTTATCCGCCAACTTTCGGAGAGGGTCGATTTCAATTGCCTGAACCTGATCCGCTATCGTCTATGCAGCATCGATTTGGCAGATAGTCTGCCTGGTCGCGCAGGCCAAATCGATAGTAATCACATGATGGCAGGGGCTCTGCTGTACAACGCTGCCTTTGGGGAGGGGCGAATCATTGGTGGCGACGCCTTCAGCCACATAATCACTAAAGGGCTTGGCTTGCCGATTGAAAAGATACCCGAAGAAGAGTTTCCGGGCGATGGAGAAGTTGGATATCTCGCGCAACAGGGACTCGCTCTTTATACGGCGATCCTTGAAAGTGATAGTGCTACTGCAAAGTTTACGCAGTCGCTTGCCCTCCTGGAGTTTCTCGCGGAGCCCCTCGACTATATGCATTTTCCGGAGGTCGCGAAGATTATTGCGAGATACGCTGCGAAAAACCGCAGTGACTATGAACGTTTGAAGGAACGCTTCCGAGAATTAACTAGCAAGAAAGACCCAAACACGGGCGAACATGTCGGATACCGCACCCGGATAATGCACATGGGTGATCGACTGGAACGGATCATTCCGAGTCGTGAAGAAAGGTTAGAACTACTCAAAGAGATCGACGGTTATATTCGGGTCGTTCTTGACCACATGATCGGGCATTCCTATCACTCGTACGACGCTTACCTCCAGATTCGTGATACGTTGAGACCGTTCGATTTGGTCTCATAAGCGTGTGCAGAAATGCACGGCAGTGCCTCCGCAGGCTCGCTTAGCGATCATTCTATTAAGTCGGATTCCCGCAGCGGTTCGAGGACGCCATTCTGAAGCTTGCCCTTGTCGAATCCTCCGGCAGATTCGGCGCGCACAGTGACATTCACCTTGCCTGCGAGGTCGGCGAGATTCGCGATTGCGTTCCACGCAGAGAACAACTGATTGCGGTCGGCGGAGAAGCTAAACTCGACAGTTCTCTGTGGTCCGGCCCCTGCTGTTGGGGGTGCTCCTGGAACACCGCTTGGCGGAGGAGTAAGGATCAATGGTGGTTCGCCGCCGGCCGCACCAGGCGCGACGACGGTTGAGCCTGGTTCAGTGGTAGCGGGAGCAGGCGCGACAGGCACCGCCTGAGGCATCATCAGGAAGCCGGACTCCAGATCGATTTCATCGTCGCTGACAGTGGCGTCGAATCGTACGCGCGCGAGCGGGACTTGATACTTGCCATCGCTGCCCAGTGGTGGCGTCGAACCAGAATAGTACCCGAAGAAGCGGCCCTGGATTCCGTTCGCGATTGCCTTCTTCACAACCGCGCTGCTGGTGAGCCTCGGGAAGCCAAGAAACGAGTAAAAACCGTCCGCCACATCGGAGGCTTTTATTCCTAGTGTGGGCGGGGTTCCCTCGCCGAGCTTGAATAGCTCGACGATCTTGTTCGACGTTGTCGTCTCAAAGACGCGCCGTTGGACATCGACCAGCAGTTCCATAATCCGGTCGTGGATTCTCGCGTGTTTCTTGTCATCGAGCGTGATCGACAGCGGACGGCCGCCTGCCGCCGCCACTTCAATCACGATCCCATCGGTCGTCACCTTCGGCAACCACACTTCGGCATAAAGCTTGAGTAGCGCCGACTCCGCAGCGGCGGTCTCCGTGTGCTCCCGCTCCTTTAGCTGCGATTTCTGCTCATCCGTGAGGTTTAGCTGCTTTGCCTTGTCACGGACGTGCTCGATTGCGAGTAGGTATCGGACTGAACGACGCAGGCTCTCGATCTGATCCGCCGCAGGGATGGCAAGCCCCAGTCCGTTGCGGTATTTTCGGGGAGAACTTCCGTAGTTTTCGAAGATTTCCTTCGCCGCGGCCTCTCGTCCTGTCCCCGCTTGCGCGCCGAAGTCAAAAGGCATGTAGGCCACAAGGAAGGAAGGCTCTTTGTCTGGGATGTCGCCGGACTTCGACCGCCAGACGACCGCGTTGCGGCCGGTGATTCGAGCCTCCAGCATCTCTTTGATGCGCTCTTCAACCTGGCGCTCGTCTCGCCCCACGGCGTCCGATTCTTGCTCGATCAGCAGCGTGACGTTGGGGTCTTTCTTAAAGCAGTAGCGGACGCCATCGAAGTGAAGGTAAAGGCATTGTTCCTTAAGTTCCTTCAAGCAAGCCAAGGCGGTTGTGCTGTCGAGGTCCGGCCCCACGCACACAGACAGCAATTCAGGCTCGGTAATTCCTGGTGGAAGTAATTCCGTGCCGTTCGCGCCGTCACGCCTTCTCCCACCGAACGAGTACATCAGGATCGCAGTTGCCAGCCGGAAAGCGGCCCGCTTTCCGGTTTCGGAGGGGCTTTCCTTAGTGCGGCGGTCGTCAATGCGCTTTGCGCGAGCATTCGCGCCCGTCAGGTCGTGCTCCAGCACTGCCTGAAAATCGGCTTGCTGTCCGACTTCCTTGAAGAACGCCAGACGAACCTCAGCGTCGTAGATCGGCACGTCACCCGGACCGAGTACGGCACGGCTCTTTTCCTCGCGCTTGGCGGCACGCAGACATGCCGCAAGGAACCGAAGCGCACCACGAGTTCTCTGGAAGTCGGGTATCGCGGCCCACTGCTCTCGCATGACATCGATGAGGGCGGGATGAAATGGATAAGCGGCCCGCACACGGGCTGCTAACGCGAGGCCCTCTTCTTCCGCTTGACGCTCCTCGGCCTTGCCCTTGGCGTACCCGCGCTTCATCTGAGTCACGATGTCTTGGTACGCAGTTGCAGCAGGCGCGGATTCTTCGGCGGTAGGAATGCGGGCCAGCAATCGGCGCTGGATGACATAGAGAACTTCGTTGCCTTCCACAGGCTCGCGGAGTTGATCCTTGCGTGCTGCTAGGTGGTCAACGGTCTGAAGCAGGTTCACGTACTCCAATGACTCGCGCTTACTGGACTGTAGAGAAAACACAAGTGCCGTATTCGGTGAATTTCCGACGGCACCTGTCAAACGGTGAAGGAAATTCATCGTCTCGTCCCGAAGAGTCGTCTGATGAACCTTTATGCCACTGGCACTGATGAGGTACTGCAAAACTTCGTCGAGCAGGATAAGGTTCGGCCCCTCCGCCAATAGCACCATGATCTCGTCTGCGCCGGGAGCGACGCGGGCCTCGTCCTGCTGGCGAAGAATTTCGTAACCCTTCTTGCCGCCCAGCGACCACGCGATCCATCCCCACATTGTCTGAGCACGGAATTTTTCGCGGGGGATTTCTTTGCCCTTAGTTGCGTCAAAGAACTGTCCATCAAACACGGCTGTGCGGACATTCGATGGTCTGGGCAAGGCTTGGCATTCAGGAAGAACGTCTAATGCCTTCCGATTCCGCGCAGCGTGGAAGAGCGACGCTAGAGTGTGGGACTTACCGCCACCGAAAGGCGTCAACAGTTTCAGGATTCTGTTGCCGTCTCCACCAGTCAGCCTAGAAAGCACGTCCTCCAATAGTGATCGCAGACCTTTGGTCGGATAGGAAACTCTGAAAAAGTGCTCAGGATCGCGGTAGACGGCAGGGACGCCTTTGCTGCCGTCCGCGAGCGGCCCGAGGTCGAGTGCAAAAATATCTTCAGAAAAATGGTCTGACGTTACGTCGGTGTGAACTGAGGCTATTTCGACCCACGGTCGCGGCAAGCCCTGCCCACGCGAAGCCTGATGGGCATCACTTGCTTCTTCGCTGAGCCCAAGCTCGTCAATGAAAAGCGACAACTGGGCCGCAAAGAATTGCGATTCCTTGTGACTTACCTGGTCTCCCTTATGAACAGCACGGTTGCGAATATCGATAAACGCATTGAAGTTCGCTGTGGAAATGTGGGTCAGTTTCCTCCCGATAGCTCGTTCCGCGTGTTGGAAGAGGCTTGCCTCCCGAAACAGTCCTACAATCTGCCCCAGAGTCAAATCACCGACTGGTTTGCCCTTGCCAACTGCGCTCACTTTATCCGCGATCTGCTTCTGATCGTCGGGAGAGACACTATCAATCGTTCGGCGGTACAAGTCCTTCAGAAGTGCCTCCAAGACAGACCCGGCTTCCTGCAATGCTTGCTTATCGTGGTGACCGGCCACAAGCTCTTCAATTTCTCGAACTCGCCTTGACCATTCTGCGGTTTGCGCGCTGTTCATTGGCCTCCCTTTCCAAAATCCATCCGGCCCTGGCCTACACGCGTCAGGGTATCCGCATCCTCAACAACATTTCGCCAGTTCGCGATCAGCTTCGCCAAAGCCGACAACTCACTGCCGCTTGCAACCTCCCCCAACTCTCCGCCCTTCAAGGCTGGTCCGGCAAGCGCCTGCGCAACAAGGCGAAGTTGTTCCAGGTTTATTCGGCAGTCTTTTAGAAATTCGGCGACGCCTACGGGATGCCGCTCCATTAGCCATAGGAGTCGTTGCAGAACATCCACGAGTGGCGCGGGCGTGCCGTCATCGAGCGGTAGTCCCAACTTCGCGTCCTTGCCACGTTCGCGATAGTCCAGCAGCTTGTATTTGTCCTTTTTCTTTTGAACCAATGCCCTCCCGCCCGAGGACAAGCCGTGTATGCCGTCGAGTTCCACATGAGTTCCATGGGCGAAGATAATTGCCTCACCAGAGTCAAGTTCGACGGCATCGTAGGTGTACCGCCACAGGACGTAGAATCGGGTGGCAGGATCGATGCCCGCGAGGCTGTATCGACTTCCACTGCCAGCACCAACGGCGCTTGACAGTCGTTCGAGTACTGCGTCGAGTACTACAGACTCGACCTCAGCAAGAAAGCGCTCGGCAGGAACCTCCTCGCCGTTAGCGTATTCAACTCGCGAATGACGCGTGAACGCACGCAGGCCAGCACCTACACTTGCGATGACCAAGTCTGCGCCGGAGAATCCCAAGTCCCACAATGTGGCAACTCGTTCTTTTGCGATTCGCTGTAGCTCGGGCTGGACCGTGTCCTCGTATCGCCCCGTCGTTTTGTTATTCCGACGCCGTGCGACGAGGAAGATGCTGTCGGATAGCGCCGCAGCACCGATCGCGTTGGTGCGGCCCCGAGCCTCTGTCTGGAGCGGCCATGCCTCGGTTACAGTCAGTCCCGCTGGGATAAGGGCACGAATCAGAGATGCCCAACCAGCAGTCGTTTTGTGCGCATAGACACACACGAACGGTGCTCCCGGCTTGAGAACTC
>Ga0335069_10011960_pt1 | contig 12230 bp, 13 predicted proteins | sample Lox_Sample_11_FD_206714 | JGI IMG/M metagenome (GOLD analysis project Ga0335069, IMG submission 206714) | Soil microbial communities from Loxahatchee National Wildlife Refuge, Florida, United States - Lox_Sample_1.1 | ecosystem: Environmental > Terrestrial > Soil > Wetlands | place: USA...
TGGAGAATCCGGCGAGGATCGCGTCGCTTGCGTCAGTAATAAAGGTTGTGCAACTACTGCGGTTTGCTTGACGCGGCAGTTTGGGCCGTCGTTATCTATTTCAATTATCCTGTGGGGATATCAGGGGTCTAAGGAACCATGAGTCGATTCGCCAAGCCGAACTGCCGGCTGTTCGTGATTATCGCAGTAGCGGTTCTCACATTCGGCGCCACCTCCGCCAGCGCCCAGAGCCTCGAAGAGCTCAACAGCCGCCTCGACGGCCTTGAGCCCAAGGTCAACGCCGCGCTGTCAAATGAATCGCAGGCGCCGCAAGTCGTATCGGAACTGGATCAGGCGGAGGCGGACTTCGCCAAGGTCGCGTCCAATCCGAAGATCGACAAAGGCTCGCTTGTTCCGGCCTATTCACGTCTGGAGAGCATGATCGAGCGGCTCTACTCGACGTACAAGAAAAAGAAGGACGATTGTATCGCCCAGATCGACCAGGGCGGACAGTGCGACTACGACGCCCCTGAACAGATCGCGTTGCGCGCCGTGTATCCCCTCTCGTGGCTGCGGTTCCAGGGCGCCACATCGATCTATAGCAACGACGCCGAACGCTCGAAGAAAGTCCTGAACGAGGCTATCGACGGATTCACCGAAAGCACCCTTGTTCTCCCCGACCCGAATCTGGTGCGAGAAAACCTCCTGGGCCGCGCTTTCTGCGAACGCGAGCTCGGAAAATTCGACAAGGCCGAGTACGACAAGGCGATCGCGGATTTCAAGCAGATCATGAGTGAAGGTACCGGCACGGCTCAATACAAAGCGGCGCAGCAGGGATTGGCGACCACATACGCCGCGATGGGCAATGCGGCAGAGGCGCAGAAGCTCAGCGGCGGCCTGGGCACGGGCGGCGGAGCGCAGATGTTCCAGCTGCAAAATACCTACGCTGCAATGTACGCGACGCGTGACGCCGCCAAGAAGCAGCAGTACCAGAATCAGATAGTCGAGGTTATCCGCGCCAAGGAGAACGACAAGGAAGGATGGGCGGTAGGCGTCGGCGCGGTGGTGAAGTTCAGCCACGATCCGATCGGCGAACTCGGCAGCTCGTCTGATCCTTTCCAGAAGCATCTGCTCGCCAACGTTCTTCTCTCGAAAAAGGACCAATCGGGGGCGGCGAAATACTTCCTTGAGGCGGCGCGCAGCGGGAAATATCCGCGCGACTACAAGTATGCCGCCGACATCTATTACAATCAGAAGAACATGGGTCAGCTCGAACAGATCCTGACCGACATGTCGCGCCAGCCCGGCAATCCAGACGCGCAGTGGGCCGAGTACATGCGCTACAAGCTCACGCGCAATGAGTGGGAACAAAGCGGGATGAAGAATCAGCAGCTCGAGGACCAGTGGGTAAACGCTGCCGAGGACTATCTCAAGAAGTATCCGAAGGGCGAATTTGCCAATGAGACGCGCTTCCGCCTCGCCGAGCGGCTCCAGCGTCAGCAAAAATACGCCGATGCGGCTGCAGATTACGCGCAGGTAGGCGGCGGCGAATATGGCTTCACGGCCAAATTCAACGCCGCGGAATGCAATTATCTCCAGCTCGTCGCGGCCGGAGCGAAAGAATCCAAGGACAAGAATGCCCCCAAGGTCAACACGGACGAGTTGCGCAAGAACACAATCAATCTCCTGAACGAGACGATCAAAATGGCGCCCGAAGCCGAGCGCGAGGCGGGCGGCGCGCAGAAGAAGTTTGTCCACGATACCAAGGGCCGCGCGACTTACATGCTCGCGGGTCTGCTCCAGCCGGCGCAGAACCAGCAGAGCGCACAGGAAATTGCTTCTCTGCTCGAGAGCTACGAATCGAGCTATCCCGCGATGAGTGAGAAGTTCCACGACATCTTCGAATGGCGCACCCAGGCGCTGAACACCCTCGGCAAATATGACGTCATCGAAACCGAACTCCACGCCTTCCTCGAGCGCAACGGCAGCAACACGCAGAACTCGGATTTCATCAAGGAGCTCGGTCTCGATTTCTGGAAGGATGGGCAGTTGAAGCAGGCTGCCGGAAACAAGGCTGCATACATGGCCGATGCGAAGCTGACGGCGCTCGCGTATGGATACTTCGAGAACATGGTAAGCGCCGGAAAGATGCAGGTCAAAAACCTGACCGGTACGCTTTCCATTCTCGGACAGGCCTATATGGTGCTCGGCCAGGAGCCGAAGGCTGAAAACATCTTCAACCAGGTCGTGAAGGCCGACCCGGCATCGCCCGACGCCAACGCGGGCTTGGCGCGAATCGCGCAATCAAAGAAGAACTACAAAGACGCGGTCACTCTGTGGACGAACGTCGAAAACACCGCCGCCGAGTCCGACAACCTGTGGTACGAGGCCAAGTATCACATCGCGGAGATTTATGCCGCGCAGGGCAATACGCAGGGCGCGTGCAGCAAGCTGGCGCAGACGCGCGCCGAGCATCCAGGCCTCGGTACGCCTGAGATGAAGGCGAACTGGGACGCGCTGCAGCGCAAGCTGTGCCTGCAGAAGTAGGAACTGCACGGAGCGCTCGATGCTTAAGCGGATTCATCATGTCGGCGTGGTCGTGCCCAACCTCGACGAGGGACTCAAGTTCTGGCGCGATACGCTCGGCCTTAAGTTCATCAAGTCGGCGACGATTGATGATCAAGGAGTGCGCGCTGCGCTGCTGGATGCGGGCGGGAGCGAGATCGAATTGCTCGAACCGCTGAATCCCGAAAACGGCGTGGGCAAATTCCTCGCGCGTCGCGGCGGCGGATTGCATCACGTATGCTTCGAAAGCGATCGCGTGGGCGACGACCTCGAAGCGGCCCGCGCCAAAGGCCTTCAATTGCTCGATCAAAAGCCGCGCAAGGGCCTCGCCGGCATGATTTGCTTTCTTCATCCCAAGGCTACGCGCGGAGTACTTGTGGAGTACGCGCAGCCCATCGAGGATTGACCCGGAGGACCGATGCCGATTTACGAATATCGATGTGCGGGATGTAAGCGCTCGTTCGAGATGCTTGTCCGATCGGGCGACAACGATCTGCGATGCCCGCATTGCAACAGCAGGAAGCTCAGCCGCGAGATGTCAACCTTCGCGGCGCGTACGGAGAATGGGGCCGCGCAGAGCGCAATATCCGAGGCGTGCGATTTCACCCCGACTCCGGGCGGCGGTGGATGCTGCGGTGGCGCCTGCGGCTGCCGGTAATTTCGCAGATTTCCGCCCGCCCTTGATGTCATCCTGAGCGAAGCGCTCGTGCGAAGTCCCTTCCACTGCGCTCAGGACAGGCTCCGGATAAACGCGAAGCGATTCGTTCTCGCCGATTCACGGACACGCAGGGACGCCTGTCTCACCCTTCGGCTTTCCCGCGCTCCAGCGGCGCGCGCATGAGGGCGCCGACTTGCTACTTCGGACGCCTCGGCAGCAGCACCTTTCGCTTGAGCCTCAGGATGACCTCGCCGTTCTGGTTCAGTCCTCGCGTCTCGACGTACAGCACGCCGCGATCGGACTTGGTCTTCGACGGAGTGATCTCAAGCACCGTCGTTTCTGAATAGAGTGTGTCGCCCGCGAACGTCGGTCCGGTATGCTTCGCCGATTCGTATTCGAGATTCGCGATTGCGCTCTCGCTGATGTCCTTGACGCTCATCCCGACCACGGTCGAAAGCACGAGCAATCCGTTCACGAGGCATTTCCCGTGCTGGCTCTTCGCAGCATAGGCCGCATCGAAGTGAAGCGGATTCGTGTTCAGGGTCATCAGCGTGAACCAGGTATTGTCGAACTCGGTAATCGTCCGTCCCGGCCAGTGCTTGAAGACCTGCCCGACCGTGTAGTCTTCGAGATATCTCACGATGTGCGTGCTCCTGACACGGCGAATAGTCGAAGGCGGGCGAATATGCAAATCGCTCGCGGAGTTGAGCCCTGATGCGCTTGTGGTAGTTTTGGCGTGGGCATGAAACGACGCGAGATAAAAAAGCTGCTGGTCGCAAATCGCGGCGAGATCGCGATGCGCGTCATCCGCGGCGCGCGACTTCTGGGAATCAAGACGGTCGCCGTTTATTCGGAAGCCGACGCGAAGAGTCCGCACGTGGCGCTCGCCGACGAAGCCGTCGCGATTGGGCCTGCGGAACCCGCGCAAAGCTATCTGAATGCCACCGCGATTCTCTCCGCGGCGCAAATTACACGAGCCGACGCGATACATCCGGGATACGGCTTTCTTTCCGAGCGCCCCGAGTTCGCGCGCGCGGTTCATCAGGCCGGAATCAATTTCATCGGACCTCCGGCGGACGTGATGGCGGCGCTGGGTGACAAGATCGCGGCGCGCAAAATCGCGGAGCGCGCCAAGGTCCCGGTCGTGCCGGGAATCGAAACCGGGCATCCCGCAGAAATCCACGCATTCGCCTCGCGGGTCGGTTATCCGGTTTTGATCAAAGCTTCCGCCGGCGGAGGCGGGCTCGGGATGCGAGTCGTCGAGTCCGAATCCCAGCTCGAATCGGCTCTGGAAGCCGCTTCGCGCCAGGCCAAGGCTGCATTCGGCGACGGCCGCGTGTTCGTAGAAAAATATCTGCCGCATCCGCGCCATGTTGAAGTGCAGATACTTGGCGATCTCCACGGCAACGTAGTTGCGCTCGGCGAACGCGATTGTTCAATCCAGCGCCGCCATCAGAAAATAGTCGAAGAATCGCCGGCGCCGAATCTATCGGAAGCGACGCGCGCGAAAATGATCGACGCTGCGATCAATCTCGGGCGCGCCGCCGGTTATTGCGGCGCAGGTACGGTCGAGTGTCTCGTCGACGGCGACGACTTCTATTTTCTGGAAGTCAACGCGCGCCTTCAGGTTGAGCACCCGATTACCGAGATCCGCTTCGGATGCGATCTGGTAGTCGAGCAGATTCGAATCGCCGAGGGCGAAAAGGTGATGGACCCGCGCACCCCGATCGGATGCGCGATCGAATGCCGGATCAACGCCGAGGATGCCGCGCACAATTTCCGTCCGTCTTCCGGTCCTGTAATGCATCTCAGCGTTCCCGCCGGCCCGGGCGTGCGTTTCGACACCTATCTTGTCGATGGTCTCGAAATCGGCACGTCGTACGACAGCCTGCTGGGAAAAATGATCACGCACGGCGCGACGCGCGAGGAGGCCCGGCTGCGGATGGCGTCTGCGCTGGGTGAATTCTCTCTGCTCGGCGTCACCAGTACGGCCGCGTTTCTGCACGACGTTGTCGCAAGCGAGCCGTTTCGACGCGCCGATCTTTCGACGCACTTCATCGAGGAGTTTTTCTCCGGATGGCGTCCCGCGCCGGACGGCGACGACCTCGATGCGGCCCTTATCGCGGGCGCTTTGGCGGCTTCCGGATTTTTCGGAACACGCGGTGTGCGCGCGGCTGCAAAAGCAGCCAGCGGAGCGCCGCAGCGTCGATCGCCGTGGGATGACCTTGCGGGGTTTCAACCGTGGCGGGCGTGATGAAGCTCAAACGAACCGATGGCGGCGACGAATTCGACGTCGAGATTGTCGCGCACGAAGGCGAAAAGATCCGCGTGCGAATCGACGGTCGCGACGTCGACGCGGGCGTGCATCTGTCGGCTGACGGCGGCGCAGTCATCGCTCTGGGCGGGCGACGATTTCGCGTTTTCGGAGCGAAGACGCGCGACTCGGTTCTTGTCACGATGGGCCCGGCGTCGTTCGAATTCGAGCAGGTCGAGGAAGGACGCGCGCGCGGCGGGCGAGGTCTTGCCGCGCATGAAATCGTAGCTCCGATGCCGGGCAAAGTGTTGCGCATCATGGTGCGCGACAACGACGAGGTTCACGCCGGCGATCCGATACTGGTGCTCGAAGCGATGAAGATGGAGACGACGCTATCGGCGGAAAGCCCCGCGCGCATCAAGCGCGTGCTGGTGAGCGAGGGGCAGATGGTCGATCACGGTGTGGTGATGGTCGAACTCGCCCCGGTCACTCCCGATTCATAACCTCGCGGATTTTCGCTTCGAGGCCCGCGATCCATTCGTCGAAATCAGCGTTGCGATCGACAACGATCTCGAGCTTGCCGTTCTTCATCACGCTCACACGACCCGGGCTTTCCGTGCGCAGCGGTATCTCGATCGCCTCGCGCGAAATTCCCATCGGATCGATAACCTCGAATATTCGTTCGATTTCCTTGAGCGTAACTGCCTTGAGCACTGGCGTCGTCCTTCGCGGGTGTTGTGGCGCGGCGCGCCCCTACCTAGACTTTCCAGATGGAAGGGGATCCGGCAAGCCGGACGATTTGGTATCTGCGGGAGGTTTCATCCGTGTTCGGAACCATCAAGAAGATCGTGAAGGACAAGGGATTCGGATTCATTATCCCCGACGACGGCACCGACGAGGTTTTCTTTCATCGTTCCCGTCTCGCGCCCAAGGTCTATTTCGAGGATTTGCGCGAAGGCGCCGAGGTTCAGTTCGAAGTGCGCCCGGGCGAGAAAGGCCCGCAGGCGTTCAATCTCCGATTGCGCTGACCCGTCGCGCGATCGTTAGCGTCGCCAGGCAAGCAGCGCTTCGAAAATTCTCTTCACTCGCGGAGTGAGTCGCGTTCGATTGTAGGCGTCCGCGACTTTGCGAATCGCCTCGGCCTGCGTCGGGTACGGATGGATAACCTCCGCCATCCTCCCGAGCCCGACGCCCGCTGCCATCGCAGTCGTCAACTCCGAGATCATCTCGCTCGCGTGACTCGCGACGATCGTTGCGCCCGCAATCGTGTCCGTACCCGCGCGCAGATGCACCCTTACGAATCCTTCCGTCTCGCCGTCGAGGACAGCGCGATCGACCGATGAGAGCGGCTGCGTAATCGTCGTCATCTCGACGCCTCGAGCGGCGGCCTCGTGCGCATACATCCCGACGTGCGCGATTTCGGGGTCAGTGTACGTGCACCACGGAATCGAGAGGGCGCTGGTTTTCGCGCGTCCGAAGAACAGCGCATTGCGGATCGCGATCCGCGCGGTTGCGTCGGCGACATGCGTGAATTTCCAGGGCAGCGCGGCGTCGCCGGCGGCGTAAATATTCGGATTCGTAGTCTGCAGGTAATCGTTCACCTTCACGCCTTGCTGCTGATCGTATTCGATGCCGGCAGATTCCAGGCTCAGGCCCGCGACCGCAGGAGCGCGTCCCGCGCCGACAAGGATTTCGTCGGCGACGACTTCCTCGCGACTTCCGTTGACCTCGATCGCGAGCGCCTTCTGCTCGCCGCGTTTTGTCACGCCCGCGATCTTGCATCCGAGGACGATTCGGATGCCGTCGCGAGCGAGCGCGCCAGCGACGATCTGCGCCGCGTCGGGATCTTCACGCCCAAGTACCTGCGGCAGCATCTCGACAATGGTGACTTCGCTTCCAAGGCGACTGAACGCTTGCGCCAGTTCGCATCCGATAGGACCCGCGCCGATCACCACCGTTCTTCGTGGAAGCTCGGTCAGCGAGAACACGGTCTCGTTGGTCAGATATCCCGCGTCTGCGAGTCCCGGAATCGGCGGCGCGGTCGCGCGGGCTCCCGTTGCGATGACGGCGCGAGCAAAGCGAAGCCTGGCGCCTTCGACTTCGACGACGTCCGGCCCCGCAAAGCGCGCATCGCCGATGAAGACGTCCACGCCGAGGCCGCGAAATCGCGATGCGGCATCATTCGCGGCGAGTTCCGCCCGAACCCGGCGCATCCGTTCCATTATCGCGGCGAAATCGACCCGTACCTCGCCGGGCACGTTGATGCCGAACTCCGCTCCGCGACGGATCGTTCTGACAACGCGCGACGCCGCGATAATCGCCTTCGACGGAACGCATCCGAAGTTCAGACAATCGCCGCCCATCAGGTCGCGCTCGACGAGCGCTACTTTCGCGCCCAATCCCGCGGCTCCGGCAGCGGTCACCAGGCCTGCGGTTCCCGCACCGATCACGACCAGGTTGTATCGCGGCGCGGGTTCGGGATTGCGCCAATCGGTGGGATGAACCAGGCCGACAAGTTTTTGGTTGTGCGCGTCGAGCGGGGAGATCGCGAGCGATTGCGGCGGCATCGATTTTCCTTCTCAGGTGCGTTCGCGAAGCGCGCGTGCGCCGAGTCGCGAAACGTAAACAGCGACGGCAACCGTCGCCGCGAGTCCGACGATGTAGAGCGCCCACTGTGCGGGCGTGCGCGACGCTCCGGACGCGCCTGAACGCGCGAGCGCCCCTCCGACCGATCCGATGTAAACGTACATCGTTGTGCCGGGGATGATTCCCGCAGCGGTCGCGGCAACGTAATCGCGCAGACTCACTCCAGTCAGTCCAAATGCGTAGTTGAGGAAATTGAACGGGAAAACGGGCGACAATCTCGTCAGCCCGACGATTTTCCATCCTTCGCGGCCGACGGCATCGTCGATCGCGCGAAATCGTTTGTCGCCTGCGGTCTTTTCGGCGATCCATCCGCGAGCGAGATAACGCCCGATCAGAAAGGCCGCGGTCGCACCGATCGTCGCGCCGACCCAGACGTAAAAGGTTCCTGCGACGACCCCAAACAGCACGCCTGCGCTGATCGTCAGCACCGATCCCGGTACGAACGCGACGCATCCGACAATGTAGAGCGCGATGAACACGATCGGACCGAGCGGACCCATAGCGCGAATCTGATCTAGCGAGCGCGCGAAAATGTCGGCGAGATGAAAAACTCGACCGGCAACGATTATCGCGACGATCGCGATGGCGACCACGACGGTCTTCGGACTGAGCCATCCGCGCGCGGGCGTCTCGTTGCTCATCGTCCGGCCCCGCAGCCCGCGTTTATCGAGTCTGATGGCGACCCGGGACCCGCACTTATCATCGCAGGTTTCATGATGTACCTTTGCCGTAGATGTCGGCTCACGAGCACAAAAAGCAGGCGCGCACCAATCTGAACGTCGGAATCGTCAGCGCGAGCGACACCCGCACCTTCGAAACCGACAAGAGCGGGCTCCTGGTTCGCCAGATGCTCGAGGCTGCGGGCCATCGCGTTGGATTTCATCAAGTTGTTCCCGACGATCGCGACCGAATCGCCTCGGTAATATCAACAAACCTCGGCGGCCTGGACGCGATGATAATCACGGGAGGCACGGGGATTGCTCCGCGCGACTGCACTATCGAAGCGCTTGTGCCCCTCCTTGATAAAGAACTGCCGGGGTTCGGCGAATTGTTCCGCACGCTATCATATGAGGAGATCGGTTCGGCAGCCTTTCTGAGCCGGGCGATCGCGGGAATATCGGCAGGAAAATTCGTGGCCGCGCTCCCGGGATCGACGGCGGGGTGCCGCCTCGCGATGGAAAAGCTGATAATTCCCGAACTTGGGCATATCGCGTTTTTGCTGCAATCATGAATCGCATCACGATCAGGCTGTTCGCCACAATTCGCGAGCGCGCCGCAACCTCCGAGCTCGTGCGCGAATTCCCCGACGGGACGACTGTCGGACAGATTTGGGCAGGCCTCAAGAAAGAGTTTCCCAAGCTCGAGGGCTATCGCGATTCGGTCGGGTTCGCAGTCAATCAGGAATACGTTCGCGACGACTTCGTCCCGCGCGCCGGCGACGAGGTAGCGTTCATTCCGCCCGTCAGCGGCGGCGTCGATGCGCCCGCGTGGCTGGGATCGATTCAGATCGTCCGTGAGCCCATCGATGTGGCCGCGCTCGAGCGCGAAGTCTCTCATCGCGGCGCCGGTGCGGTCTGCACGTTTGCCGGGACCACGCGCGACAACAACGTCGGCCGCAGAGTGATCAGGCTCGAGTATGAGGCGTACGAGCCGATGGCGCTGTCCGAGATGCGCAGACTGGCCGAGGAGGCGGGCCGTCGATGGGCGATCACGCGAGTTGCGATCACGCATCGAATCGGAATCGTCGAGATTGGCGAAACTTCAGTTGCGATTTCCGTGTCGGCGCCGCATCGCGGCGAGGCTTTCGAGGCGTGCCGGTTCGCTATCGATCGCCTGAAGGAGATCGTTCCTATCTGGAAGAAGGAGCACTTCGAGGGCGGAGAAATCTGGGTCGGATGTCAAACCTCCCATCCGCCAGATGCGCGCGAGGCGCACTGAGCTGAATCCGCTGATTGACCGGCCAATTCCCGTTGGATAATCAAAAACAGATGCTTGCCGCCCAATCTTCGGTTGAAAAAATCATCCTGGCCGAGCCGCGCGGATTCTGCGCGGGCGTCGATCGCGCCGTCGAGGCAGTCCGGGGAGCGCTTCAGGCCTACGGACGCCCGCTCTACGTGCGCCATCAGATCGTCCACAACCGCTTCGTACTGGAAGCTCTCGAAAGAGAGGGCGCGGTGTTCGTCGAGAGCCTCGACGAGGTTCCGCGCGGCCAGCGCGTGATTTTCAGTGCTCATGGCGTCGCGCCGAGCGAATGGGATCGCGCCAGGGAAAGCGACCTGCGCGTAATCGATGCGACCTGTCCGCTCGTGACCAAGGTCCATCTGGAAGTCGAACGCTACGCCAACGAGGGTCGCACCGTCATCCTGGTCGGCCACGCCGGACACGAAGAGGTCAAAGGCACTCTCGGCGTCGCTCCCGGACAAGTGATGCTGGTGGGCAGCGTCGAAGAGGCGGAGCGCCTCAATGTTCCCGATCCCGATCGCGTGGCAGCAACGACGCAAACCACGCTCAGCATCGACGACACGCGCGACATCCTCGAAACTCTGAAACGCCGATTCCCGAATCTCGCGACGCCCAAGACCGACGATGTCTGCTACGCGACGCAAAATCGCCAAAATGCAGTCAAGGAACTCGTCCAGGTGGCCGATGCCATCCTGGTGGTCGGTTCCAAGCAGAGCTCGAATGCGAATCGGTTGGTCGAAGTGGCGCGCAATCGCGGTGCGCGCGCTTTTCTGGTCGATTCGATCGCCGATGTCGAGCCGTCGATGCTGGAGAACGTGCGGGCGCTCGGCTTAACGGCCAGCGCGTCGTCGCCCGAATGGCTCGTCGAGGAGATTATCGGCGCGTTCGCAAAGCGCGGCGCCAGGGTCGAGCTGATGAGTGTCGCCAAAGAGCGCGTTCATTTCCCGCTCCCGATGTCTCCGGACTGAAGCGACTCTAATCTTCGCCAGCCGGCACAATAACACCCGCAACCGTCGCTCGAGCTCGTGAGAGTCGGTTATAGCGTCAGGCTGCCTTGACAATTCCCGCATATTGCCCCAAGACTCAAGCCGACATTGGGGCCGCGGTTGAGACCGCCTGCCCTGACAGGAAGGAAACAGCTGTGATTCGATCGCGAACTTCGCGCGGACTTCTGTGGGCTCTCGTATCGGGCCTTCTCTTCCTCACCGCCGGATGTATGTCCAAGGCGAAACAGCATCTGTACAAGGCGGAGGACCTGTTCGAAAAGCGCGATCTGAAGGGCGCGCAAGCCGAGTTGCGCGAGGCGGTCAAGGAGGATCCCAACCTAACGGACGCGCACAAATCGCTCGCGCACGTTGACGAATATCTCGGCGATTACGACGAGGCGGGAAAGGAATTTCAGACCGCCTCGATGCAGGATCCGTCCGACCAGAAAATCATGGGCAAGGCCCGCTACTATCGCTATCTCCAGCAGGTGGGCCAGCAGGCTGACAAGGCTCTCGATACGGTCAAATCGGGTGATTCCGAGCAGGGGATGGCGGATCTCAAGCAAGCGCTGAAGGACTCTCAAAAGAGCAAGGCTTCGCACGACCACGTCGTGCAGGATATCCAGGCCGCGATCGACGCGATTACACAGAAGGGCGACAAGCTTGTTGCTGACAAGAAATATCCCGAAGCGGCCAAGGCATACGACGAGGCAGTCCGCGGCTACATGCTCCTGGCTGAGGCTCAGAACAAGCAGACGCTCGACCCCGCTGCCGACAAAGCTCTGCATGCCGCCAATGAGGCAGCCAAGCAGGCCGGCCAGCCCGAAGCGACCTTTCGTCTCTTCAACGACGTGCTGACGCTCGATCCCGAGAACAAGACGGCGAATATGGAACTGGCGCAGGTCTATCTGCAGCGCAAGCCGCCTGACTACGATACCGCCGCCGACCTCGAAGAGCGGGCGGGCGCTCCTGACGAAGACGTCAAGAAGCTGCGCAATCTGGCGAAGCATCACAAATAGGCGTCCGCGGCTCGGCGAGGCGCTCTGCGCGGATTGTCATTGAAGCGTCGAGGCTATATCGCCCTGGAAGGTCCGATCGGGGTTGGCAAGACGACGCTTGCGCAGGTGATCGCGGGCGAGATAGGCGCGCGCCTGATTCTCGAGGACGCCGAGAAAAATCC
>Ga0335069_10011961_pt1 | contig 12230 bp, 9 predicted proteins | sample Lox_Sample_11_FD_206714 | JGI IMG/M metagenome (GOLD analysis project Ga0335069, IMG submission 206714) | Soil microbial communities from Loxahatchee National Wildlife Refuge, Florida, United States - Lox_Sample_1.1 | ecosystem: Environmental > Terrestrial > Soil > Wetlands | place: USA: Florida...
CGCGATCTTGAAGATACGCCGTTGCTGGCAGACCCGTTCGCTCCTGAAACAGTGCAGCCGCGCGCGCCCTTCACGCGCTTTGCGGTGATCGACGAAAGCTTTCTGCACGATTGCGAACCGGCAATTGTCGCGGCGCTGCGCTCTGTGGCGAGCGAGTTGGAGACGCTGGGACTTAAGCGCAGTTCCTTCGATCCGGCTTGGTGGGCCGGAGCGTTCGAGATCTTTGCACCGATTCAGGCATGGGAGGCAGCGCGCATTCACGCGGGTCACCATGCGCAATTCCAGCCCGCGATTCGCGCGCGGCTGGAGTGGGGCGCAAGGATTACAGATGCAGAGCTTGCGGTGCTGCGCGAACGACATGCCGCATTCGATGCGCGTATGGACGCTCTCTTTGCCGAACACCAAATATTGCTGATGCCCGCAACCCCGGTGGCGCAACTCATCGCCGGCGCAGACAACAGCCAGGCGCGTGCACGGATTCTGCGCTACACCACGCCGTTCAGTCTTGCCGGCGTGCCGGTCGTAACGGTTCCGTGCAAACCGGGCGGAGTGCAGCTCGCTGCGCGGCGGGAATCCGATGAAGCTTTGCTGGAGCTTGCCGGACGAATGGGCTCCCAGCGAAAGGCAATGGGACGCGTACCGCAGACACAACAGGCTTGATCCGAACTCCTACTTCCTCAGAGGTTGCCGTGAAATTCTTTTCTTCTTCTCGCCACGCCGCCGGTCTCTCCGCGCTCGTGTTGCTCTTTCTCTTCGCCGGATGCCGAACGCAGTCATCTTCGACCGGCAACGGCCTTACGCCAGTCCGGCTGCAACTGGACTGGTATCCGCAGCCGGAACATGGCGGCTTCTTCACCGCTGCCCTGCAGGGCTACTACAAGGCCGAAGGCCTCGATGTGACCCTGGTGCCCGCGCCGCAGTACGGCAGCGTGGCACAGGCGGTCTCAACAGGCAAAGCCGACTTCGGCCTGGGATCGAGCGATCAGATTCTTGAATGGAATTCCAATGGACTGCCGCTGGTGGCCGTTGCAGCGACCATGCAGCATGATCCGCAGGCGATCATGGTGCACGATGCTTCGCCGGTACATGACTTCAAGGATCTCGACGGCCAGGCTGTCGCAGCGCTTCCGGGCGCCACGTGGCTCAAATATGTCGTCTCGCGCTACAAGCTGCATAACATCCGCGAAGTCCCTTCGACGCACTCCATCGCAACCTTTCTTTCCGATGCGAACTATGTCCAGCAGATCTTCATCACCAGCGAGCCGTTTCTCGCGAAGCAGGCGGGCGTGCCGGTGCGGACATTTCTGATCAGCTCGTCTGGTTACGATCCGTATCGCGTGCAGTTCACCACCCGCGATTTCGCTACGCAGCATCCTGACATCGTGGCCAAGTTCGTCCGTGCCAGCATCCATGGCTGGCAGGACTATCTGAAGAACCCAGCCCCGACCGACACCTACCTGCTGAAGCTCAATCCCGCGCTGAATTCCGCGCAGGAGGCTTACACGTCGCAGGCGCTTCGCGATGGCGGCTTCGTGACAGGCGGCGATCCAAGCGGCGCACAGATTGGACGGATGGTGGCTTCACGGTGGCAAGCAAGCTATGACCAGCTCAAGTCGCTGGGCATTCTGAAGGGTCCTGTGGATCTAACCAGCACGTACGCCCTGCAGTTCGCACCATAGGCTCTTCGATCCGATTCAACCCGGGATCTGTCGTATCGAGCGAAGGCGAAAGGACGGCGAATCGGACCCCGGGGGGGTGGGGGGTAAGAGGCAGTTTACAGTTCTTAGTTCATAGTTCTCAGTTCGCAGTGAATCCTGGCGCGCATTGGTAGAAAGATCATCCCTTTCATGATGCGCCAAAGAGGGGTAATTCTACGCAAACGAAGAAATGCCTCGCCTAGATCTGCGAGCAGTCGAGCGGGCTCAGGATCAGATTGGTGATGTTGGAGACAGTTGGCTCGTAGGCAAAGCGGGGATCGGCGGAGAGCTTCTTCCATTCGGGGTCGTTGCGGAACAGGTCCCACTTGGCGTCGAGTTCGGCGCTGTCGGTAAAGCTGACCATATAGGTGAGGTTGGGCATGCGCGAGCCGACCAGCGTGTCGCCGAAGAAGACCATGTGGAAGCCGGCCTTGGCGAAGATGTCGAACTCGCCGGAGTGAAACATCTTCACTTTCACCACGTGATCCTTGTAGCTCGGGCTCTCATAGGTGCGGAGCTGGAAGATGCGCTTCGCCTTGGTAGCCGAAGACGGCGGCGGAGTCAGTCTCGGCCAGCCTTCGAACGCTGCCAGCAGCGAGTACTCGACGCGCTGAAAGGCAGGCGATGCGGCGGGCGCGCCCCAGAAGGGATCGGCAGCCTTGAGAAACTCTTCGTCCTGGGCGAGATGCAGGTCGAGTTCGGCCAGCAACGTGCTGTCTCGGGCAGGAATCAGCACATCGTACGTCGGTGTCTCAGGCCCCACATCGACCTTGAAGGCGCCGATGCGATCGATGCCCACGCGGGTCAAGGCTGGAATCAGTGCGTCTGTCAGGTATGCCTCGGTCAGCTTCTGCTGTGGCCCCGTCTGGAGCGAGTAGCGGCGGATTTGATAGTACTCACGGGCGGCCGCGGTGACGCCCGCATGCGCGGGTGCACTGCCGGCGACAGCGACGGCGGAGGTGGCAAGAGACGCGGAGAGAAACTGACGGCGATCCATAGATCCGATTGATCCTCCTGGCGATTGAGGCTGGTGCAGTTCAGGACCACTGTACAAGACCGAGACGCGGGCTCACTCTTCGCCGATGTCTTCGTTCCAGATTTCGGGATGTTCGGCGATGAAGCCCGCGAGCAGCTCGCGGCAATCGCGATCGTCGAGGTCGATTACTTCGACACCGTTTTCGCGCAACCAATCCAGACCTCCACTGAAGGTGCGGCTTTCGCCCACGACCAGCGTGCCGATACGGAATTGCCGCACCAACCCACTGCAGTACCAGCACGGAGCCAGCGTGGTGACCATGACCAGGTTGCGGTAGCTGCGCTGGCGGCCTGCGCGGCGAAAGGCATCGGTCTCGCCGTGGATGCTGGGATCGCCCTGCTGCACGCGACGGTTGTGGCCGCGGCTGACCAGCTCGCCGGATTTTGTGAAGAGGGCGGCACCGATGGGAATGCCTCCCTCGATCCGCCCATGCCGCGCATCTTCGAATGCCACGGCCAGCATTTTGCGGTAAAGTTCGATGGATTCCTGATTGCCTGCGTTCAAGTTCGGTCTCGCCTCATGATGGTAGCAAGCTGGCGGAGTTAGCGGGGTTAGCGGAGCTGGCTCAAAACTGCACTGTTTTGGAGGCAGAATGGCACCCCCCCCTCCCTATGCTTTTGGCTAAGTATTTCATTCTACGCGAGATAGATTATCAATACTTTGCGATAAGCCGTTCTAAATCAGTCACTTGGCCGTAAAGTCCTCTTGGGTATGGAGTTCATGAGGCAGAGAGTTAGCAAGTCAGCAAGTCAGCAAGTCGGCGAGTTAGCGAGTCAGCGAGTCAGCTACTTCCCTCCCCTGTTCTGGCTTCCATTGTGCGCCATGTGGGGGAAATACTTCGCAACGCGTACCCGAGTCGATTCAACTCCCTCAATGGAGCGGCTTCCTGGTGAGATGGCGCGTCAGCTAGCCAGCGAATCAGCGCCTTCGGAAACACGGGGGGCCGTTGCCTCAGGGGTAATTTCGGAGTTAGGGACTAACCAATCAGGGTGTGATCGAGCAAGTGTTTCGCCGATTCCGGCGCATCGTCGGTGCGCGCATCAGGCTCTTTGCACATGCTGGAGGCGATCTAACGAGTATGATGAGCGGCAATCATACCTCCGAGGCAATCCGACTGCCGAATGACGTGAGGTTGGAAATGATGAAGTTCTGGAGGAAGCAGGCCGAGCCCCAGGACCCGTGCCACGAGCAAGTGCTTGCGCGGCTGCCCGAGCCGTTCCGGACGCAACTGCTCTCGATGTATGCGGGGCAGCCGCAAAAGGGAGCCAAGGGCAAGATGTTCCCTATCGACTCAATTACGCGGGTCTGGCCGGTAGAGGGAATGTATCTCTACGATCTTTGCCGTAAAGTGAAGCCGAAGAAGACGCTCGAGATTGGGCTTGCCTACGGATTCTCGACGCTATATATCTTGGCGGCTCACCATGAAAATGGCGTTGATGGCTCGCATCTCGCTGTGGACCCATGCCAGGGGGCCAACTATCACGAGATTGGTTTGAACCAGCCTGAGAACGTTGGCATGGCGCAGGTTTTTCGGTTCCTCGAAAGAAGGTCATACCCTGTGCTGGGGGAGCTAATCGCGCGGGGCGAGTGCTTTGAGTTCATATTCATCGATGGCAGCCATCGGTTTGACGATGTACTTACCGACTTCACGCTGACGGCAGAGCTGTGCCCGATGGAAGGCTGTATTGTGCTCGACGATTTCTGGATGGCGTCAATTCAAAGGGCCGTAAGTTTTGTCCGCAAGAACCGCAAGGATTTCGAGGAGCTGACGACGAACACTCGGTACCTGACGGCGTTCAAGAGAATTGCCAAGGACGGGCGTCCATGGGATTTCCACGTCGAGTTCTAAGAGGAAGGATCTCGGGGTTTCTCAGGTCCTCGTTTCTTAAGACTTGTTTCTTAAGAATTGTTAAGCGCGGCCTACGGCGCAGCGCCGCGATGCTTCGCTATCTCCTTGAAAAATCGGCCCAAACAACGGGTGGGGCGGCTTGAACCTCGGCTGGTTTCGCCCTGCTTTGAGCGCGCTGAAACACCTTGACTTCGAGCGCGCTTGAAGATGTACGGTGAGGGTATGCAGATCTCGGGGTACACCATACGGAGCATGGCAGAGCGGTGCGGAATGACCGCGCACACGCTTCGCTACTATGAGCGCGTGGGGCTGATTCAGCCGGTGGGGCGCGCGCGCAACGGTCACCGCCGCTATTCCGATGCCGATGAGGCGTGGCTGCACTTTCTCCACTGTATGCGCGCGACGAGCATGCCGATTCGCGAGATGCAGCGCTATGCCGAGCTGCGCGAAAAGGGCGATGCCACGAGCCTCGAGCGCCGCAAGATCCTGGAGGATCACCAGGCTGCGATCGCGGCGCAGATTGTGGAGTTGCAGCAGGCGCACGCGCTGCTGACCCACAAGATCGCCAACTATAAAAAGATCGAAGAACGGATCCGCATCGACAGGCCGGCATTGGCAGAGCCGGAGATCGACTGCGCACTGGAACCCGTCGGCTGATTGCCAACGGCTTTGCCGCATCAACCGCCACACAGAGGATAGACGATGAAGACGCGCAGATTAGGCGCGAATGGACCCACGGTCTCGGCCATCGGCCTGGGCTGCATGGGGATGAGCGACTTCTATGGGCCGCGCGACGACCAGGAGTCGCTGGCGACCATCGACCGTGCCCTGGAATTGGGCATCGACTTTCTCGATACCTCGGACATCTATGGACCGCATACCAACGAGGTTCTGGTGGGCAAGGCCCTGAAGGGCCGGCGGAACCGCTTCTTCGTCGCGACGAAATTTGGGATTGTGCGCGATCCCGGCGACCCGACGCGGCGCGGCGTAGATGGCAGTCCGGCCTATATCCGCAAGTCGGTTGAAGCGAGCCTGCAGCGCCTGGGCATTGAAACGATCGATCTCTACTATCAGCATCGTGTCGATGCCAACACGCCGATTGAAGAGACCGTTGGAGCGATGGCTCGCCTGATTGAAGAAGGCAAGGTGCGCTATCTGGGCCTCTCCGAGGCTGCTCCTGCAACGATCGAGCGTGCGCATCGGGTGCATCCAATCACCGCTCTGCAAACGGAGTACTCGCTGTGGTCGCGGGAGCCGGAGACGGAGATTCTGCCTCTCTGCCGACGATTGGGCATCGCCTTTGTCGCGTACAGCCCGTTGGGGCGCGGATTTCTGACCGGCGCTTTCAAGAGCCCGGACGATTTTGCGTCGGATGACTGGCGGCGCATCGCTCCGCGGTTCCAGGGTGAGAACTTCAGGCGTAACCTTGAGCTGGTCGAGAAGGTGAAGCAGATCGCCGCAGCGGCCGGCATGCAATCCAGTCAACTGGCCCTGGCCTGGGTCTTGGCGCAGGGTGAGGAGATTGTGCCGATCCCGGGAACGAAGCGGCGAAAGTATCTGGAAGAGAACGCAGCGGCGGTGGATGTCACCGTGCCGCCGGAAGTGATTCAGACATTGCAAGAAGCATTTCCGCTCGACGTTGCCTCCGGAGACCGGTACGCTCCGGGAGCAAAGGCTTTGGTCAACCTCTGAGCGGCCGATTCGTCGGGCTGCTCAGACAGAATCATCCACGACGCGGATCGCAACGTTTCTCCACGCTTCGATCCGGAATTCTTCCCGGCGTGAACGGTTCGCCCGTTTCGCTGCATTACTCCACCTGCCCAACCACGATGTCGGGTAGGATGGCTGCACGCGGGCTTCGGCCCGAGGAGGTCCCCTGTGGCAGAGACGCTTCCTCCCCACTTAAGACATCTGTGCGCTCAGTCGCCCCAGCGCACATTAGCTGCCGACCAGCAGCCGGTGGAACTTGAGCCATTGCCGCCGCCTTCGACTGCTCTCGGCGGACGATTCAGCCGGCGTTCGTTCTTATCCGGTCTTGGCGCGACCAGCGTGATTGCCAGCGCCGCGCCTCTGGCTGCGGCAGCGCCGACCGTTGCGCCGGTGGCCGATGAGGCAGCGGATGGGGCCGGCACGGCAAATGTGACTCTCCGCATCAACGGCAAGGAGTACACGCTGCGTGGGCTCGACACGCGGGCCACACTGCTGGACACGCTGCGCGAGCGCATCCATCTGACCGGCACGAAGAAGGGCTGCGATCACGGGCAGTGCGGCGCCTGCACGGTGCATGTGAACGGCCGGCGCGTGAACAGCTGCCTCTCGTTTGCCGTGATGCATGAGGGCGACGAGATTACGACGATCGAAGGAATCGGCCAGCCCGACAACCTGCACGCGATGCAGGCTGCCTTTGTGGAGCACGACGGCTACCAGTGCGGATACTGCACGAGCGGGCAGATTATGAGCGCGGTGGCGCTGCTGAAAGAGCCGATTGGGCCAACGGATGAAGACATCAAGCATGCCATGGCCGGCAACATCTGCCGCTGTGGCGCCTACACCAACATTCTTGCCGCGGTGAAACGCGTGCGGGCCCAGGCCTGAGCAGAGGAGCGAACCGATGCAGACATTCAGTTACTTGAAAGCCTCGAGCGTCGACAAGGCATTGGCCGGCGCATCGGCAGGCAGGTTCATCGCCGGAGGAACTACGCTCGTCGATTTGATGAAGCTCAGCGTCGAACAGCCGCCGGCGCTCGTCGATATAAATCTGTTGCCGCTCGACAAGGTTGAGCCTCTGCCCGACGGCGGGCTGCGGATCGGCGCATTGGTGCGGAACTCGGACCTGGCCTGGAATGCCACGGTGAAAGAGAAGTACGCCGTGCTGTCCGAGGCGCTTCTCTCCGGCGCTTCGCCGCAGTTGCGCAACATGGCTACGACCGGCGGCAATCTGCTGCAGCGTACGCGCTGCGCCTACTTCCGCGAACCGAGCGCCGGAACGCCGGGGGGTTACGGCTGCAACAAGCGCACGCCCGGTTCTGGGTGTGCTGCTCTGGAAGGATTCCACCGGATCCATGCCATCCTCGGCACCAGCGACCACTGCATCGCGACGCATCCTTCGGATATGTGTGTTGCAATGGCCGCGCTGGAAGCCGTCATCCACGTGGAAGGGCCTAAGGGCAAGCGAGTGATTCCTTTCGCGGAGTTTCACAAGCTGCCCGGCGATACACCCAACATCGAGAACGCGCTCGAGCCGGGCGAACTCGTTACGTATGTCGACCTGCCCAAGCCGATTGAGGGCGCGAAGTCGACCTATCTGAAGCTGCGCGACCGCGCGAGCTACGAGTTTGCGTTGGCGTCGGCTGCGGTGGTCGCGAAGGTTGAAGGTGGGCACATCCGCTACGTACGCGTAGCCATGGGCGGCGTGGGCACCAAGCCCTGGCGCTCGCACGAGGCCGAGGCTGCACTGATGGGCAAGTCCGCCGATGCGGCCACATTCCGCAAAGCTGCAGAAGCTGCGCTGGCCGGCGCAAAACCGCGCACCGACAACGCCTTCAAGGTGGAATTGGCCAAGCGCTGCCTGGTGCGCACGCTGAAAACCGCAACGGCCTAGTTCACAGGGCTGCTCAGCACTCGGTTCTGTTCCTTTGCTCGTGCTCGGACAAAATCTCCCCAAGGAGTATTCGCAATGGCGACGCAGTTACTCTCTCCCGCCGCGAACATTATTGGCGCCTCAGTGCCTCGCATCGACGGCCCTCTGAAGACCACGGGCACAGCGCGTTATGCCGTCGATCATGACTTCCCCAATCTCGTCCATGGAATCGCGGTGCAGAGCACCATCGGGAAGGGCCGTATTCGGACGCTGGATGTAAGCGCAGCCGAGAAGATGCCCGGTGTGCTGCTGGTCTTTCACAACGGCAATATGGACAAGGTCTATCGCCTCTTTCAGGGTCAGGACGATGGCAGAACCAATGAGGCGCGCCCGCCATTTGAAGACGACAACATTTATTACTGGGGCCAGTTTGTCGCTGTCGTGGTTGCTGAAACGGTAGAACAGGCGCGAGCTGCGGCAGCTGCGGTGCACGTCGAGTACGACCTCGAATCGCCCGACGTGCGCACCGACCTGAGTGCCGACTTCACCGGCGCGCGCGAGAGCAGCTGGAAGAGAGGCGATCCAGATCAGGCGCTGGCGTCGGCGCCTGTGATGCTGGACGAGACCTACTCGACTCCCGTTGAAACGCACAACCCGATGGAGATGCACGGCACGGTCGCCGTGTGGGACGGCGACAACGTCACGCTCTATGAGTCTTCACAAGGTGTGGTGAATCATCGCCGCGTGATGGCCGAAGTGCTGGGCGTTCCGTATGAGAACGTGAGGGTGATCTCGCGGTTTATCGGATCAGGATTCGGCGGCAAGCTGTTTCCCTGGCCGCAGTCGACGATGGCCGCGGCGGCGGCACACCATCTGGGCAAGCCGGTGAAGCTCAGCGTCGATCGCCGCATGATGTTTTCCAATGTCGGCCATCGCCCGCGTACGCAGCAGCGCATCCGCGTGGGAGCTACGCCGGACGGCAAGCTCACGGCGATTCGTCACGACTTCTACACGCAGACTTCGGAGCTCGACGACTTTGTGGAGCACTGCGGGGAGCAGACGCCATTTCTCTATAGCTGTCCGAACCTCGAAGTGACGACGGCGATGGTTCGCCGCAATGTGGGTGCGCCGGCGCCGATGCGCGGTCCCGGCGCGGTCCCGGGACTCTTTGCACTTGAGTCGGCCATGGACGAGCTCGCCGTCAAGCTGAAGATGGACCCGGTCGAGCTACGGCTGAAGAATGACGCCGAGCGCGACGAAGGCAAGAATCTCCCCTTCTCTTCGCGCCACCTGAAGGAGTGCTATCAGGTTGGCGCGGAGAAGATTGGCTGGAAACAGCGCACGCCCGATGTTGGCTCAATGCGCCGCAACGGCAAAGTGATTGGCTTAGGCGTCGGCGCGGCATCGTGGTCGGCGGCACGCATTCCCTGCACGGCTACCTTCGAGTTCTGCCCGAACGGGCGCGTGTGCGTTCGCTGCGCCACACAGGACATTGGCACGGGAACTTACACGCTGTTCGCGCAAGTGGCGCACGAGAAGACAGGCGTTCCTCTTGACCGGATCGATGTCTTCCTCGGCGATACATCGCTTCCCGATGGGCCGACCTCCGGCGGGTCGATGGTGACAAGCGCTATCCTGCCGGCAGCGGCCGGCGCGGTGAAGCAAGCGATCTCGCGTTTGCTGCATATTGCTGCCCAGACGCCGGGTTCGCCTTTCCACGGCGCGCATCCTGACTCGCTGACTGTCGCCGAAGGGCGGGTGAGGGCGAAAGAACAGGTTGCCAGCGTTGTGGGTGTGGCCTATCCTTCGCGCGATACCGATTCGGCGGCGAATGGTCTTCCCTTCGAAGAGGTGCTGAAGCTGGCAAACCTGAGCGGCATCTCCGCCACTGGCCGCACATTCCCTTCGTTCGAAGATCCCAAGGCACAGAAGTATTCGCTGCACTCCTACGGAACGCACTTTGCCGAGGTGGAATGGGAGCCGGAGATTGCCCGCCTGCGCGTCAGCCGTATTGTCTCTGTGTTTGACTGCGGTCGCATCATCAATAAGAAGGCAGGCACGAATCAGATTCTCGGTGCGGCTGTGATGGGCCTGGGGATGTCGCTGTTCGAAGAGACCCACTACGACGAGCATTTCGGCCAGCCCATCAACAACAATTTCGCCGATTACATTGTGGCCACTTGTGCGGATCTGCCCGATCTCGACGTGACCTTCCTCGACTACCCCGACCTGATTGTGAACGAGTATGGCGCACGCGGCATCGGTGAGATCGGCATGGCGGGTGTAGCGCCTGCGATCGCGTCCGCCGTCTATCACGCAACCGGTGTGCGGGTTCGCGAGTTGCCGATTCGCATCGAGGACCTGTTGCAGTCGAAGGTGCTGGAAGCTTGATGTGAGGAACTGAAAGAAGGACGAACGCTATGAGCACGACCCCCGATTCGATTGTTGGCAAAGCAACTCCACGCATCGACGGACCACTGAAGACGACCGGCTCCGCGGACTACGCAGCCGACTTCCACTTCGATGGCATGGCGCACGCTGTGCCGGTGGGCGCAACCATTGCTAGCGGGCGCGTTCGCAGTCTCGACACATCGGCGGCGGAACGCATGCCCGGTGTGCTGCTGGTGATGCACCACGGCAACATCGGTCCGCTCTACCGGACTGTGCCCGGCGATGACAACGCGACCAATAGCGAAGTGCGATCGGCCTTTGAGGATGACGTAGTGCGCCATTGGGGCCAGCATGTTGCCGTCGTGGTCGCCGAAACGCTGGAGCAAGCGACTGCAGCGGCGGCAACGGTAAAGGTCGAATACGAACCGCAGGCTGCGAGTCTGCGCACCAGCCTCGACGATTACACGGGCGAGCGCAAATCGGCTTCCAAGCGGGGCGATCCCGATGCAGCTTTTGCTTCAGCTCCGGTCAAGATCGATCAAACCTACATTACGCCCATCGAAACGCACAATCCGATTGAGATGCATGCCTCGGTTGCCGTGTGGAACGGCGATCGAGTCACGTTGTATGAAACCACGCAGGGCGTGGTCAATCATCGCGTAGTGATGGCGCAGGTGCTCGGCCTGCCGGTGGAGAATGTTCGTGTTGTGACGCGCTTTCTCGGTTCGGGTTTCGGCGGCAAGCTTTTTCCCTGGCCGCATACGGCCATGACAGCCGTTGCCGCGCGCCGGCTCAATCGTCCCGTCAAGCTGAGCCTGGACCGCCGCATGATGTTTTCGACAGTCGGCTTTCGTCCCCGCACCGAGCAGCGCATCAAGCTCGGCGCGACCAAAGAAGGCAAGCTGCTGGCACTGCGTCACGACTATCTCAATGTGACCTCGCAGCTCGATGACTTTAACGAGGGCTGCGGCGAAGCTACGCCCTATCTCTACAGCGTTGCCAATCTCGAAGTCACGAGCGGCCTGGTGCGCCGCAACGTGGGTGCGCCCATGTGGATGCGCGGCCCCGGCGCGGTTCCCGGTCTCTATGCGCTCGAGGCCGGCATGAACGAACTGGCCGACGAGCTCAAGATCGATCCAGCACAGCTGCGGTTGATCAACGATGCGGAAAAGGACGAGAGCAGCAACATGCCCTTCTCGTCGCGCCACTCTAAGGAATGCATTGAGGTCGGCGCGAAGAAGTTCGGCTGGGAAAAGCGGACTGCAGGCGTGGGCTCGATGCGGCGCGACGGCAAGATTCTGGGTTGGGGCATGGCCGGCGCAAGCTGGGTGGCAATGCGCCTTCCCTGTACCGCGTCGGTCGAATTCTGCGCCAACGGCCGGCTTTGCGTGCGTTGCGGCACGCAGGACATCGGCACCGGAACCTACACTGTCTTTGCCCAGGTGCTCAGTGAAAAGACCGGCGTCCCGCTGGACCGCATCGATGTGATTCTCGGCGACAGCTCTCTGCCGGACGGCCCGATGTCCGGCGGTTCCATGGTGACGGGCTCGGTTCTCAACGCCATCGCCGAGGGCGCGCATGGCGCAATCCAGAAACTGCAGAAGCTCGCGACCGCGGTCGATGGTTCGCCGTTCCAGAACGCGAAGCTCGAGAGTGTCGCATTCACCAAGGGACGCA
>Ga0335069_10011963_pt1 | contig 12228 bp, 13 predicted proteins | sample Lox_Sample_11_FD_206714 | JGI IMG/M metagenome (GOLD analysis project Ga0335069, IMG submission 206714) | Soil microbial communities from Loxahatchee National Wildlife Refuge, Florida, United States - Lox_Sample_1.1 | ecosystem: Environmental > Terrestrial > Soil > Wetlands | place: USA...
TCAGGTTTCCAACGACCTGCGTGATACGGCCACTCCAGCGCAGCGTCGAGCCGGTACGCAAGAAATGCGTATAAGGCGCCAGCAGTTCACGACTCATTTATTCCCCGGCCTCAGCGCGAGCAGATCAAAGAAGCCCCGCTCAACTTCTTTCAGCTGTGAATCGAGCCCGAAGTTCGCAGAGCCAAGCTCCGTTTCAAGTACACAATCCTGATCAGTCAGCTGGGGATCTTCCGTCACCTCGACATGCGCCGTGCTTGGAATCGCGGCAAAGTAGCGCTTCCAACTCTCGCCCTTCCCTGGACCCACCCGGATGGTCACGCTCGATCCCTCGCGCATTCTCTCGACAGCAATACGAACGAGCGCAGCCAACAACATGGGATCGACCTGCGCCTCCCGGTGCAGGATCTTTGCAGCAATGGAGAGCGCCAGTTGTACGATCTCCATCTCCACTTGGGCATAGTAGTGGGAGCGCTCCTCCTGGAAATTCGCGAGCATCGCGGCAATCGGTTCGCGTGCAGCGCTCAGTTTCTGTTCGTATTCCTTGCGCAGCCTCTGCTCGACCTCATTCGCGGCCTCGGCCCTCTCTCGGACGATTCGCGCGGCGAGTTCCGCCTCTGGAGAGAGGGGCGCATTGTGGCTCTTGCCAGACATCTCATCGACCATCTGCACAGGTTCGGGCAATACGATACCGTCCCGCCCCTTGCGGGCAGACATGTCGCGATACTGCAGGGCAGAAACGGGAACCGGGAATGCGCTTGCGTACTCTGGGCTAGACGACATATTCGTCTTCTCCCTCGCTCTTGAGAACGATCTTTCCTTCGGCTTCAAGCTTGCGTGCGATGGCAACAATCTCGGCTTGCGCCTTGGCAACGTCCTTTCCGCGGACGGGCCCCATCATCTCCGAATCTTCCTTCATCATTTCGACAGCGCGCGAGGACATGGTGCGATAGATATGGCTGCGCAGGTCGTCGCTTGCACCTTTGAGGGCCACCATCAGGGTCTTCTTGTCGACCATGTTCATGAGCTCGCGCATATCTGTCTCCGGAACCTCGAGGAAGTTCTCGAAAGTGAACATGAGGTCACGGATGCTAATGGCTAGCTTGGGGTCGTCCGCCTCGATGGTCTGGAGGATCTCGCGAGCGGCAGAAGGCTCGAGCCGGTTCATCAGATCGGCAAGGTTCTTGACACCCGAGTCTCCGCCGCGTTTACTCTGGTCCATCGTCGCTCCGAAGCGCTTGTTCAAAACACGCGACGCGCGTGCGGCAGCGTCGGGTGAAAACTGCCCGATCGTTGCCATCCGCCGAATGCAATCGACCCGTGCATCCGGGTCAAGCTTCATCAGGATTGCAGATGCCTGCTTGGAATCGAGGTGGCCAAGAATGAGCGCCTTGGTTTGCGCGTGCTCGCCTGCGAGAAATCGCGCCAGTTGCTGTGGTTCGGTCTTCTTCAAAGCATCAAACTGAATGGTGGGCTCATCTTCGGGATGATTGAGTCTCTGCACCATCGTCTTGGCGCTGTTTTCGCCGAATGCCTTGACCAGCAAGCGCGTGGCAACATCGCGTCCACCCGACGAAATGAATTCGCTTGCCGCCATCATGTGGTGGTATTCCTCGAGGACCTGGAGCGTCGTCTCAACCGGAACACGAGCTAAACTGGCGACCTCGCGAGTGATCTTGTTGATATCTTCACCGCTGAGATTGCGCAAAACGGGCGCGGCCTCCTCTTCGCCGAGAAACGAGAGCAAGATGGCTGCTTTGCGCGCGCCGTTCGGTGTGCGTTCTACAGGACTCATTAATCCTCCTCCCGCAGCCAGGCTTGCATGGCGCGCGCAGTGTCAACAGGTTTCTGCCGCACTAGTTCAAATGTCTGGGCTCTGAGTTGGGCAGCCCTCATATTGCCGCTTCCTAACTCAGGCGGGGTTGCAGTCACTGCCAATGGCTGTACCTGAGCAGCAGCCAACGCGGCCTGTCCTCCCGAACCCGCCGTGAGTTGTATCTGCTGGCTCAGCACCTGCTTCTGCACGGGCCGGATCACGAAGAAGTAAGTCAAGACAAACAGCGCCAGAAGCACCACCGGCCGCAGAAGCCCCGCATAGTCGGAAACAGCCTTCTCGGTTTTCGTCACCCATCCTGCCGCGGGCAAGTCTGCGTCCGCTGCATCGGCCTCGAATGACATGTTCTGCACGCTGATGGTGTCGCCACGCTTGGCGTCGAACCCGATTGCTGCCTCAGCAAGGTCACGGATCTTGTTCAGCTCGTCCTGCGAACGCTTCTGCCGCGTATACGTCGTCTTGCCTTTTTGAACGTTCTTCACCAGAACGTCGTCGACGAGCAGCGCGGCGGTAATGCGTTCGATTCGCCCACCAGGCGAAATCGTGTGAATCACAGTTTTGTTCACGCCATATTGAGCGCTCTCAGATTTCGAGGACTGCGTCGATCCCTGCGAGCTCACGGTTGTGGTGCCCGCTGCGGGCTTGGTCTTGCTTGCCGTGGGGACATTGCTCGACGTACCAGGAACGCCGACGGGAACAGCTCCGCCGGATGCCTCGTCCTCATTCTTCTGTTCACTGAGCAAGGCACTCACCGTCGGATCGTATTTCTCCTCGCTCTCCTCGACTGAACCCTGGTTGTAATCGACATTGACGCTGGCGCGAATTGCATTGGTGCCCACGACGGGCTCGAGTGTGTCGATAATTCGCTGCGTCAGGCGCGCTTCTTCGTCTTCGTTGCCGCCAGCACCTTGGTGTCCAGTACCGAGCGACATATCGGTATCGGCGTCGATGATGGATACATCTTCCGGCTTCAGCTCGTCTACGGCCCCTGCAACAAGGCTCGCGATAGCGTGTGCCGAGTCTTTCGAGAGGCCCCCTCGCTTGAGTTTCAGAATGACTGAAGCTTTCGCCTCACGCTGGCGATCGATAAAAACGGAGTCCGACGGCATGACCAGGTGTACGCGTGCCCGATCGACATTGGCAAGGGTCTGGATTGTCCTTTCCAGCTCTCCTTCGAGTGCGCGCTGATAAGCGACTTTTTCGTCGAACTCGGTTTGCCCCCAGGTCATCTTGTCGAACAGTTCGAAGCCCATGCGGCCACTATGCGGTTCACCCTGTTGGGCCGTCTGCATCCGCGCGGCGTCGAGCTTGTCGGCAGGAACGCTCACCGTCTTGCCGTCCGGACTGATCTGGTGCGGAATATTCTGCGCCGCAAGCTGCGATGCAAGCGACTGTGCGTCCGCGGGATCGAGATCCTTATAGAGAGGCTTGTAATCAGGCGTCCCAATAAGCCGGACAAACAGCGTCAGCAGCACAGCCGTGGCCCCTGCTCCTCCGAGGAGGAACGCCCTCTGCCGGCCTGTGCGGGTAGCCCAGAACTGCTTCAGTTGTTCGACTACGTTGTTCATGCCTGCCATTCGGGTCTATTCCTAGAACTGCATCTTCTCGATGTCCTGGTACGCGTTGACGATCTTGTTGCGGACCTGCATCATCAGTTGAAACGAAACGTCCGCTTTCTCGACCGCGATCATCACGTTGTTGATGTCGCCGCCACCACCCTGGACAAGATTGCTGACCTGAGCGGCTGCGGAATCATTGAGCTGATCGACGCTATGAACTGCGTTCGACAGCACCGAAGAAAAACTTTCTCCCGCCGAGGCGCCGGTACTGCCGAGTGAGGGAAGCTCAGGTATCTGAAAATTTGGGATGTTTCCGAGTGTTACGTTGCTCATCGATGGCTCCCTTGCGTTACGACGACTTCAAGATATCGATCGACTGCTGGATCATCTGCTTGGCCGAGTTCACGGCCGAAGCGTTCATCTGATAGGCACGCACAGCACCCATGAGATCGACCATTTCCGTAATCGGATTGATGGCCGGGTACTCCACCATGCCGTTCTTGTCGGCATCGGGATTGCCCGGCTCATAGCGCTTGACTGGGGCAGCAGGATCATTGACGATCTCGGTCAGCTGAACGGAGCCGCCGGGAGGCTGCCCAAAGCGGTTGAGGTGGTTAAGCACACTGCTGAACGGGGAAAGACTGGTGCCGGTGAAGACCACTTCTTTGCGCTGGTACGGTCCACCGTCCTCGGTATGAGTTGTTTCCGCGTTGGCGAGGTTGGCCGAAGTAACCTCGGCACGCTGCCTTTCTGCCGTCAGCGCCGACGCGCTGATGCTGAGCATGTCAAACAGGCCCATCGCTAGCTCCCTTCCTTAATTGCGGTCAGCAGGCGATGAAACTCTTCTTTCACCAACTGCACGCCCATCTGGTATTGAAGCTGTGTCTGTGAGAGCAGCATGCTCTCACGGTCCATGTTTACGTTGTTGCCATCGGGGCGCTCAGGCAGCCCCTCGACCTCGACCGTAGAGGCGGAAGCCTCTGGCCCTCCTGTTGCCTCGTTCAGTGCCGACTTCATCGCAGACTGAAAGTTGATGTCCTTGACGTGATAACCCGGCGTGTCAAGATTGGCCAGGTTCGCTGCGACTACCTGCTGACGATCAGCGGTCACTTTCAGGTAGCCTTCGAGTAGCTGCATGATGGGTGTCGTCGCCATGTTATGCATACCTCCTTGGCGGCAAGCCGTATTCGCGAATCTTGTTGCGGAGCGTGCGGAGACTGATGCCGAGCATCTCTGCCGCAACGGTCCGGTTTCCATCGGTGAGGGCAAGCGTCTTCTCAAGATGAAGTTTTTCGACTTGCCAGATTGGCGTTCCCGCCGGAGCTCCGGCCACGGTGGGCTCGGTTTGCAGAGTACGCGTCGAAACAATGCCCGCGCCGCCATGGAACTCCATCTCAAAGCAACGTGCATCGATCTCCGGCGTGTCACTTAGCGTGAGTACACGACGCATAAAGTTGGCCAGCTCACGAACATTGCCCGGCCAGGTATGCGACAGCAGGCGCTCCAGAAAATCAGGCCGAAGGTTCGGGATTGGCATACGATGCTGGGCTGCGAACTTCTCCGCAAAGTGTCTTGCGAGGACCGGGATGTCTTCAGGACGTTCGCGGAGAGGGGGCAGGGTGAGTGGAATGACGTTGAGGCGATAGTAGAGGTCTGCGCGGAACTGGCCGCGCTCAACCATCGCACCGAGAGATACGTTGGTCGTGGCAACAACCCGGATGTCGACGTGTACCGGCGATGCTTCTCCAAGGCGCTCGAACTCCCGCTCTTGCAGAACGCGCAAAAGCTTCGGTTGGAGATTGAGCGGCATCTCACCGATCTCGTCAAGCAGAATTGTGCCGCCATGCGCGAGCTCGAATTTGCCGGACCGGTTCGCGACGGCTCCCGTGAAGGCGCCCTTGCCGTGGCCGAAGAGTTCGCTCTCCAGCAGCGTTTCTGGAACAGCCGCGCAGTTGACGGCGATGAAAGGTTTGCTGCTGCGGGCGCTCGAGTCGTGAATGAAGCGCGCCAGCAATTCCTTTCCGGTCCCGCTTTCGGCCTCGATTAGAACATCGGCCCCGGTGCCAGCCGCAGCACGCGCACGTTGCAGCGTGCGCAGCAGCGAAGGCGCACAGCCGATGATGTCGCCGTTGGCGCCCATGTCTTCGACGGGCATCTGACGAGCTCGGTTCATCACCTGGGCAGCGGTTGCCTGCAAACGATCGAAGGGGATGGGCTTAGTGAGATAGTCGAGTGCGCCATCGCGCATGGCTGTGACCGCGTCGGGCACAGAACCGTAGGCGGTGAGGAGAATAACAGCGGTCTCGGGGGAGGCTTTGCGAGCGGCGCGCATGACCTCCATGCCGGTGCCATCGGGCATGCGCATATCGGTCACGACGAGATCGAACTCGCGGCCCTCCACGTTGCGGATCGCTTCGCGAACGCAGGATGCGGTTTCAACCCGCCAGCCGTGGCGAAGAAAGTTTGCCCGCAACGCGGTGCGAATGCCCGGCTCATCGTCGACTACCATGACCGAAAGGGTCTCTTCGTTCGTCATATCGCGGGAAACTCCAACAAGAACGTGCTTCCTTCGTGGATACGGCTCGAAACGCGGATCACGCCGTCATGCTGGGTCATGAGACGCTTGCACACGGCGAGCCCGAGGCCAGGCGTCTCGCCCGTGGCACTGAATCCTGCGTCAAAAATCTGCCCGATCACGTCGTCCGCAATACCACATCCGGTGTCGCGGATCTCAACGAGCGCAACGTCCTTGCCGTCGCGGAGCGCAGAGCGTGTCGAGACATCCACCGATCCGCCAGCCTCCGTATGGCGGATGGCATTGCAGACGATGTTGAGCACGATTTGCCGAATGGCTTCCTCATTGCCTTCGACAGAGGGCGCATCCTCGGCGGCGAAGAAGGAGAGGGAAAGACCGGCTTGCTCGGCGATCGGCCGCACAAACTCAACTCCACTGCGAACACACTGCACAAGATCGACATGGGTGAGCCTGGCCTTTGCCTCACTGTTCAGGCTCAGGACATTGTTGACTGTTCCAGCGAGGGAGCGGATGCCGGCACGAAGATGAGAGACCCACTGCGAAGACGTGCCGAGGTCCTGTTCGATGAGATCGGCGAACAGCTCCATGCTGGCCAATGGATTTCTGATTTCGTGAGCGAGGATCGTGGAGATTTCAGCCAACGCAGTTGCCCTTCGGGCGGCTTCGCGTTCCTGCTCGGCCAACTTGTTCGCAGTGATGTCGCGCAGAATCCAGACGCTATGCAGGTGTTCCGGCTGGTGCGACGGGCTGCAGAACAGCTTGCGTTTGCCAATTGCCAGCCAGCGTCTCACGGTCCCAGATTGAATGCAAACCTCGCTTCCAAAGCGGTTGTCCGGTTCTTTGGAGAGAGCCTCGAAATCAACGTGGCTGGTCACAGAGAGCTCACTGAGGCTGTGGATGAAGGTGGCGCCCAGGTTGAGCAAGTGACGGCACTCGGTGTTGATCATGACGATCTGGCCGGCATGGTTCAGCACGAGCACGCCGCAAGGCATGGAATCGAGCATCTGCTGGAGCGCAGCGCGCATGCGCTCGTTCTCTGCCAGGCTGCTGGCAAGAGCGGCGTTACGCTTGGTCAGTTCCGCGGAGAGGCGCGCTACTTCGCCTTGCAGATCGCGATAGGAGGCTTCAAGGACCGCCGAGGCGGAGATGAACTCCGAGAACGCGTCCGCAAGAAGCTGAGGACTCGGAGCTGAGTCGACGGCTCGCCTCTTTATTGGAATGGCATGAGAACTCGGCAGCATTTGCCTATTTGACATGCACGAGCGATGCCAAACTGGGAAAAAAGTGCCGCTTTAGGACAAAGCCCTACAAAACAACATGTTCGGGCTTGATTTCGTCCTCGGATCCGACGAGGATTGTGGCGCGCTCGATTGCGTTCCGAAGCTCGCGCACGTTCCCCGGCCATGAGTGCTGAGCAAGTACGTTCATCGCAGCGCGGGAGAGGGACACGCCAGGATGAAACCTGCCCGCGAAGGCGAGGGCCAGCTCCTCGATGTCGCTCATCCGGTCACGCAATGGAGGCAAGTGGATAGGAAATACGGCGAGACGATAGTAGAGGTCTTCGCGGAATTGTCCTTCAGCGACGCGCTTCTTCAAATCGGCGTTCGTCGCCGCAATCACACGCACATCGACCTTGAGGTTTTCGTTGCCGCCCAAGCGCTGCACTTCGCCCTGTTCCAGGAAGCGCAGAATCTTGCTCTGCAGAGACAGCGGCATATCGCCGATTTCGTCGAGGAACAGCGTTCCGCCGTGTGCCGCGTGGATACGGCCGATGCGCGACTGTACAGCTCCCGTGAAGGAGCCTTTGGTGTAGCCGAAGAGTTCGGCTTCCAGCAGAGTCTCAGGAATCGCCGAGCAGTTGACAACCACGAACGGCTGGTTGCGACGGGGACTGATCAGGTGAATCTCCTGGGCGATCATATCTTTGCCTGTCCCGCTTTCGCCGGTCACCAGGACTGTGGTATCGCGTGCAGCCACCATGCGCGTGAGCGTATAGGTCCGCAGCATCGGCTCGGAGTTGCCGATCATGCTGCGCAGCTTGACTCTGCTTTCGGTCACTGAGCGCGGGCTCTCGTTCAGCGGCATCGGAATTGGCGCCGTCCGCAGTGAACCGTGGCGATTCACAGCATCCGCAAGTTTTCTTGAGACAGGCGTAGGGGATGCACTACCGACCAGGAGCTGGCCGGTGTGCGCGTTCACCATCATGACTTGCGTGTTGGGAAAGCGGTCGCGGACGATTTCGTGAAATTCGTTTGCATCCAGGTCAGGCAACTGCGGGTCGAGCAGCAGGACGCCGTCGTCCGCACCATGGTGCTGGAGCATTTTGAGGGCTTCGGCTCCGCCTCCCGCGTGGAGCACGTTCCAGCGGGGAGGGCCCAGCTTCTCCTGAAGCTCCTCCCGAAGTCTTCCATTCGAGCTGACAACAAATACATCTATTGGAACGCGATCTTCGAACCGGGGAAACTGTGTTGCAGGTGTCGCCATTTATCTATCCGTCACTTCCTGAAATGAAAAAAACATGAGGTTGTGGTCTTTGTCAGCAAAAGAACATTCAGACCGCTGGTTTCAGATACTCCGACGTAACGTTCGGCTCCGCATCGGGCAATCGGATCGAGAGGGAGAATGGATCCTCGATCGCAGTGTAGGTTCCCCGTTGGCTCAGAATCGCAGTTTCGACGACGGAAAGGGCGAGGCGCTCTGCCGAGTTCAACCCTTTTCCGTGCGGGCGCTTGTTCTCTACTACAAAACCGTTGGGCAACATCCGCCAACAAATCTCGTCGCCGACTGTGGCCAGTGCAAGAGCTGTATCCACTCCAGCTCGCATTGCCTGTTCCGTACGGACGGGGTCGGCCAATACTGCGCCGTATCCTGACCGTTTGGACAAAGTGATCTGCACCCCGGCGTCTTGGAGGGTGGCTGCGTAGTCCGCAACGATTCGCTCTGCGAGCTTCTGCAAGTCGACCGGTTCGCTAGCCGCCTGGAACTGCGCGGTGTCGAGAAGACTCCGAAGGTTTGTCAACAAATCGCACAACCGGCCGATCTGGGCGTTGGACATCTCTACATAGTGCCTATCTCTGGGTGTGCCTTCCTGCGCCAACTGCATCGCTCCGAGGGCCCCGCGCAGGATAGTGAGCGGCTGCGCCATCGCGTGCAGACCTTCGGCAAGTCGCGCCAAAACCTGACCGCTCTTTTCGGTCTCGCAGAAGTGGCCCCGCTGTTGAGCATTTTTAGGCGACACGTAATTCATATCCAACACCGCGTACGGTATGAGTTAGGCGTGGCTCGCCTGGCAGGTCTATCTTGTCCCGTACATACTTCATATATACGTCGACGATGTTTGTGGCCGATTCAGAGGGGGCGAGGTTCCAAACCTCTTCGAGCAAAGTCGTGCGAGAGACTGGCCGACCAGCGTTGCGCATCATCACGTCAAGGATGGCGAATTCGCGAGGTGTGAGCTCGATGCGCCGGCCGTTGCGCTCTACGCGATGCTGGTCGCGATACATCGTCAGATCGCCGACAGTTGAACAATTCGGGACGACACCGGAGTTGCGCCGAAGCAGCGCCTGAACGCGCGCCAGAAGTTCGATGAGAGAGAACGGCTTGGTCAGACAATCGTCTGCGCCGCTTTCGAGAGCCTTCACCTTGTCTTCCACGCGGCTGCGCGCCGTAAGCACAAGCACCGGCAGACGAGGTTGGGTAGGACGCAGACGCTGGATTAGGGTAATCCCGTCCAACGTCGGCAGGTTGAGATCAAGCATGAGCAGATCGAACCGCCGCTTCGTCTCCAAGGTTTGAAGTGCTTGTTCCCCATCGTGAATCTGCTCAACCGCGAATCCCTGCGCTTCCAATTCGCCGCTGAGGAACCCTGCCAGCGAAACATCGTCTTCCACGATGAGGATGCGCCGACCAGCCGCCCTGTTCAGGTAGATGCCAGCCGAAGAGTCCGTAGGATTAGGACTTGATGAGCCAACCGTTGGCATTTCGCTTGCAGAGCAAACCGGAGAATTGTCTACGATACTCATTTTGCGACTCGTCGATTCCAGTTACTTCGCAGAGAGCAAAGTCAGCCTCTTCCGGGTTGCTCCGGCGGGACTGAAACTGTTTACAACTCTACGATTTGAAAGCGTAGTATAGGGCGAGCTTCTGGCGTGAATCGAGTCATTTGTTTCACGCTCGCGTTACCTTCGAGGTACTCAACTCACGCGAAACGGGAGGCTTGGCGAACGATTTGCGGCCGCTTGGAAAGGGCGGCAGGCTGGATTGGCCCATGGGTTGGAGGCGTTTTGGGGACCCGATTATTAGAAGTTTTTGTGAAATAACCCCTTTAACGACAGAATCTTTTGCTAGAAAATGCCGATAGGTACCATGACCGGTCGAAGGAACCTCTCCGGCAAGAAATGGACACCTCATGCGGAAATTTGACTATCGTGCCCCACGATTTGCGGTCGACCTCCCCGTCCGGCTGGCCTTCGATGGATCAATTCGGCAAGGGCGCTGTACGGAAATCAGCACGGAAGGCATGAGGCTGGAGGTCCGGGAACCGCTCGCGCCCGACGCCTGCGGAATCGTACACCTTGGCTTTCAGGATATTTCGATCCAACTTCCCGTGCGGGTTGCACATTCCGGCTCGTTCTATGAGGGCGTGCAGTTTGTGTACGAGACCGAAGAGCAGCGCGACGAAGTGAACCGTCTGGTGGCAAGGCTGTCTTCCCCGTCGCAACGAACGAGACCCATACTCGTCCGCTAGGGTTTCGAATCTCTCCGATCCCAAACCGAAGCAATCAGTGCATCCGTCGAGCGCTCGGGCTTCAACTGCGCCCTAGTATGCACCTGTCGTGATCTGCGTGTGCGCGGGGTCAATCTTGGGAGCGACTTCTGATTCATCCAGAACCTGATACTGGACGATCATTGAAATGCGGCGGTTCGATGGGTCCAGGGGCTTTTTCGGCAATCGCAGCCGCTGATCGGCAAATCCACGCACCTGCGAGATCTGCCCTGGATGAATACCTGCGGCCTGCATCAGTCGCCTGGCTTCATTGGCGCGGTCGGTTGAAAGATCCCAGTTGTCGTAGGCCCGTTTTCCGGAATAAGGTGCGGAATCCGTGTGACCTTCGATCGAAATATGATTCGGAAGTTGGCCCAGTTGCTGCGCCAGAAGCTTCAACAAGTCGACCAGAGCCGGAGTGGGCTGGGCACTGCCTAGTTCGAAGAAGGTGCCTTTGGCCGATTCCATCAGGTCGATACGTAGGCCTTCCGGTGTGATCGTGATTTCGATCTGGTTTTTCAGCTTGTCGAGCGGATCGAGATGATGGATCGACTTCAACAGGTCTTCCTTCAGCTTCTCCAGGTCCTGTTGCTTAATTGTCGTGACGATGATGTTGGCGCCATTCTTGTTCGTGCCAACGAATTTGGACGTGGCCCTGGGATCTTTGAAGTACCCTCCCACGGCATCCCGGACCTGCTTGCTGGTGTTCATCAACCAAAGAACAATGAACAGCGCCATCATGGCGGTGACGAAATCGGCATAGGCGACCTTCCATGCGCCGCCGTGATGACCGTGGTGGGCCGCCTTCTTCTTAATGATGATGATTTCGCCGGCTTCTGCCACGATCGTTTCTCCTTCTCGGAGTTGCTATGCCGCTGCCTTGGTGCTGGCGTCGTCTTTCTGGCGGCAAGCCTTCTCGACTTCCTGGAAGTTGGGACGGAGGTGGGCAGGTATCGCGCGGCGCGCCATTTCAATAGCGAGCAGCGGTGACATGCCTTTGATGAACGACATCATTCCCACGCGCAGCACGTGATAGTACGCATGGTCGTCCTCTACGATTTTGGCGAGATTCGAACTGATCGGCCCGACGATACCGTAGCAAAGCAAGATGCCAAGAAACGTTCCCACCAATGCGGCCGCGACCTTCTTGCCAAGTTCTTCCGGCGGACCACCAAGCGCGCCCATCGTGATCACGACTCCGAGCACCGCGGCGACGATACCCAGACCGGGCAGCGAGTCCGCAACGGTGGTCAATGCAGAAACGCACTGGGATTCACCGGCGTGATGAACTTCCATATCCAGTTCCATCATTTGATCGAGGTCGAATGCGCTCGTTCCACCGGTGATTGCCATGCGCAGTGTGTCGCAGACAAAGTCGCGCGCATGATGGTTGCTCAGAAAGTCTGGATACTTCGAAAAGACGGGACTCTTCTCAGGCTCTTCAATATCGGACTCGATCCCGGCCCAGCCTTCTTTACGTGCTTTTCCGAAAAGATTGAAGAGCATCTTGAGCGAGCGGACGTAGCGGTCTTTTGTA
>Ga0335069_10011964_pt1 | contig 12227 bp, 10 predicted proteins | sample Lox_Sample_11_FD_206714 | JGI IMG/M metagenome (GOLD analysis project Ga0335069, IMG submission 206714) | Soil microbial communities from Loxahatchee National Wildlife Refuge, Florida, United States - Lox_Sample_1.1 | ecosystem: Environmental > Terrestrial > Soil > Wetlands | place: USA...
ACACGCCGGAGTTCCTCTGGTTTCAGGACGTGGAGGTGGGGTCCCGGGCGACCAAGACCATCGCGATCAAGAATGAAGGGAAGACAGACTTCCGTTTGACGGGATATTCCACGGGTGTGGCAGGCGTGAACATCAATCTCCCCGTCGGGGACATTCATCCGGGCGACAGTGTGGCGGTCCCGGTGGAGTTCGTTCCTCCGAAAAGCGGTCCGATGATCGCGGACCGGATCGTGATCCGAACGTCGCATCCCTCGCAGCCGGAAATCACGATCGGGTTCTACGGGAACATTCGGACGGAGAGCAAGAAGTAACTCTTCACGCACGAGCCGAAAGGAGATCTCTATGTCCTCGCGCGAAACAGCACTGGCGTTCGTTGATGCGATCAACAAGCACAGTGTGGGCGCGATCGGCGACCTTATCACCGATGATCACGTCCTGGTGGATTCTCTCGGAGCGCTGGTCGAAGGTCGGGATGCAATCAGGAACGCCTGGATTGAGTACTTCTATCTTGTCCCCGATTTCACCATTCATTGCGATCATGTTTTCGAAGGGGCCGACATGGTCGCGCTCTTCGGCACCGCCGATGGAACATGCCGCATCGGCGCGCGCATCGACCCCCAGAACCACTGGTCGATGCCGGCGTCATGGCTGGCCGGCGTTCACGGCGGGCGCGTCGTGCGCTGGCAGGTCTTTGCCGACAACGAACCGGTCAGAAAGATCCTCGGCGCCTGATCCCCGCGAGTCACTTCGCGGTCCCTGCGGCGCATTAAACGAATCCGTGGCAGGCTTGTCTAATATATTCTGGCCTTGGTCAGAATCGTGAACATCAACTCTCTCCCAAGAAATCCGCATATGAAGCGCAGATTGAAAATCGTCATCCCCGTTGTCCTCATTCTCGGCCTGATTTCCATCGTCGTCTACCGCTTCGCCAAGGGAACTTCTTCTGCAGACCCCCGGCGCGCGCAGATCCCGCTTGTCCAGGTCGAAAACCCTCTGAAACAGCTCGTCGTTTACGAATTGCATTTCACAGGCGACGTCAATGCGGTGCAACAGGCGGGCGTGTACGCCAAGGTCACCGGAAACCTCGAAAAAGTGTATGTCGACATGGGGGCACTGGTGTCACGGGGACAACTTCTTGCGCAGATTGACACCACCGAACTGGCCCAGCAACGTCAACAGGCGTCCGCAACGTATGAGAACGCATTGCTTCTCTACAATCGGAACAAGGGGTTGTTCGAACAAAATCTCGTCGCCCGACAGGATCTGGACAACGCAGAAGCCGCGTTGAAGGTCGCGTCGGCCGGATACGACGCTGCGAAAACACGCCTGGGGTACGCCTACATCACGGCACCGTTCGCCGGGTACATCACCAAACGGTTCCTCGACCCCGGCGCGGTCGTCGAGCAAAACAACGCCACCCTCTTCACCCTGCAGGACATCGACAAGCTCAAGGTGATCATCAACATACTCGAGAAGGACATTCCGCGCGTCCGGATGGGCATGAAAGCGGTCGTCACCGTCGACGCCTTCCCCGGGAAGCAGTTCACGGGCACCGTCGTGCGGTACAGCCAGGCAGTCGACGAGGCCACGCGGACGATGGCTGTGGAGATCGACATTGACAACCATGACCACTTCCTGAAGCCGGGCATGTTCTCCAATGTCGCCATTGCGGTCGACGAGCACCCGGATGCAATCACCGTCCCGACCATGGCGATCCTCAAGGACGATCAGGGGCAATATCTCTTCACCGTTGCGGGCGATACCGCCTACCGCGTCGCCGTGCAGACCGGACTCGAACTCAACGGTCGGACCGAGATTCTTTCCTCGCTCGGCGCCTCGACGCCGGTGATCACTTCGGGTCAGCAGTTCGCGAAGGATCACAGTCCCGTCCGGATCGAGAAGTGAGGAGGATCAAACCATGTGGCTTACACGTCTTGCCCTGCGATATCCCATTTCGACGTTTCTTTTTGCCGCGACAGTCTTGATTTTCGGTTACGTTTCATTCTCCCAGCTGCCCATCGATCTCCTCCCCAATATCACGATCCCGACCGTCAGCGTCATCACGTACTACACCGGTGCGAGTCCGCTCGATATGGAACAGACGGTCACGCGACTGATCGAAAGAACGGTCGCGTCGGTCAACGATGTCAGCTACGTCCAATCGAGCACCCGGGAGGGCATCTCGTCGGTGCGGGTGAACTTCAACTGGGATGCGAACGTCGACGCGGGGCTCGTCGACGTGGTGCAACGCATCAACCGGATCATGTCCCAGCTCCCGACCGGCATCGTGCAGCCATCCGCGCTGCGGTTCGACATCACCCAGCTGCCGGTGTGCGTCGTGGCCGTCTCCGGCGACATGGATGAGCGGGACCTGTACGACCTCGCCTTCAATACCATCGAGCCCCAGCTCGAGCACATCGACGGGGTGGCGTCGGCGCAGGTCATCGGGGGAAAGATCCGGGAAATCCACGTGACCCTCGATCGCGACCGGCTCGAAGCCCTGCAGCTTCCGGTGTTGACGGTGATGAATGCCGTCGCCAATGCCAACATCATCATCCCGTCGGGCGATCTGAAGACCGGGCAGTTCGACTACTCCCTGAAGACCGAGAGCGAGTTCAACGTCGTCAGGCCGATGGAAGACATCGTCATCAAGAGCGTCAATGGAATCCCCATCAGGATTAAGGACGTCGGTTCCGTCCAGGATAGCTATCAGGAACAGACGGAAATGATCCGCGTGAACGGCCGCCCCGGGCTGAACCTTCGCGTCCAGAAACTCTCGAATGCCAACACGGTGGAGGTCGTCGACAACGTCGTCAAGGCGCTGCCAAAACTCAGCGGGATCCCGCCGAACGTCAACTTGAGCATCTCTTTCGATCAATCCGTCTACATCCGACAGACCATCGCGGGGCTGCAACGCGAAGCGTTGCTGGGCGCGACGCTCGCGATGATCGTGATCCTGCTGTTCCTCCGAAACATCCGGGGGACAACGATCGTCCTGGTCGCCATTCCTCTCTCGATCCTGATCACGTTTATCTGGTTCCGGTTCGGCGGGTCGACCCTGAACATCATGACCTTCGGCGGCCTCGCATTGGCCGTGGGACGGCTCGTCGACGACTCCATCGTCGAGCTGGAGGCGATTTCCCGGCATTACAATGAGCGCAAGACCGGGCAAACCAAGATCGAGGCCACCCTGGAAGCGGCTAAGGAGGTGGCCGCCCCGATCTTCGTGTCCACGCTGACAACGGTGATCGTCTTCCTGCCGATCGTCTTTCTGACCGGCATCGCCAAGCTGCTGTTCATTCCCCTTACCATCACGATCGCTGTCGCCCTGTTCGGATCGTTTTTTGTGTCGAGGACCGTCACCCCGCTCATGTGCCTCCGGTTTCTTCCACCGGAGAAGCACCTCGACCGCACATCGGAGCAATTCTCCGATCGCATGCGCGTGAAAGCGCATGACGCGCTGGAAGCCGTCGACCAATGGTATGAGGCACGTCTCGAATGGGTCCTTCGTCACCGGCGGATGGTCATCTACGGCATCCTCGGTCTTGCGGTGGTCTCCCTCGGGCTGTTGAAATTCATCGGGACGGAATTCTTCCCCGATCAGGATGAAGGGCAATTCACGGTCAACTTCAAGCTCCCCGTCGGTTCCCGCATCGAGGAGACGCTCAAGACCGCACAAACGCTGGAGAAGATCATTCAGAAGAATGTCCCCGAGACGCAGACGATCATCGCCGATCTTGGTGTGCCTGCCGCGAAATCGGGGACGGTCTTCGGAAGGAACTCCGGGACGCACGCGGGGAACATCCAGGTCGGGCTGATCCCCTCAGACGAGCGAAAGCGGAGTGTCTTCGAGATCGCCAATGCGCTGCGGCCCAGGCTCGCTTCAGTGCCGGGGGTTGCTACCTTTGTGACACCCGGCGGATTTCTCCGTTTCCTTCTGAACTTCGGTTCGAACGCTCCCATCGACGTGGAGATCCGCGGGTACGATCTGGCAACCGGCTCGGCCATCGCGAAGCAGGTCTATGCGGCGGTGCGTTCCACTCCCGGCGCCACCGACGTGCAGGTCAGCCGCGAGGACGACCTTCCCGAGCTGCGCATTCAGATCGACCGCGACAAGGCCGGGACCCTCGGTGTCAACGTCGCCGATATCTCCAACACCATCAATACGTCCATCAACGGCGCGGTCGCCTCGCTGTTTACCGACCCGGTGTCGGGCAACCAGTATAACATCCTTGTCCGGCTGAACGAGACCGACAGGTCGAATATCGACGACCTTCGCAGTCTGATGGTCCCCTCGTCGGGAGGACAGCAGGTTCGCCTCGGCAACATCGCGCGCATCGAGAAGGCGGCATCGCCCGTACAGGTCGACAGGAAATATCAGCAGCGTATCATCGATGTGACCGCCAACGTCACCGGCAGGGACCTTGGCAGCGTCGCCAGCGACATCAACGGCAAGCTCGCGCAGATCTCTGTTCCCCCGGGGTTTGAGGTGAAGCAGACCGGGAACGTGGAGCAGCAACAGCAGACATTCCGCGATCTCACGCTGGCCTTCGGACTCGCGATCATCCTGGTGTACGTGGTGATGGCCTCGCAATTTCAGTCGCTCATGGATCCGTTCATCATCATGTTCACGGTCCCGCTGGGGATCATCGGGGTGTTCTGGATGCTTGCGTTGACGGGGACGACTCTTTCCGTGACGTCGTTCCAGGGCGTCATCGTGATGGTCGGCATCGTCGTCAGCAACGGCATTCTCCTCGTCGATTACACGAACCACATGCGGCTGCGCGGGATCGAGCTGCATCAGGCGGTCATCAAAGCAAGCCGCACGCGGTTGAAGCCCATTCTTATGACGTCGCTCGCGACGGTGCTGGGGCTGATCCCCATGGCGGCGGGGATCGGGGGTGAGTCGACACAGGCACCTCTCGCGATCGCCGTCATCGGCGGGCTCACGGTCTCGACGGCGCTGACGCTTTTCTTCGTCCCCGTGTTGTACACGGTGTTCGAGGAGCGGTTCAAACGCGTCTTGAACAAGGAAGAGGGGGATGCGCCGTCTGTCGATACCTTCGGCGTTGAACCGGCGAACGTGAAGTAGCACCGCTGATCCCGATGGCGGACCCATTCCCTGGCGAAACTGGTCCATGCATGTCCACGAATACTGAAACTTCAAACGAAGCACCGTGAAGAACGTCCTCATCGCACGCATCACCCTGTCAGCATTGATCTGTCTTTCTTCCCGCAGTATCGCTCAGACCAACGATCTTCCCATCGACACGTTGACGGTCGAGAGCGCCATGGCCCTCGCCGTTGAGCATCAGCCTTTGCTCCAGGCGGCGGATGCCGAAGTCGCTTCTGCAGAAGCGGGGAAACGTCTCGCGCTCTCAAACTACTGGCCGCAACTTTCCTTCTCGGCGTCGGGGACGCACACCGAAGGGATCTTCGTGTTCAACCCTTCGATCGCGGCGAGGAACCAGATCTACAGCACTTACACCACCGGGTTCACTGCCAGCCAGCTCATCTATGATTTCGGCAAAACGAGCTCTCGCGTGGGCGCGAACACCGACCTCGTGACCGCCTCGAAGCAGGATTCCCGCCTCGCCTCCATGACGGTTGCCACAGGCGTCGAGGTGGCATTCTATGCCGCCATGCAGGCGAAGGAGCTCACGGTCGTCAACCAGGAAACCGTCAAACAAAATGAGGACCATCTTCGGATGGCGCAGGCGTTCTACAAGGCGGGAACCCGGCCTCTGCTTGACGTTACCCAGGCGGAGGTCAATCTGGCCAATGCGAACGTCGGATTGATCACGGCACGCAACGCCGAGCGCGTCGCGCTTCTCCAGCTCGAGAACTCGATGGGCGTGCATCTGCGGCCGGGGTATGTGCTGAAGGGGAACGTCAACACCTCACCCCTCGACATTTCCCTTGATTCCGCGAGAACGGTGGCGATGCAGCAACGGCCCGACATCCTCAGCGCGCGTGCGCACTACGACGCGCTTTCCGCGTTTGCGAGCGCCACCTTTGGTCTCCACCTCCCGACGATTGCGGCGACCGGGACCTACAATTGGAGCGGCTTCGACGTGAAGCTGTACGGCAGGTGGACCGCCGGCCTGACATTTTCTCTCCCCATTTTCCAGGGCTTCGGCATCAATGCGCAGGTGGATCAGGCGAATGCCGCCGTGCAGGCCCAGTTCGCCCAGGTGCGGCTGATCTACGAAAGCGCCATGCTCGACGTCGAGCAGAACTATCTCGCCGTCGATGCGGCCGCCGAGCGCATTGCAGCGACGAGCAAGCTCGTGGAACAGGCTGACGAGAGCCTTCGCCTCGCGGAAAAGCAATACGCCGCCGGCGTCGGGACCGCCATCGAAGTGACGGACGCTCAGGTGGCGCGAGCCAATGCGCGTATTACCGCCATCCAGGCGGTCTACGACCACACGATTGCGATCACGCGTTTGCGGGAATCCATGGGAACGATTTCCACGCAACATCCCAATGGGCAATAGTAAGTAGTAGATGGGCAATGGTCGATGCGTTGCCCCCCACTTCCCCGAAACATTGTCCCTCTTTTTCTCGTTTATCGCTTCGGGGCCGTTCCTCCGGCAGAGGCGCCCCCTTCCCCACAACCAACCCAATGCAGCCTTCCCCGGCACCCGCCGAATCCTGAGGTTCATGTCAACGGATTGCCGGGCGAGGCTGTCTAATCAGTAAAGGCCATTCACTCGAGGCTGGGAATGCCTGACGTCGACGAGCACCGACTCGTCCTTGAAGCTCGTAAAGGCAGTCAGGAGGCTTTTCGCTGCCTCGTAGAACGCCATATGCGGCGCGCGTATGCCCTCGCATTTCGATTTGTCAACGATCACCATGACGCCGAGGAGATCGCGCAGGAGGCCTTTGTCCGTGCATTCGAGTCGCTCGACGGGTTTCGGGCCGAGGCGGAGTTTGGGACCTGGCTCTATCGGATCATCACCAATCTTTCGCTCAACCGTCTAAAGGACGGGAAGCGACGACGGGAACGCAGTGTTGACATGAACTTCGCGGCGACGGTACCGGACGAGACAGTGTTTCAGGCTTCGCACAACGACGACGTGAGGATGCACATCGAGCGTGCTCTGCATGAGCTGCCGACGCTCCAGAGAGCCGTTGTCATCCTCCGTCATCTTCACGGGCTCTCGACGAGAGAGGTCAGCGTGATTCTTCATTGCACCGAAGGGACGGTAAAGACACATCTCTTCCGAGGGATGGAAAAAATGCGTCTCAAGTTGAACTTCCTCCGGGAGGAAGTCTGATGAACAGGCACCAGGAGACGAGAAATGCGTTGTACGAGTACCTCACGGAAGAACTCGATCCGGCCGAACGCGCGCGGGTCGAGGAGCACCTCCTCACGTGCAGTGTCTGCCGCGATAGTCTGACGGTCCTCCGCGAAGCCTTTGCCGTTCTTCCGAAGCCAGAGACGGATCCCGCCGCCGAAAGGCCCGAGGAATTCTGGGAGTCATTCCCCGCCCTCGTGGAACGACGTCTCCGTGTTCGCCCGCTTCGTCGATGGGAAGGTATCATCGCACGCATTCGCGATGAGCTTCTGTCCTTCGCGGTCATGCGCAGAGGGCACATCGCGCTGACCGGCATCGCCACCGGGTTGTGCGCGATCGCGCTGGCCCTCCTGCTCCGCCCTGCAGCGCCCCCTGTCGCTCTCCCGCAGCAACAGAATCTCCCGCCGGCCGTCGCAGAGGAACAACCTCCGATGACGAGCGAGCCAACGGTATCCACGCCGTCGATCGGCGCCCCCAGGATTTCGCCTGCCGCGCCGCCAAGCAAGATCAGCGCGGAGCGGGTTTCGGACTATTTTCGCAAGTCCAAAATCCTCCTGATCGGCGTTACCAATCTGAAGCACGATCAGGACTCGACGCCCGATCTCAGCACCGAACAGCATGTGTCCCGCGCGCTCGTGCGGGAGGCGCGCTATCTCAGGCAGGAACCGGGCCTCTCGCCGAAAGCAAAAGAACTCATCGACGAGCTCAATCGCGTCCTTATTCAACTCGCCAATCTTTCGGAACACAATGACGCGTCGGGGATCGAGATTGTCCGTGGAGGCATCCGGCAGGAGAATCTCCTTTTCAAAATCCGCATGGCGGAGTCCGCCATCAATGTCGCGCGGCCTGTACCAGTGTCGCTTAAGAAAGAGGGATCACCACTATGAAACGATTCTCGTTGATGTCGCTCGTTGCGGTGTCCGGTGCCGCGCTTCTCGTTCCCTTGCCGGCGCAGTGCCGTGAGCCGGGCGGTAAGGCCAGTGCCTTCGCCTATGTCCGAAACGACGAAGGGGATCCCGGACAGACCCTCTACAAGAGCGGGTACAGCGATATTCTGTCCGAACAGTGGGCGAAAGCCCGAAAAACCTTTGCGGATCTGTTGAAGCGCTTCCCGCACAGCACCTATGCAGACGACGCCAGGTACTGGTCCGCGTACGCCCTCATGCACATGGACAAACAAAAGGCCCTCGCGGAATACCGTCAGTTCATCAACCGCCATCCTAAGAGCGCTTACCTCAGCGATGCCGTCGCCGATCTTGGCAACGCCGAGCGAGAGCTCGAAGCGGCGAAAGTCAGACGCGAGTTCGAAATGATGGCAAGGCACAGGGGGATGAATGATTCATTGATGCGGGATTCCAAAGACCGGATCCGACAGGCCATGGAGGGGGACATGGATGCGGAAAACCTCGCGAGGCTTTCGCAGCTCGGTGTGGTGTACGACAGTGCATTCAGCCAGTTCCCATCCTTCGGATCAGGGATAGGACGCGGATTTGAAGGGATGAATTTCCGCGGCCTGGCAATGAACATGAGACGCCTGGGATGGCAGGTGCGGCGGACGTTCGGCCCCGGCTCGTCATCCGCGATCGACAAGAACACGCAGTTGCGTCTGGAGGCGCTGTCAGCCATCGGACACGGAGAGGAGGATGATCGTGGATTCACCACGCTGAAGGACGTGGCGGTCGACCGCTCTCAGCCGGTCGTCATCCGGTTGGAGGCCATGGATCAGCTCGCCGACTTCACAAAGCACGACGTCTCGGCCGTTTTTCTCGATCTCGCGCGCACCGATTCCAGCGAGGAAATTCAGTCGGAGTCGCTGGACCATCTGTGCGACTGCATCAAGGACAAGGACAAGTCGGTCCAGACCCTGGCGACGCTCTACCGTTCCGTTCCCTCGGCGCATGGCAGTCAGCGCTCCATGATTCTGTTCGAGGTTGCCGATATCGGCAACGACCCCGCGGTTGATTTCCTCAGCAGTGTTGCTAAACAGGATACCAGCTATGAACGTCGGGCGGAAGCAATCTATTACCTTGGCAACATCGGCGGCGAGAAGGCGCGGTCGGTCCTGTACGACGTGCTGTTAAACAAATAATGATGCTCTGGAGGAATGTATGAAGACTGGCATGGCAGTGCTCATCGCCTGTGCGCTCATCGGGGGTATGCCGACCGCTTCTTCAGCTCAGTTCCATCAGCGGGCCCGCACTTTTGTCAACGCTTCGCATTCCGACAACGGCGGGTGGTTGGGCATCACGATCGAGGACCTTACCCCCGAGATCAGGAACGAGTTGAAGACCAGCACGCGGGAAGGCGTTGTCGTCCTCTCCGTGCAGGAGAACAGTCCGGCGGAAAAAGCCGGGTTGAGGAAGAACGACGTCATCGTCGCAGTGAATGGTCACGTGGTGAACGATCGATGGGACCTCCTGAAGAGGATCCGATCGGAGGAACCGGGGACTTCGGTGTCACTCAAGATCATCCGGGACAATGCGGACAAGGAATTGACTGCGGAACTCGATGAAGCCCGGGACCACGAGGTCCGCGTGTTTCCGATGCTCGGGACCATCACGCATCCCTTCTATATGGTTTCAGAGTCCGCGACCCAGGGCTTGCGGATGATGGAGTTGAACGAGCAGCTCGGCGAATACTTCGGCGCGCCCGATGGCAGGGGGGTTCTCGTGGAAGAAGTGCGCCACAACAGCCCCGCGGCCAAGGCGGGTTTCAGGGCGGGGGACGTAATTATCCGTGTCGGCAACGATCCCATCGAAGACATCATGGACGTCCGCAACGCCCTGCGTCACTTCGAGAGCGGGGACTCCGCCCGATTCGGAATCCTGCGCAAGGGTTCATCTCTGACGCTGGTTCTCAGGCTCGGCGACCGCGACGGTTTTGATTTCCGGTCGGAGGAGGGGTGGAACCCCTCCGAATTCCAGGGCCACATGCGCGAATTTGGCGAACGCATGCGACAGTTTGGGAAAGACCTCCAGCTGAGGATGAAGGGCCTTGGAGACCGTATTCGCGCCAATCTCCTCCGAATGGAGATCTGAAGCAGAGGGTGCAGCAACCCCCGTTCCTCCTCCCTCCCTCATCCGCTGTTGAGGAATTACCCTTTTTTGTCTATCTTCCTGCTGTCCTTCAGGAACCCTCCTCATGTATCCAATTTACTTTACCTTGCTGTTCCATTTCGTCGGCATCGGGATGTTGTTCACGGCGCTTTTCGGCGGTTGGATCGTTGGCAGCCAATATCGCTCCGCGCCTGATTGGCAAACGAAGGCCCTACACCTGAAATCCCTTCGTCGTATCGGCCTGATGAGCCCCATTGGCGTTCTCGTGATGTTGCTGAGCGGCATTGGAAACATGACCCTCGGCCCTCATAAGTACACCTTGTTTTCCGATGGATGGCTCAGCGCCAAGCTAGCGCTTTTCCTGGTGGCTATTCTCATCGGCGCCCTGTCTTCGGTACAGGCGATGCGACGCTCCAGAGCGGTCACCAAACTCGCCGCCGGGGACACGGAACATCCGCATGAAAATACGCTGCGGTCCGTGGAGACCCAGTTGAAGATCTCTTCGACCTTGCAGTTTCTGTTGATCATCGCCATTATTTTATTGTCGATCGTGCGCCCTCTCGGGTAACAAAGGCGGCAGCGGCAGGGACACGCCCGGAGTAGTGATCCCCACAAACGAAATTCAACGAACATAGTTCAATCAACCTTCACCATACGATGGGTACGATCATGCGAAAGCTCTCTGTCTCCACGCTCGCACTACTCACACTGTTGGCGTTCCTGTCGCTGACGGGATGCGGGAAAAAGGAGGTGGCTCCGCTCCCGGTCCCGGAAATGTCGGATTACCGGGATCCAGGGTACGGGTTCCACATTTCGTTTCCGAAAACCTGGCTCACCAATGCGGAAGTCGGCCGCGCCCTTTTCTTCAGCTCCCAGGACGTGGACAAGCGTTTCCTTGACCCGGAAGGCGCCTTTCCCGATGGCGCCATCATCGACATTTCGCTGGTCAAGACGCCGAATCCCGGCGCCCTTCGTGACAGCATGGTCTCGCAGATGAAATCGGTCGGGTTCCAGGTCGCGCCAGCCGAAGAGATCACCGTTGCCGGGAAAAAAGCGGAGCGCTTCCCCTATACCGCACGGTACACCTCCGGGATGTCGGAAGGCGAACACGTCTATCTCGACGCCGATTCCATTTTGTATGATTTCTGGTTTGCCGGGTTCGGCGACTTCTACAAAGCCAACAAGGATATTTTTGCCGCGTCGCTCGCGTCGTTCCAGTTCCCGAAACCTGTCGCGCAAGGCGTGGACGCGACACTGCCGTCCGAAACCTTCACCGAAGGAGAAACCAAGTACTTCTCCTTCCGCTATCCGGAGAATTTCAATTTCAATCCCGACGTCAAGAAAGGGACGTTCGAGTTTTCCACAGAGCTGCATGGATACCGGGAAGACTGCTCGATCCGGTTCGACGTGTTCGACGCGAAGGGCCAGGGGGTTGACAAGGTGTTTGCTCAGAACAAAGGAAAGTACCGCGCCCTGGAGACGGGGAAAGAGACCATTGCGGGCGAGCAAGCGATGTTTGTCAGCTATTCGCCGTCCCGGGACGTTGTCAGCAGAGCGTACTTCCTGGTTCACAACGGCAAGGCGTTCCGGGTGACGACGAACTCGTATCGGCCGCAAGAGAAGGAATACGCCGGTGCGTTCTCCAAGATCCTTTCCTCCATCAAATTCAAATGACCAGCGAGGTACTCCCATGTCCCCTGTAGATCTTCCCATGGTCACCACGGCCTTCACGCTCGACGGTTACAAGATTGTGAAAAACCTCGGGATTGTCCGCGGCATTACGGTGCGCTCTCGCTCGATCGTCGGGAATATCGGTGCCGGGCTCCAGACGTTGTTCGGCGGGAATATCTCGATCCTGCAGGAGCTCTGC
>Ga0335069_10011965_pt1 | contig 12226 bp, 8 predicted proteins | sample Lox_Sample_11_FD_206714 | JGI IMG/M metagenome (GOLD analysis project Ga0335069, IMG submission 206714) | Soil microbial communities from Loxahatchee National Wildlife Refuge, Florida, United States - Lox_Sample_1.1 | ecosystem: Environmental > Terrestrial > Soil > Wetlands | place: USA: Florida...
AGTCTTCATTGTTTTACGCGGGCTCAGAGGGCGGCGTTGAGGGTATCTACTATCTCCGGCCGGACGCGCCGGATCACGCAATTACGTTATACGAGGTTCGTTCTCCCGGACTTGTCGCAGTGGCCGGCGACGGGTCCCGAATCGTCTTCGCCGGGAATCAGTAGAGGTATTATGTCTGCACCGAAGGTTCTGCCGTTGTTGGTGTTGTTGTTCGCCACCATGGCGACAGCCGACCACCAAACGCGCGTTTTGTGGCCCGTTTATCTTCCCCGCACACCATTTTGGAGATATGCCTTACCGGTGGACACAGCCGGGTCGGGCAACGTGGAACTCGATCAGGCTTACAGCAAATATCTAGCTGGCGACGAGTTGAGCAGTCGGGCTCATCTCTACCGGGCGCGCGCTGCGCTGACGCAATCGCATTCGAGTGGGCTTGCGCTGCGGCTCGCCTCCCTCGAGTGCCTGCTCGACCTGGGCGCCATCAGCAATGAACCCTTGCTGCTAAAAGGCGAGTCTCCGCAGCTCGAAAGATTGAATCTCGACATCTTGCGGTCGCTGGCGGGAGCAGAAGACCAACAGGATAAGTCAAACGACTGGCTGCTCTCGGCAAGATGGAAGAAGTATGGGGGCGATGCAGATAACCAGGCGGCTGCGGGATGGACGACGCTCTTTGAAGCATATCAGCTGTACCGTAGCGGTGCCGAAACCGAAGCCGAATCGGCATGGAAACGTCTCGCGGAAAGCCGCAGCACTGATCGCCTACTCGCGGCATTGGCGTGGCTCGGCGTAGCTCAAATCCAGGCCGGACTCACCCTTGAAGCCCAAGACGACCCTCCGCGGCGCGCAGAAGCGGCGCGCACAGCGCTTGCGGCGATCACGCACGCCCGACAAGCTTTTCGCGATATCTCGCACGACCTGGGAGTTGCCCAGGCGGCCCTTTTCGCGGCCGAGATTCAGTTCCTCGCCGGCAATGTGAGCGCGGCCGAGAAGGAATTGCAAGTCGCGCGCCTGTTGTTCGAAGCGGCGCACAACGACGAGGGCATCGTTGCTGTCCACTGCATAGGTGCGCTCGGCGAAGCCAAAGCGGGCAACGCGGAGATTGCCGCGCGCGATGTCAAGAATGCTGAAGAAGCCACTGGGGAACGGCGTGTGACGGAGGCGCAGATCGCGCAGTTGGCCACGTTTGCGGAGCGCCTCCCCGAGTTGGTCGGATTTCCGGACGCTCGGCCTCCTGAATTGAAGTTAGTTGACGCACGCGAATTCCAGCGGTGGGCCTTGAGCACCGGCGATCTGTTGCTGCAACTGATCTCGCTTCAGATGCTCTCTTCGGTGTTGCAGGGAAGCGGGGACACGGCCCAAGCATTGTTGTACAAGGCAATGCTCGCCGACGCTGAGTCGCGCTATCGGTCCGGTGTGCCTCTGCGCGTTCGGGTCGGCCGAGCCGCTTTTCTAGATTACGATTTCCTGCACCGCACCGGCCTAGTGGAACGCGGCAGTTTACGGACATTCACCTACGATTTCAGCCGCGCCGCGGATATTTATCTGGCAGCGCAGAAAGGGATGCGCGACGCAGCGCTTGACAAGGTAATCGGGGTGGATCGCGCTGAATCCGAAGAGACGTTTGCGTTGTACTCTCGGAAGCTGCGCGAGATTGCGACGCGGGCCGACGGGGGACGCCTCGGGTTTCAGACCAAGCTTGCTGCAGGTGACCGGCAAGGAGCGGCAGAGTCACTCGTGCAGCTCTTCTCCGGGTGTCACGACATGCACGAGTTCCTCAACCAGAACGAAGGCAACGTGGAAGCGGATAGTTTGACCGAAGAAGCGACTAGCGAGTACACGGAGCGGCAGAAGACCTACGAAATTAAGACGGAAATAACGACGGCTCTACAGGTGCATTCCCTACAACGAACGAAGCTAGAAATGCTCCAGGACCGAACTTACCTAGACATGGAACGTGATGTGTTAATCGGCGTCGTTTTGGCGGACGAAAGCTACGTCCGTCGCGGCGTGGCAGACCTGCTTTCGTTTTATGAGCTCTACCGCAAGGATATCTCGGCACCAGATCTATTAGATGAGCCTTTTGTTTTCTCCCATCACGGTAGTCCCAACATTAGTTTGCCCACGCAGAAACATGCTCGCGAAGCGCTCCTAAGGGAGGCGATGGATGACTTCAGATTACGATACCGCTCGGAACTTGTGCGACAAGCTCTAGAACCTCAGGCGGTCTCCGAAGGATTCGTGAATCTAGTCTTGCGCCAGGGGCTCAACCAGGAACCACGGGAGTTCTTCGAGAAGAACTTTCAAGAAGTGGCGGACTACAGCGGCGTACAGTCCCACAAGGTTACTACGCGGGAGGACGGAGGGAAGCTCTTCATCAATATCAAACATGCCCACACGGCGGTATTTGAACCAGCACAGAACTCGGTATTCCTGGTGTTACCGGCTTTCACCTCGGGCGTCGACGTGTTACGGCGTGTACAAGCGATCTACGCTTCATGGGATCAACAGGCAGTGTATGCGAGCCAACCACGATTTAACGAGCTGTTGAAGAGCACCTACCGCGACGACTTAGCGCACCGCGTGGCGCTCGACATGCTCGGCATGACTGCCGAGCAACTCGGCGACCGCGTGTTCACTCCCGTCCTTGATGCGGGACAGATCGCTCTATCGGTGCAGCGCAGTGGAGATTTCCTCGCTCAACTCGGCGTGCGGCCATTCGCAGAGTTGCAGCGCGAAGTTCAGTCCGATCCCCAGGTTCGGCTGATGGCTTCGAAACTTGCTGAACTCGATCCTGACGAAATGGACAAAGCGGAGGAAGAAATCTCGGGCTACATGGGCGGAATCCTGAGTGGGATGTTCGAACTCCAGCAGAAGGACAAGGCGGACGAACAGCCTAGCACACACGATAGTGAGGAGGAGGACACACTCGGCCTGCAGATAGTAAACCAGTTTATCGGGGTCGGTCAGGTGTTGAAGTATCGGCCGCTCTTGTTCCTCCTGCTTGGTGACCCTAATAGAGCTGACGCAGTGGCCCGGAGCCTAGCCGAAAGGAACAGTGTAACGACTGCGCCGACTGAACTCAGCAGTGGCGAGAGATTGTCTCCGACAACGGAATCCGAGGCCTACATGCGTCGCAGAGAGGAACGGAGCACTGAGCTGGCCATGTACTATACGGCGGTTGGTGCATATTCCAAGGCGATATCGGAGCTGAACTCGCTGACGGAATCGTTTGGTGCGGATGCGTTGCAGACTGCGCAAATCGAGTACCTGCTTGCCATGTGCTACCGGCGTAACGGCGAGCACGAGATGGAAATCGGCGCCTTGCACCATGCGGCCGGGCATCTGGAGCAAGTGCGTACAAGTCTGCGCACACGGAACCAGGCAACTACCCTGCAGAAGATCCGCCAGTTAGTCTATGAGGAATGGCTGACGGCGGTGTTCGCGGAGAAGCGCTATGCGGATATGATTCCGGTACTCCGCGACTACAAGCGTCCAACACAAATGCCCATTTCCGCACTGGCCGAAGCGCAGTCGCGCGATGCCGGGTTGAAAAGCCTAGTTGACGAGACAATTTTCCTATACGACGTCTGGTCGCGGGAGGAAATCTGGCACGTTGAGGACGCTACCATGCTCGCCGCCCTGCTGCCACAGTTGCAGAGTACAGTCGATCCTCGGGAAGCCGTATCATCCGGCTTGAACCAAATCGCGAACCTTCTGGTGGACCAACTGCGGCTGGCCGCCGGTCCGGCGCTTGCCGAAACCGCACTGGCGGCTCCTGCCGGCGGATTGACCATTTCTTATTTTGTTGGAAGCCGTGGGCTGTTCCGTGTCGTGCTGGACTCCTCGGGGCGAGTCAGCGCGCGGTTGGTCCCTATATCGGAGACTGAGCTATCGGGCTACTGCGAGCAATTCAGGGCGGCAATCGAAGAACATAAGGACTTTCTTCCCGCTGCAGCAAGACTCTATGACATTCTGCTCGGCGAGATGCCCCAGCTGGATTCCACTAGGCGTCTGTATATCTCGCCGGACGGTATGCTAAACGTGATTCCATTCCAGGCGTTGAAGAGCAGTGCCGCTGGGCATTACCTCGTTCAAGACGACCGCACGATAATCTATCTGACAGGCGAGAACCGACCTGCGGTCACAGGCAACTTGGACGGTGGTCGGCGCATTTTGCTGGTTGGGAATCCGGACGGAAGTCTAGCAGCGGCGGAAGATGAGGTACAACGCATCGAAAAGTCCTCCGGACTAGAGGCCACTCCTCCACTAGTTGGACCAGCGGCGACGCTCAGCAACCTGCGTTCGCAACTACCCGGAGCGGCCTTCGTCCACTTCGCGACCCACGCCCGGGCTAACGAGGCATACCCGAATTTCTCATATCTCCAACTGTCCGGGTGGGACCGCCTGTATAGCGTCAATCTCGGTGGCCTGTTGTTCTCGGGCAAACATATTTTTCTCAGCGGGTGTGAGACCAGGCTGGGCCAGATGTTGCCGGGAGACGATGTGTACGGGCTGGCTACTGCGTTCCTTGCTGATGGTGCCTCATCCGTGATTTCCACGCTATGGCGCATTGAAAACGATTCCTCATCGCTGTTCGCGCAACGTTACTATCAATTGGTTGAGCAAACACACAACCCACCTGCCGCTTTAGCCATGACGGAACGCGAATTCCTCAGCGGCAAGTGGTACGTGGAGCGCGAAGGTACCGTAACAACCTTGGACGCACCGGTTTTCTGGGCCGGGTTTAATTACATTGCGGGCGCTGACTCTCAATAAGTCGGCCTGTCGGCTGCCCTGTTTCGTGGGCCTGTAGAGAACATCATAAACTCGCCTGTCCATTAACTGTCCAATAACGCTTACCGAGCGTTCCTTACAAGGATTTTGGGAGCCACCCGCGTCTTGTAAGTTGTTGAAGTTCCGATTCCTCTTGGGCTCATAACCCAAAGGTCGGTGGTTCAAATCCACCCCCCGCAACCAACTCCCACTGTTTGGTTTCAATGGCCAATCTTACAGCTTGCCCGGCGACTCTAAAGCCCGAAATCCAGCCTAATTTCTAAGGATTCTTTGCGCGAGTTTTGCGCAAAATACAGCAGGGCACTCGTGTCCTCACGAATGCCCCACGCCATGTATGTTAATCCGAAATCAGTGCCGGACTTTCGTTCCACTTGTGCAGGCTCTTCATCGCAGTGGCACCTGTTGACTCGCTTCAAAGCATCTCCCCAACTGGTGCAGTCGCGAGCGCAGACGACAGAAGTCCGCCTTCGTCGCGCCAAGAAACTCGGCGGCAGCAGCAGCCGTCGCGGTCACGGCAATCGCTTCCATCGCTGGCAGCACGCTTGAATCTTCGCGTTTCACGAAGTCGCAGAACTCAGCCAACGCATGTCTCGCGTCACGCCGCCTCTCCTGCTCTTGCCGCTTAAGTTACAGTCCGTGCCCAACCTCAGGCATCTGCCGAGATAAGGTCATCGACGCCACGCCACACTAAACGGAGATCTCACAAAATCCTGTCATTTCAGGGTGCACGCCCTGACCTCTGACACTACTGCTCTGGCATAAGGCCTGCATCATCAGGAACCTGTGTACCGCTTTGACTTCTCACAGCGGTTGGGCTCCTTTTACAGGTATAGACGGTCTCCATTCATCTCGCTCACACTCCGGTGGCCGGTACATGATTGAATTAGGGTTATGATCGCGAAAGTTGCTCATGAAGGACGTTGAGTCGGCCCTGCCGTGCCCGTTGAGATCGCCAGGCTGGTGGCCTTTCGTATGTAATGGGGTGAAGATGCAACTTCTCCGAGTCGCAAGGGACATTGGATTGATTAGTCTGCTCGGCGCTTCCCTGCTGCTCTGCACTGCAGAGTCTTTTGAGCCGGCGCCGAAACTGTATCGCGCCAAGCCAGCGGACCTGCCGGCTTGGGCAGAACAGGGGAATTTCCGTTTCATTCGGCTGGACGGCGGACAGATCGAGAGTCGGAAGGCCGAGCGGACGTGGTGGGGTAGCAAGTTCAGCGCCGAACAGAAAGACGTGCTAGCCCACATCTATGACCGTGATTTCGAGCAAATGCTGGGATTGCTCAAACAGGCGAATTTCAACTGGATATGGGTTACCTGGAGCAATGGTTGGTCATTGAAGGACGAGAGGGAAAACCGTGAGAACCTGAAAAAGGTAATCGCACGCTGCCATGAGAGCGGCATCCAAGTCTCGGCTTACCTATCTGCCTCTAACATGTTTCAAAAGAGTGCCTACCGCGATGACCCGGAGACGAAAAAGTACGGCCTGTGGATGCACGGCATCCCCATGTTTTACGGTGGCCCGACAAAGACCGATCTGCAAATTTCCTGGAAGCGCCGACTGGCCGACGCGCGCAAGCCTGCGTGGCGGGCCTATCTCCTGAGGAAGGCGGAACTGGCGGTAGACGCGGGAGTTGACGCGATCGTGTGGGACAACATGATCGGTTACAACGGCGGCTTGGCCCAGTTGCTCGATGACACCCAACGGATGGCGGAGCGGAAGGCGCGAGAGACCGGTCGGCCCAAGGTCATAGTAGAAGCGAACATTCATATTGAGCCGGACCGGTTTGGGATGAATGATATCAACGAGGCGATATGGGAGGAGGACGGCAAGGACACTCCCGGTGTGTGGAACGGTAATTGGCAGGTAGCTAACGCGCGCAAGATCAAGTTCCTGAGCGGCGAGAAGCAGGTCTGGCAGCCCCTGATGTATGAGAACGACCTTTATCACTGTGGTCCGCGAGAGCGCTGCATCCCTAGCCCGGCCGAGCAGAAGCTTTCTATCGCCGAGGCGTATACATTCGGCGCGGCAACTTCGCGCAACATCGAGGGCCGATTCCTCTCCGCGCTGATCAAGGGGGAGCCGGAGGCGCGGGAGGCATGGGCGGCCATTGCTCAATACAACCATTTCCTGGCCGAGCATCAGGAGTTGTATCACCGGGCTGCACCGGTAGCACGGATCGCCTTGCTCTCGTCGGAGCCGCACAACCAATTGGCCGACGAATTTCTGAAACGGAGCGTATTCTTCGAGACCAAAGTGCTTGCGCACTTAGACGAGGGAATCCCCCTCGACCAATTTAAGGTGGTGGTGATGCCATCTAACCCGCCCAAGCTTAGCGCTGAGCAGAGGGCCCGGCTGGATGCATTCTCTGCTGATGGGGGCCTTATCATCAGGGCCGGAAAGTCTGCGTTGGAGACTATGGCGCGTGCCGAAGCCGCGGCCCGAGGGCCTCTCCTTAGCTTGGAGCCGCGCCGTTACGTACTTGGCCAGTTATCGCGGAAACCCGAAGGTCGGACGTTGATCCTACACTTGCTCAACTACGATCATCAGCACCCAGCGGAGAACGTGAAAGTCCGGCTAGACCTGAGCGGGCTGGTTCAGGATCTGAGCGGCTGGGAGCTGAAAGTACTTTCTCCGGACGGGGCCCCGCTTCCTCTGTCGGGCCTCTCTCTACACGGAACGGTCGCCGCGTTCACTCTGGACCGGATCGAGCATTACACCATTGTTACTCTCTCGGCCAATGGGACCACGCCCTCCCATTCTTAAATTAGGTTCGGCAGATCGTCATCCTGCTTTCCCGGACATTACCGAACTAGAGAATCGGTGAACGGACTTCGGCCAGAGTCACACGCTCATGGATCCGCGGACTTACTCTGAAATACCGCATCAGCTTGAACGCACCTAACTCAAGACTGCTCACTTACGGCTTCACAACTGAGGTAGCGTCGAACCGCAATCTCAAGATTAAAATGCATTTCGTCACGTCGCAGGATACGTCCCAGCGCTGATCGTTGGACGACCTCCAAGACCCCGGGATTCATGCCAATCAGCCACAGTTGAATGCCATGCTGGCTTTGCCTCTTGGCGATTTGTGCGAACATTTTCAGCGCAGTGTATTCCATATCAAGGACCCCACTAGCATCCACGGCGACCACCTTCGGTTGCGCTTCCCTGACCAGCGGCTCAATCTTGTGTGCGACGTGTACCGCATTGGCAAAGAAAATTGGGCCTTCCGGCCTCAGCAGCAAGAGACCGGGAAAGCTCTCATCGTCGGGGTGTTCCGGCGATTGCGGCCGGAACACGTTGGTTCCGGGCTTGCGTCCCAGGACATAGACTGGAGGGTCGGCCACCTGGTGTGCCAGTGTGACCAGGGAAACAACGATCGCTACGACGATTCCCTTCATCGTGCCGACGAGCACAACACCTGCGAAGGCCACGATTGCCCATGAAAACTCGGTCCTGCGGATACTAAAAATCTCACGGAACTCCATCGGCTTGATAAGTCCCAATGAATACACAATGACGATCGCTGCCAACGCAGATTGAGGCATCATGCCAAGCACTGGAGCGAAGAACAGGATTGTAAGCAAGGCCATCGCCGCGGTTACGATCTCCGCTAATTGCGTTCGAGCTCCGGCGAGGACGTTGACCGCCGTTTGCGTTGTGCCGCCGCCGCCCGGCATTGCGCCCAAGAGCGCACCTCCAACATTGGCGAGTCCAGTTGCAAAAAGCTCTCTGTCTGCGCGCGGCACGGTCTCATGATTTCGCGCGAAGGCTCGGCCCGCCGCCACCGTTTCGGTAAAACTCATTAACGCAATGCCTAATGCGCCGGGCCAAAGCACGGTTATCAATGCAAGGTCCGGCTTCACCAGCGAAGGCACGCCTGCCGGTATGTGGCCCACCAGTTCAACGCCCCGATGTTGGAGGTGCAAGAAGCTCCCTCCAACTATCGCACCGGTTACTGCCAGCAGCGGCGCTGGTACTTTCGGCAGGAAATGCTCCATCGCCAGCAGAAATGTAATTATTGTGGCCCCGACTGCCAGGGTTGCTAAAGACGTTTTCGCAAGATTTTGAACCGTTGCGAGTGCGTTCTGAACGAATGTCCCTCTGGCGAAGTGAATGCCAAGGATCTTGGGGGCCTGGTCCATCACAATGACCAGCCCAATGCCTGCTTTAAAACCGACGAGCACTGGCTCCGAGATAAAGTCTGCCACGAATCCCAAGCGAAGGAGGCAGGCGAGCACAAGTGCCACTCCCACTAGCACCGCCAGAGTCGCTGAGGCTCTCAGCAGAGTTGCGGAATTGCCGTTCGGCACTGCCTGCGCCAACTGGGCGGCGGTCAGTATCGCTACGGTGGTGCTTGTGCTGACGCTGAGTACGCGCGAGGTACCGAGCACCGCGTAGATCACCATCGGTACCAAGGCGGTATAGAGCCCTACCTGTACAGGCAAGCCGGCCATCATCGCGTACGCCATCGCCTTAGGAATGATCACTGCCCCGGTGGTCAGGCCGGCCACGATGTCTGGGCGCAGCCAATCCCGACGATACGAAACCACCCATTCCGGTAAGAGACGAAACCACGGATGCATTGACATGTTGCCGTTACCGGAGCTGAGGGATGATGCGATGCTTTTGCTTCGGTTCGATGTACCCTTTCGCCTTTTGCCGTGGCGGAAGCTTTGGTGGCGTATAGGGGATCTCCTCGTAAGGAATACTGCTGAGGATGTGCGCAATGCAGTTAACGCGGGCACGCTTTTTGTCGTCCGAAGGAACGATGTACCAAGGCGAAGCTATGGTATCCGTGGCTGCGAGCATTGCATCTCTAGCACGTGAGTAGTCATACCAGCGACGGTGCGATTCCAAATCCATGGGACTGAGCTTCCAGCGCTTGGACGGATCTTCGATACGCGCCAGGAAGCGCTTGTGCTGTTCTTCTTCCGATACTTCGAGCCAATACTTCAGCAGGATGATGCCCTGACTGACCAGAAAACCTTCGAAGATGGGACAGTCCCTGAGAAATTCTCTATGCTCTCCGTTGGTACAAAAGCCCATCACGTATTCGACGCCGGCGCGGTTATACCAACTGCGATCGAAGATGACGACTTCACCGCCAGCGGGCATATGTTCAAGGTAGCGCTGTGCATGGAGCTGCGTCTTTTGCCTCTCGGTCGGGGCCGGGAGTGCTACCACCCGAAAGATGCGCGGGCTGACACGCTCCATGATGCGCTTGATCATGCCGCCTTTGCCGGCAGCGTCTCGTCCTTCGAAAATGATCACAATGCGGGCGTTCGTCGCCTTGACCCACTCCTGGAGCTTGACCAGCTCAACTTGTAGCTTGAAAATCTCGGCCTCGTACTCCTTTTTGCCGATCTTCGGTTTGCCGTTGACACCGGAGACTTCAGTGTTGCTGTCCGGACTTGATTCGTGTTTCTTTGATTTGTCGCCCATGCCTCTATTCCTGTGCATTCGTTCGTCGAGCTTGAATTCTGTTGTGACTTATTTAGAGTGCAATTGTTGAGCCAAACGCAGAACAACAAGGTTTGAGTTAGCAATGTTGGATTCCTTATGTTTGGGTACCCCGGCTTCTAGGTGGTTTGCGAATCTCGTGACCCAGCAATGAGTGATCGGAGGACTAAAGCAACGACTTATCTACCCTGGACTGTAGTCGCAAATCAGAACGGTCAGATCGTCATCCTGTTTTTCCGACCATTGCCGAACTGAAGAAATGATGGTGTCCGATGCCAGCGCGGGAGATAGGTCTCGAGTCCTTGTGAGGAGATCGCACAGGGCATCGTGCCCGAAGAAATCTCCTGTTGCATTGGCAGCCTCCAAAATGCCGTCTGTATACATCACCATTCGATCACCTGCTTCGAGCTTGTGGACGGCAGTCGAGTAGGATGCAAAAGCGAAGGCAGCAAGCATCAATCCGTTCTCTTCAATCGGAATCACGCGCCCATCCCTTACGAGCAACAGAGGGGGATGTGCTGCGGCGGAGTACCGTAGCTCCCCAGACTCTGCGTTCAAGTGCAAATATGCTGCTGTAACGAATTGGTCCTGCGTGTTGCGCAATAAAGCCGAATTCATGCCGGACAAGAACCGCGAGGGCTCTGCAGCGACCGCGCGTTGCGAAGCAGCAGCGAGCTTCACCATTGATGCAATAAGCGCGGCGGGTACGCCATGCCCCGACGCATCAGCGATCAGCAGTCCCACCTGATGGTCATCCGCAATGATGTAGTCGTAAAGATCGCCTGCCACGGAACGCATGGGCTCGTAGCGAGCGGCTACTCGGAAGTTCAACGAGACAGGGAATTCGCCTGGCAGAATGGATAACTGGATTCGACGGGCTACCTCCAGTTCGTTTTGGATCTCCTTTAATTGTCGATCTCGCTGTAGGGTGCTACGCGCAGCCACAAAACCCAGAGTGCCGAGAAATGCCGCGAACCCGAAGGGTTCGAGTTGGAACAGAGAAGTGGAAAAGATTCCCATCAATTGTTGCCAAACCACGAAAGCAACAAAGATCAGCAAACCCCAGCGAATCACAGCAAAATCGGCGGCCTGAGGGCCCTCTCTCACGCCGGAACTGTCCGCCATGAAGCGAATGAGAAAGAACGTCGACGCGCCGATGACCAAGAAGCTGTTCGTCCGCCCATAAATGGCGGAATCTCCGAACAGGAAGGTGGACAAGGCGAGCACGCAACCTAAACTAACCATGGCGTACCCAACTACCCGCTCAATTCGTCCTGGCAGGCCGAGTGAGATAAGAGACAGAAACGCGGGGATGAGGATGATGTAGGAGGAACCTGCCCGAACCCGGAGGTAAAGGGCTGAGTTCGTCATCGCCATTGCAAGCAAGGGTGACGAAATCCAGAGTCGAAGTCCATACAGAGTGGCAAACAAAGCGAAGAAGACAAGGAGTGGGGAGCGGTGCCGGCGGAGGATGGCAAAAGCCGCGGATACCATGCCCACGGCGGCAAAGGCCGCGCCTAAGAAAAGATATGGAGCGTCGCGCCGGAATACAGTAAAGACCTCTTGAGGACTCATCTGAGCTTCCAGCGTAGCTCAGCGCAACGAGCGCACAGCATGGCCGGCGAGCCGAGGCCGGGAGTTTCGCGCCGCGTGGTTCGCCCATTCCCATTCTGCAAGCCAGTTTCGGCAGCATCTGCCTTCACATTGGAATTCCGACATTCTTCCCCCACATTGGGGACAAACCAAGTTAATGATCGAAGAGATGATCTGGGCGTTCGATTCGCCCGGTAGTGTGTCAGCAGTCCTCACGGTTGCTCTCCTTGGAAACCCGACTAATGGCACGAGGCGCAGACACCGGTCACAAACAACGGAAATGTACCGCGCTGGTCTACGCTCTCGGAGCTCCGAACTGGTTGGCTGCGGAGTCCGTCTCGGCCACCAATGCCTGCCGCCTCGCGGAACAGTAGA
>Ga0335069_10011966_pt1 | contig 12226 bp, 10 predicted proteins | sample Lox_Sample_11_FD_206714 | JGI IMG/M metagenome (GOLD analysis project Ga0335069, IMG submission 206714) | Soil microbial communities from Loxahatchee National Wildlife Refuge, Florida, United States - Lox_Sample_1.1 | ecosystem: Environmental > Terrestrial > Soil > Wetlands | place: USA...
CACGCCCGAAGTGGCGGCGATGGATGCGGGCGCGCGGCGCTTCGCCACCTTCGCGGCCCTCAAGCAACTCCTGCTGGCGCTCGCTCGCCGGCAGCCGTTGGTGGTGTTGATCGAAGACCTCCACTGGCTCGATCCCGCGTCGGAGGAGTTCCTCACCTACATCGTCGACTCCGTGGCGACGGCCCGCATCTTGATCGTGTGCACCCATCGCCCCGGTTATCAGTCGCCCCTCGGCGATCGCAGCTACTTTCAGCGACTGAGCGTGCAGCCGCTGCCGCCCGGTGAAGCCGCGGCGATCGCCGCCGGCATGTTGTCCGCAGGGTCGCTGCCGGACGACGTGCGGACGCTCATCACCGAGAAGGCCGAAGGCAATCCGTTCTTCGTCGAGGAGGTCACCAAGTCCTTGCTCGAACTCGGCGCGCTGCGCCGCGACGGCGACCGCTACGCGCTGGACCGCGCGCCCGACGAGATTGCCATCCCCAATCGAATTCAGGACGTCATTATGGCGCGCATCGATCGTCTCGGTGACGAACCCAAGCGCGCCATGCAGATCGCGTCGGTCATCGGCCGCGAGTTCGCCGTGCGGCTGCTGCAGCGCGCCACCGAAGTGGGCGATCGCGTGACCGCGCTGGTCGGCGAGCTGCGGTCGTTGGAGCTGATTTACGAGAAGTCGGGGGTGCCCGAGCTGGCGTACATGTTCAAGCACGCGCTGACGCACGACGTGGCCTACGAGAGTCTGCTGCTGCAGCGACGCAAGCAGCTCCACCACACCATCGGCGACGCCATCGAAGAACTCTACATCGATCGGCTGACGGAGTATTGGGAAACCCTCGCGCACCACTATCTGCGCGCGGAGGCCTGGGACAAGGCGTTCGACTATCTGGTCAAGGCCGGCGACAAGGCGCGGCTCGCCTTTGCCAATCACGAGGCGGTGGAATTCTACCAGCAAGCGTTGGACGTCGCGTCCCGTCTCGACGTCGGCCCGGCCCAGCGCGCCGCGATCTCAGGCAACAAGGCGTGGGCGCACATGTGCATCAGTGAGTTTCCCCAAGCCATCGATGCCTATCGCGACGCCATCCGGCTCAGCCCCGACCCCGTCGATCGGGCCAACCTCGCGACCTATCTCGGCGTCGCGCACTGGTACGCGCACGAGTTCGATTCCGCCCTCGAAGTCGCCGAGGAGGCATTCCGCGTCGGCGATGCCGCCAACGACCCCGTCATTAAAGGCGGCGCGTGCGCGATCGTCGGTGTGGTGCGACTGGTTCGTGGTCAACTCGAAGGATGCATGGAATCGATGGCGGACGCGGCGCGCCATATGCGGGACTCCGTCAAGCATCCGCTGCTGGGTCCGTGGGTGGACTCGTCGCTGGCGCTGCACGCAAATTGGCGGGGCGACTACGCCGCCGCCTTGCGCCACATCGAGCCGCTGCTCGACGAACTCCGCGGATCGAATCAACTGTTCGCGCTCGTCCAAGTGTCGAGCCACTGTGCCATCACACTGGGTAGCGCCGGCCGCTACGCGCAGGCGCTCGCCTTTTTGAACGAATCGATCGCGCTCACGGAGTCGATCGGCGACCGTTTCTGGCGCGCCCGCATGTGGAACACGCGCGGCTGGGTGCTGCAGGAGTTGGGCGCGTTCGAGGCGGCGGACGAAGCGAACCGCCGCTGCATCGAGATCGCCCGCCAGCTCGGCTCGCTGCGGATGACGCCCGAGTTGATCGGCAACGCCGCATGCAACTTGGCGGACGCCGCGCTGGCGCGCGGCGACCTGGCCGGCGCCGAACCGTATCTCGCAGAAGTTGCGGCCATCCTCGGCGATCCGCGCAATGAGTGGATGACGTGGCGGTATCGCATGCACTACGAGCTGGCCGCCGCCGAGTTGGCGTGCGCCCGCGGCGATCTCACCCGTGCGCGACTCCTGACTGAATCATGTCTGGCGGCGGCTCACCGCACCGCGTCGCGGAAGTACACGGCGAAGGCGACGCGAATCCTCGCGGCGTGCCACCTCGCCGCCGGCGACGTCGCTGCGGCCGAGCCGCTCACCCGTACCGCGTTGGAGATTGCACGCGCCGTCGGGAATCCGCCGCAACTCTGGCAGGCGCTCGTTGCCCGCGGGCGAGTGTTGCACGGGCTCGGTCGACGGGACGAAGCGGTGCGCGTATGGAAAGAAGCGCAGGCCGCGATCGCGTCGGTCTCACAGCAATTGCCCGCCGAGGTGCAATCGGCGTTGCAGCACTCTCCGATCGCGGCGAGCGTGGACGAACTTTTGAACTAGGTCGAAAGCAGCGGCGCCTTACGTGCTCTCGCCGTGCGCCGGTTCCGGCGGCTGGCTCTGCTCCCGCTGGCGTTGGTCTTGCCACTGCTGGAACGCGGGCCGATCCCACAGCGTGATGGCGGTGCTGCTGAGTTCCCGTGCGCCTTCATCGCCGAGCCAGATGAACCGGACCGAGAAGATGCTCTTGTCGTCCTTCCAGCCGTAGATCTGGTGCGTGCGGCCCTGTTTATCGCGCTCATTGGTTCCATTGAGGCTCGGCGTCCCGTAGCGCGTCATCAGCTCGTTGAGAAAATCCCAGACGTTGGGGCCGATGTCGCGCTCGTAGGCGATCGACACCACGCGGTCGCGCACCAAATAGAGTTCGAACTTGCTCGGTGAGCCGACCGGGGCGGCGGTCGGGTCGCAGACGCGAAACCCTTGCGGGTTGTCGTGACAGTCCAGCTTACCGATCTTCTGTTGCGCTTCGTCGAAGGTGACGCCGAGCGTGACGCCGGCCACGTCGCGCGGCAGCGGCTCGGTCGCCGCCGCGGCGGTGGCAACGGCGGCCGTTGCCTGCGCCACCGGCGCGGTGGCGGCCGGCGTGGTCGATTGCGCGGACTGCGACGGAGGCGATTGCTGGCACGCGGTGAGCGCCGCCAATACAGCGGCGAGCGCCAACCGCCGCTGCGCGAATCCCCTCACCCTGGCCCTCTCGCAGAGGGAGAGGGAGACCTGTCTGCAACTGAAAGCGGTCATGGCCGCAGCCGTTCGAGCATGCGCGGAAACGGAATGGTCTCGCGGACGTGATGCAGGCCGCAGATCCATGCGATCGCGCGCTCGATGCCCATGCCGAACCCCGCGTGCGGCACCGAACCGTAGCGGCGCAAATCGAGGTACCAACTGAAGGCCTCCGGCGGCAAACCGTGCTGTTGAATCTTGCGGGTCAGCACATCGAGGTCGTCTTCGCGCTGGCCGCCGCCGATGATTTCGCCGTAGCCTTCGGGCGCGAGCACGTCGACGCACAACGCTACGCGCGGATCGGCCGGGTCGGCCTTCATGTAAAACGCCTTGTTCTCGACCGGATACCGATGCACCATCACCGGCCGTTCGAACTCCGACGCCAGCGCGGTCTCTTCGTCACCACCCAAATCGGCGCCCCACTCGACCGGGAATCCCTTGCGTTTGAGCACGTCGATCGCCTCGCCATAGGTGATGCGCGGAAACGGCTTCTGCACGTGCGCGAGCTTCGCGAGGTCGCGCTCGATGGTTTCCAATTCACGCCGTCGATTCGCGAGCGTGCGTTGAACGATATAGGTGACGAAGTCTTCCGCCAGATCCATGTCGCCGGCGAGGTCCATGAACGCGACCTCCGGTTCGATCATCCAGAACTCGGTGAGGTGCCGGCGTGTCTTCGACTTCTCGGCGCGGAACGTCGGGCCGAAGCAGTAGACCTTGCCGAACGCCATCGCCGCGGCCTCGGCATAGAGCTGGCCGCTCTGCGTCAGATACGCTTTCTCTTCGAAGTAGGCCGTCTCGAACAGCGTCGACGTGCCTTCGCACGCCGCCGGGGTGAAGATCGGCGCATCGACCAGCGTGAAGCCCTTGCCGTCGAAGTAGTCGCGACAGGCGCGAACGATCTCGCTCCGGATGCGCAGGATCGCGTGCTGGCGCGACGACCGCAGCCAGAGATGACGGTGATCGAGCAGGAAGGCGACCCCGTGCTCCTTGGGGGTGATCGGGTAGTCGTGCCCCGGCTGAATCACTTGCAAGTCGCGGACCCTGATCTCGAACCCGAGCGGCGCGCGTGCGTCGGCGCGCACCACGCCGGTAACGATCAACGACGACTCCTGCGTGAGATGATCGGCGAGTGTGAATTGTTCGGGGGGTACGTCATTCTTGAATACGACGCACTGGAGCACGCCGGTCCCGTCCCGGACTTGCAGGAAATGCAGCTTGCCGCTCGAACGTTTGTTGTAGAGCCATCCGCGCAGCGTCACCTCCTGGCCGTCGTGTTGCGCGATGTCCTCGATGTACACGGTCGCCATCGTGACTCAGGCACTACCACAGGACAGCGCGCGACCCAACGCGGCGACTTGCAAAGGGCGGCGCGCCGGGCCAATCTCGCGCCACCGAACAGGAGAAACATCGATGAACGTGATCACGTTGCTTGGGCGTGTGCTGCTTTCGGCGATCTTCGTGCTGTCGGGACTGGGCAAGATCGGCAATTTCAGCGGCACGCAGCAGATGATGGCGCAACACGGCATGCCGTACACCGCGCTGTTCTTGATCGGGGCGATTTTGGTGGAGGTCATCGGCGGACTCTCGGTTCTGGTGGGTTACCGCGCCCGCGTCGGCGCCATCGCGCTCGCGCTGTTCATGATCCCGACGACGCTGATTTTCCACCGCAACATCGGCGAGCAACTTCAGATGATCATGTTCATGAAGAATCTGTCGATCATCGGCGGGCTGCTGATGGTTGCCGCCCATGGCTCGGGCAGCTTCAGCCTGGATCGTCGGACGATCGCGGCGGCATGAGCGCGGAAGGCCGGTTTGCCAGTGCCAAACCTCTTTGGTAAGTTTCTGTCACCTGCTGTCCGCGCGGCAGGAGTTCCAGGCACGATTCAGAAAGGAGACGTCTCATGGCTGGCGGAAAGACGTTCAAGCGAGACCAGAAGCGTCGCAAAGAAATGGCCCGCAAGCTCAAGCAGGAAGAAAAGCTGCGCAAGAAGGCCGAGCGTCGTGAAGCAAAGAAAGAGGGCGGTGACGCAGATGACGTCGAAAACATGGAGCCGCTGACCGGGCCGGTCACGCCGTCCTACTAATCCGAGCCTGACTCTCAACGGGGATTGCTGCGCCGACCCGGCGGCGCCCACTGGTTCGATCGCATCCGAGGCTTACTCGCCGAGCTTGGTGAGATGCTCCGGCGTAAACCATTCATCTGCGAAGTCGCGTACGAAGGTCTCCCGCGTGTAGCGGCCGGTCGGCGTGGCGCGATGCTCGCGCTCATTCACCCCGCTCATCAAAAACGCTGACGGTGCCGCGAAGCGGCCGTCCGCCGTCCGTCCCCAACCGGTTCCGCAGAAATTCGTCTGAAACTGCTCGCCGGCCTTGGTGTACCCGAGCTTGTAGTAGGCGTGATACAGCTCGCGGTCGACGTAGAGCACGATCTTGCCCATGTCGTAGTACGGATCGCGGGGCGTGCCTTCGACGATCCACACCGGACGGCGCACGAACACGTTGTCGAGCGTGAGCCACGGCGCGCCGCTCGCCCCCGGCACTTCGTAAACCGCCCGATTGTACGGGACGTCCATCGTCCAGCGCTCGCCGGTGTCACGCCGCAGCGGTCGCGCATATGGTGAATCCGTGCCGAGCGGCCCGATGACCTCGCCGGCTCCGATCAGGTGCCAGGTGAAGTACTCGACTTTGCCGTCGTAGCAGTCGGCGTCATCGCCGTAGACTTCGTAGCCGGGAATGCGCTCGCCACGGGTCGAGGTGCGGACCCGGCGCACGCGTCGAATCGACGGCAAAAACGCCCACACCTGATCCCACGTCGTCCAGTCGTTGAAGCGCCACGTCAGCACACCGACGCCTTCGACGTCCTTGGGCTCGACCGCGGCGGCGAGTTGGCGCGACTCGGTGTTGTCGGGCAACGTCGCCGGCGGCGGGGTCGTGGTTCCCACGTAGTACTTGTACGAGAGAAAGATGCGCACCGAGCGGAGCACATCGCCTTCGCTCGTCACGTCCGCCAACGAGAAGTAGTGGATGGCCCCGTCGCCTTGCATCAGGCGCAGGCGATAGTTGTGAATGATCTTCGCGCCGGCCTGCGCATCCGACGCATCAACCGACGGAAACGGCAAACCGAAGATCGCCGGCGGCCGGCCGTTTCCGCCGCTCGCCTTGAGTCCGCCGGTCTCAGCATCGATGTCGTACTTGCCGGCGTTGGCCGCGCTCGCCTTCCAGAAGCGGTCGGTGTAGTTCGCACGAAATTGTCTCTCGTCGACGGGCACGACGCGGAAATGGTACTCGCCGCTCTTCACTCGCTGAAACACCGGCTCAGGTAACAGCGCGCGGTAGCGGTCGGCGTTGTCTTTGGCGAGCGTGAAGGCGGTCTGCGGTTGATCGCCTGCATTGCAACGCGCGGGCGCGAGCAACGCGACGACCGCCGAGGCGCCGATCACCAGGGCACGAAGTGACATCCCGATGCGGACCATAGCTTGCTCGACCACGCAACGCACGCATATAGTTCGCGCTTCGAGAGGAGAGATTTGTGATGCGTTCACACCCGCTTCTTCGCTTCGCCGCATCCGCGCTTCTGCTGCTGTCGTCGATGGCACTGAGCGGCTGCGTATTCATCTCGGCCGCGATCAGCCCGTTCGGCGGGCGCCCCGAGCCGCTCGAAGAGCGCGTGGTGAGCGGCCAAGGCAAGGACAAGGTCCTGCTGATCGAGATCTCGCGCGTCATCACCGCCGAAGAACAAGAAGGCAGCTTCGGCCTGCGACGGCGGGAGAGCACCGTCGCGAACGTCGAAGAGCAATTGCAGCAAGCGGCGCAAGACGATCGGGTCAAGGCGATCGTGCTGCGCGTGAACAGCCCGGGCGGCACGGTCACCGCCAGCGATGTGATCTATCATCGCTTGATGGCGTTTCGTGACCAACGCCAGGTGCCGATCATCGCCCACTTCGGCGACATCGCGACCTCGGGCGCCTACTACGTATCGCTCGCCGCCGATGAAATCGTCGCCAGCCCGACGAGCGTCACCGGTAGCATCGGCGTGGTGATGGCTGGAATCAATCTCGAAGGCTTGATGAGCAAGCTCGGCGTCACCAATCAGACCATCAAGTCGGGCGAGCATAAGGATATCGGCTCGCCGCTGCGCAAGATGACGCCGGCGGAGTTGGCGATTCTGCAGCAGGTCCTCGACCAGATGCGCGACCGCTTCGCCGGCTTGGTGCGCGAGCGCCGGCCGCAGTTCGCGCAATCGGACCAGGTCGACGCGTTCACCGACGGCCGCATCGTCACCGCCGACCAAGCGCTCGATGCCAAGCTGATCGATCGCATCGGCTATCTCGACGAGGCGATCGCCGTCGCCCGCGGCCGCGCGCGTCTCGAACGCGCGCGCGTGGTAATGTACCGCCGCTCGAGCGAACCGGCGGAGAACATTTATTCGCACGCCGCGCTGGCGGCGCCGCAGGTGAACCTGGTCAACGTCGATCTCAGCGGGCTGCTGCCGAGCCACGCCGGATTTTTGTACCTCTGGATGCCGGGCGGCTACTGATGAGCGCGCGCAGCTCCCGCTCCTTACGTCGCATCCGCCGCGCTTCCGCTGCTGAGCGCTCGTGGTCGTAGCCGAGGAGATGCAGCACGCCGTGAATCAGCAACGTCGCCACCTCGTCGGCGAGTGTCGTGCCGCGTTGCGCCGCCTGCCGCGCGGCGGTATCGAGTGAGATCACCACGTCGCCGAGCTGCGCCTCGTCCCCCGCCACCCGCGGCCCCTCGCGCATCGCAAACGCGAGCACATCGGTCGGCCGATCCTTGCCGCGATAGTCACGATTGAAGCGGTGGATCTCCTCGTCGTCGACGAGCGAGACGGTCAACTCGGCGGCGTCTTCGTCGAAGCTGGACAGAATCTGCCGCGCCCACACGTGAACCGCAGCGGCGGACACTCCGTCGCAGCGACGAGACAGGTGAACGGCGATCGGCATCAGCCGCCCAATTCCTCCAGCAGGGCCTTGGCGTCTTGCAGATCGCGCCAGTGGAGGACCGTTTCCCAGATGAGGGCGAACGCCGGGCTGAACGAATCATCGAGCCGGCGCGCGAGAGCCACCGCCTCGCGGGCGCGCGCGAGTGCCGCGTCGGGCTGGCCGAGGTACCAAAGATTCCACGCGCACATCTGCGGGCACTGATGCTCCAGCGCGGTTCCGCACTCGCCGCAAAACGTTTTCCCGGCCGGGTTGTCGCTGCCGCAGCCTGGGCAGGTCATACCGGCGATGTCTGGCACTTCCGGCGCCGTGCCGTCAACGACTCGTGACCGTCAGAAGACCGAAACTAGGTGGACGGCTTCTCGCCGTTGGGCGTCCGTTGCTCGCGCGCGGTCTCGAAGCGATCGTAGGCGCCGATGATGTCTTGCACCAGGCGATGGCGGACGACGTCGCGCTCGCTGAAGTAACAGAAGCGGATGTCGTCGATGCCGGAGAGGATGACTTGCGCTTCCTTGAGTCCGGAGGCCTTCCCGGTCGGCAGATCAATCTGGGTCACGTCACCGGTGATGATCGCCTTCGAGCCGTAGCCGAGACGGGTGAGGAACATCTTCATCTGCTCGGAGGTCGTGTTCTGGGCTTCGTCGAGGATCACGAACGAGTCGTTGAGCGTGCGTCCGCGCATGAACGCGAGCGGCGCAACCTCGATGACGCCGCGTTCGAGCATCTTCTGCGCGCGATCGAAGTCGACCATGTCGTGCAACGCATCGTAGAGCGGGCGCAGGTAGGGGTTCACCTTCTCCGCCAGATCGCCCGGGAGGAAGCCGAGCTTTTCGCCGGCCTCGACGGCGGGGCGCGTCAGCACCATGCGCGCGAACTCGTTCTTCATCAGCCCGGCGACGGCCATGGCCATCGCCAGATAGGTCTTGCCGGTGCCGGCGGGGCCGATGCCGAACACGATGTCGTAGTTGCGGATCGCGTCGATGTACGCCTTCTGCGCCACGCTCTTGGGCGTGATCACGCGCTTGTGCGCCGAGATGTAGATGGTGTCGAGAAAGATGTCCTTCAAGCGCGCGCTGCGATCGCGGCTGAGGATGCGGATCGCGTAGTCGACGTCGCTCGGGTAGACCGGGTAGCCGCTCTCGATCACCACGTAGAGCTGCTTGAGCACACGCGCGGCGAGCTCGCGTTGCACCTCGTCGCCGCTGACGAACAGGGTCTGCCCCGCGCTACCGATACGCACGCCGAGCGCGCGCTCGATCGCCTTGAGATGCTCGTCGTTGTGACCAAGCAGTGCGTGAAACAACTGGTCGTCGTGAAAGCGGACTTCGAGCGCGTCGGCGGTGTCGGTCGTCGCCACTATTCGCGGCCCCCGATCATCTCACTCGAACATCGCGCGCGCGGCTTTGAGCGCGTCGCCGATCCTTGCGGGATCCTTGCCGCCGGCTTGCGCCAATTCGGGACGGCCGCCGCCGCGCCCGCCGACGATCGGCGCGAGTTGGCCGATGATCTTGCCGGCGTTGACCTGCTTGGCGAGGTCCTTGGTCACCGCCGCGAGGAGATTGACCTTATCGTCGGCGCGGCCCGCCAGCACGACCACGCCGCTGCCGAGTCGTTCGCGCAGCGCGTCGGCCATTTCGAGCAGGCGTTTGCCGTCGACGCCTTCGACCTCGGCGGCGACGACTTTGAATCCCTCGCGGCTGGCGAAGGCCTGGCCGATCAGGTCTTGGCTCTGCGAGCCGGCGACTTGCGTCCGCAGTTGTTGAAGCTGGCGCTCCAGCTCACGCTGCTGGGCGAGGAGTCGCTCGACTTTCTCGGCAACCTCGGTCTCGTTGCCTTTCACCAACTCGCCGAGCTGGCGCAAGGTCAGCTCATGCGAGCGAATCGCGGCGAGGGCGCCGGTGCCGGTCATGGCTTCGACCCGCCGCACGCCCGCCGCCACGCCGGTTTCCGTGCGGAGCTTGAACACCCCGATGTCGCCGGTGCGCTGCACGTGCGTGCCGCCGCACAGCTCCACCGAGAAGTCGCCCATCCTCACGACGCGCACGCGATCGCCATACTTGTCGCCGAAGAACGCGAGGGCGCCGCGTTTGATCGCCTCGTCGTAGGCCATTTCGTCCGAAGTCACGAGTGCGTTCTCGCGAATGTGTGCGTTGGTCTCGTCTTCGATCGCAATAACGGTTGCGTCGTCGATCGCGTTGGGATGAGTGAAGTCGAAGCGCAAGCGATCGGGCGTTACCAACGAGCCGGCTTGCCGGACGTGGGTGCCGAGGCGCTCGCGCAGGACCGCGTGGAGGATGTGGGTCGCCGAGTGATTCAACCGCGCCGCTTCGCGCCACGCGTGATCAATCCGCAGGCGCACGCGTTGGCCGCGCCGGAACGCGCCGCGGCGGACCACGCCGACGTGAACGGTCAGATCGGCGCGCGGCTTTTGCGTGTCGGTGACCTCGATCAATGCGCCGTCGGCCGCGGTGATCTCGCCGTGATCGCCGACTTGACCGCCCGACTCGCCGTAGAAGGGCGTCTCGGCCGTGATGACCTGGACCGCGTCACCCGCGCGCACTTCGGCGTGCTCCTCCGCGTTGAGATAGAGCGCAAGGATCTCCGACTCGTGCTCGATCACGCGGTCGCCGACGAAGCGCGACGCGAACGCGCCGTGCGACACCAGCGCGTCGGCGCCCGCCTTGCGCGCGTCGCGACCGCGTTGGCGCTGCTCGTCCATCGCGCGGTCGAAGCCGGCACGATCGATCGTGACCGCCTCTTCGCGCAGGATGTCTTCGGTCATGTCGAGCGGAAAACCGTAGGTATCGTACAAGCGGAAGGCGACGTCGCCGGGCAACACCGTCGCGCGCTGGGTTCGCAACCGTGCGCGCTCCGCGTCGAGCAACGTCATGCCCTTGTCCAAGGTCTCGGCGAATCGTTCTTCTTCGGTGTGGATGACGTCTTCGATGTAGCTGTGGCGCTCGACGATCTCCGGGTAGGCCTGCCCCATTGCTTCGGCGACGGCCTTCGCCATGTGCCAGAGATAGGGTTCGGTGAAGCCGAGCTGGCGCGCGTGGCGGGCGGCACGGCGGAGAATGCGGCGCAATACGTAACCGCGCCCCTCGTTCCCGGGCACGACACCGTCGGCGATCATGAAGCTGAGCGCGCGCGAGTGGTCGGCGAGGACGCGGAACGCGAGGTCGTCGGCGTCGTTCTTGCCGTACTTCCGCTTGGCGTGCTCCTCGGTGAAGCGGATCAGCGTGCGAAAGAGATCGGTGTCGTAGTTCGAGCGCACGCCTTGCAACACCGACGCGACGCGTTCGAGGCCCATGCCGGTGTCGACGTGTTTGGACCGCAGCTCTTCGAGTGTGCCGTCGGCGGCCCGGTTGTACTGAATGAAGACCAGATTCCACAGCTCGATGTAGCGCGCGCAGCCGGCGTTGACGGCGCAGTGATGGCCGGCGACGTGTTGCCGATCACACGCGTCGGCGCCGCGATCGATGTGAATCTCGGAGCACGGGCCGCACGGACCGGTCTCCCCCATTTCCCAGAAATTGTCCTTCTCGCCGAAGCGCAGGATACGATCGCGTCCGATGTCGGTCTCGTTGCGCCAGAACTGATCGGCTTCGTCATCGCTGGTAAAGATGGTCGCGTACAAGCGCTCCTTCGGCAGCCCCCAGTCCTTCGTGAGCAGCTCCCACGCCCAGGCGATCGCGTCCTTCTTGTAGTAGTCGCCGAACGACCAGTTGCCGAGCATCTCGAACAACGTGTGGTGATAGGTGTCGCGTCCGACCTCTTCGAGGTCGTTGTGCTTGCCGCTCAGTCGCAAGCACCGCTGCGCGCTGGCGGCGCGCAAGTTGGCGCGCGTCTCGTTACCGAGGAACACGTCCTTGAACTGGACCATCCCGGCGTTGGTGAACAGCAGCGTCGGGTCGTTCTCGGGCACCAACGAAGAGCTACGCACCACCTCGTGACCGCGTTGGCGGAAGAAATCGAGGAAGGCGCTGCGGATCTGCGCACTAGTCATGCTGTCGTGTTCCTAGCAGGGAATCCGGCCGATGGCGACCGAGCCGGCGAGCGGAGCGGGAGGAGGTGCAACGGGTCAGAAGCGTTCGATCTCCATCTTGTTCGAGCGGGTCGTCTCGGGCTGCTCGGCGGGTTGCTCGAAATTGTCCCAGCGGTTGTCGCTGGTCGACGCGATGCCACGGACCTTGAGGGCGAAGTCGGCCGGGTTGCTCGCGTTCTGCAAGGCCTCGTCGTAAGTAATCATCCCGCTGCGGTAGAGCGCCATCAG
>Ga0335069_10011967_pt1 | contig 12226 bp, 16 predicted proteins | sample Lox_Sample_11_FD_206714 | JGI IMG/M metagenome (GOLD analysis project Ga0335069, IMG submission 206714) | Soil microbial communities from Loxahatchee National Wildlife Refuge, Florida, United States - Lox_Sample_1.1 | ecosystem: Environmental > Terrestrial > Soil > Wetlands | place: USA...
GTTCCGATTTTAATTACAAGTGCCAGCGCTTTTTTAATGTTTTCAGTTCCCATAAAAATATTTTTTAGTTAAAATTTCACTCAAATTTAGTTAATTTTTACTTAGTTGCAAAATTAGTAATAGTCTTGCCAATAAAAGTTAATCCGGCTGCTATTACCGTTATAATAGGTGGCATAGTAAATGCAGAAATACCTGTCAATGTAGTTCCTAACAAAAGTAAAGAATCACCAATTTTTCTCCAAATTACTGGAGTTGGTGAATAATAATTACTTTGTACTTGTTTTAAATTATTGATTAATTTTTCCATGATTAAAAATTTAATTATTTAAATTAAGGCGCAGCTGGAAGATATTCAATATATCCAAATCTTGCAGTTATACTATTCGTTGCGCATTGGCCAGTCACTTTAATAATATTAGAAATTGAAAAATTTACTCCTGTAACATTTTCATAATCTAAAGTAGATGTTATTCCTATACTATTAGGAATTCCAATAATTCTAAGAGAAGATGTTCCCGTTTTTATAATTTCAATTATTATATGTAAAATGCCATTTGGATATGTAAAATTTTCTCCATTAACAATTGTTATAAAATCTCCACCGAAATAACATTTAATATATGTAGATGTTGCTGATGATATAACACTTGTTATTGTTATATTAAAAATTAATTTATCTCCGTTATTTATTAATGTATTTGCTGGAACTGTATAACTATATAAATCTGTTTCGCCTGTTCCACTTGTTGAAGCGTCTGTATAAAAATCTTTTAAAACACCAGGTACTCGAACAAAAGTTGAAGATGTTCCAGCGGTATAATCCATCTTACCGGTAATTGTTGTTTTAAATACTTCATTTCCACTATAATATTGATGAATAGTTCCATCAGTTCTAATTATTGTAGTATCATTGCCAGTTCCTATTTTTATTGAATTATAAACAGAGCCAGGCCCACTTGCACGAATATCGGCGGCAGTATCTCCAAGTTCAATTCTTGTTACATAATTCGGTTGTGCTGCTGTCCAAATAGGATCAACTTCATTTAATAAACTTCTTGCCTGTGGCAATGTGCAAACACTATCACCATTCACAAACATCATAGGAGCGAAAACAGGTTTATTAAAATCAAAAAAACTTCGATTTGTATACCAATAAGCACCTATAGAATAGAAATATTGAATAGTAGTATCTTGAGTTCCTAAATGATATATTTGATTAATTGGTCCTCTCTGATATATTGGAGTTTGTGCGTTTAATAAAGAAGGAAATAATAATAAAAAAAGTAATTTTTTCATATAATATAATTAATTACAAAAATAGTATCTATATTTGCTTTACCGAATTGAAGTTCAATAGTTCCATCAATTCCAATTCGTCCAAATCCTGATTCATAATAGGATGCATTCCCGGGAACACCTAAGAATCTTTTTAATGATCCAGGAATAGCATTAATAGTACCCCAAGTATAATAATTATTTATTACTATTCCCTTTGCTATGACATGACCAGAAATAACATTGCCATATCTAGCTAAATCATATTCTACGATCGTTAATCCCGATTCTATATTAGGAGTTATAATAGGATCAGTCATATTATGATTATGATTTGCAAGCGCATATATAGGATCAGGATATGTCCCTCCACTTGGTCCTGTCCAGAATTCTAATATATATTCCCAGTCTCCTGTTTCTATCGGCCCTCCGAAATTAACAGAAATATTATTCGCATCGACAATAGTATAGGGAATTGATTGAAATTCACCTAAAGGATTATAAATCGTAAGTCTTATTAGACGTGTATTTTTAGCATGATTAATTGACCAAATATAAGAAGGATTAAGATCGGAATTATCAAATAATCCTGAGAGATAGCCATAATTTGGAATTTGTGTTTTAAATGAACTAAAAGCAATTGGTTTGTCAACTCCACTTTGTTTTATATGAAGTAAATCAGCATCATTAATAACTGTTGCAAGTACTCCACCGTTTAGTTCTTCTATTTTAGTTAAAGTATATGACATCTTAAACTTTTATTAAATAATCCAATTCATTTGTAATCACTTTATCATCATTAGTTGCTAATACTCTGCCACTTTCATTATCTATATTTAAAAGTTCAATCATTTCTACTGTCCATTTGCAATATTTATCAGACAAAGATAATCTATTTGGAAGATATATTTTATTAGTCATAAAAGGAATTAATAATGATGAATTGAATCCAAAATTACCAATCATACGACCTGATATTTTATGCTTTGGAGTTATGTATTGATCATTGATATTTTCGGCCAACCAAGCGAGAAGAACTAAATTTCTTAAAGAGCCTGGCACTGTCCATGATTTAGTAGGGATAAAATCTGTACCATTAAAATACCAATAACCCCCTATATAAATATCTTCATTATCTGTAAGTTCTGGTAAGTCTCCAAGAATAGAATCAATTTCATCAGGTTTTTCATTATTATTTTCATCAATTGTTACATCGAATTCGGCTCCTTCTGGATATTCGGCTCCATATTGATCTAAAAATTCAGTTAATATTTTTGTCGCTGCATAAGCTCTTCCACCTAATCTTATTGTTAAAAATCCATTTAAATTTCCGGTTAAAATAAAAGATATACTTTCAGGCCCATCGTGATTTTGGTAATATAAATGATTATAATAAACAGTTGCGGATGTCGTACATTCTTCTCCTGATATACCCGTTAAAACAAACCATGTATTCCCTATTTTTATTTCCAACCAAATATCAGGCGCAATGCTAAAATATTGAACCGGGATTTCTACTTTTAATCTTTTAGTTGTTAAAATAGATACTTCTATTTGAGTTGTTTTTATAGATACATTATTTGTATCCATAAATATTAGTCCATCAGTAAAATTTGATTTTCTTAAACTATTTATATTTTCAATATCATAATTAGGGACAAAAGTATTTATATCATATATTATTCTATCATAATCAAATGGATAAAATTTTTCAGAAGGATATGGATTAGGATAATAACCTTGTTTAAAATCATAATTTTTAAATATACTTGGCAATTTTCCATAATCCTGATTAATTACAAATCCTTTAAACGCCGGGTTAATTTCTAAAAGTCCTTGTTTTTCAGCGAAGAAAAGGCGATTATTTGTATAATCAAATTTACCTGTATAAGTCTTTACTGGATTAACCGATGAAGAATTGATATAAATTCCTTCGTAAGTATAATGATGAACTTGATGCGCACCAGTATACAACATTATTTGTTCAATATACCATTCACCCCAGGATTGAACTAAACGACATCCAAAAGACTGTAGTATTTGCTTAAGAACATATTCGGTATTTTGTGTCTTTTCATCGGTATCTTTTTGATAAAATACTGAATAATCTAAGAATATCATTTCTAAAGGATCGCTCGTCGCTCCATCAGGTGCGTTAGTTTCTTCTAAATCAACAGCAAAATTAATCGAAATATTAAGTTGAGTTTTCTTTAGACATTCTGCGATGATTCTTATAACTTGTTGCTTACCTACATACCGATTTCCTGACGGTTGAATAAAATTAATATCCTTTAACCCACCTACAACGTCACGAGCGGTTATAGATACTTCATAATTTGTTATAAAATCTAATGGCTCAGAATATTGATCGGGAAGTATAAATCCTGTCCAAAAAAGTAATTGTGTTTCGTCCGGTTCAGGTTCTTTCCAAACTTCAACTTTATGCTTAAAAGCATTAGCACTAAAGAGATCAACAAACTGCATACTTGTTTGAGATATAAGTTTTATCTCACATGTTGAGCCATATAATTGAGAAAAAAGATAATTATCATCAGTCTTTGATTCAATAACAATAGGTTCTCCCGAAGCTAAAATTTCGGTAGATTCTCCGGTAAATCCATCTCTTAAAATTTTAACTGTCGTTAATCTTTTAAGTGGAAAATCTTTATATTGAAATGTATATAATTCTCCGTACATTAGCCCGCTATTGTTGAACTTAATTTTTTATCATAATTCTTTTGGCTCCAATGTATATCTGAACCTTTGGTTATTCCTTCAATATGAATTGTTAAATCTTGTTGTCCTGTTCCAGAATATGCTCCAGAAGATGTTGACGTACTTCCACCTGAGCTACCAACTCCACTTTTCATTGTAGCTTTTGCAACTCCAGCCAATGCAACTAAAGCAATGCCAGCAGCTAGTAATCCAACGCCACCGCCTGGAATAGATAATAAAGTATCCATTGCTATTTTAGCAACTCCTAAGGCAATCATTTGTTCTCCTAAGTTACTTAGAAAATCTGCCATAGCCGAAAGAAAAGCATCACCAATATTCATTGTTCCTGCGAAGACATTTCCTAAATTTTGTGCTAAACTTGAAATGCCGCTTTGAATGCTACTTTGCAATTCTGAGCTAATATCAGTCATATTATCTGCAAAATCTTGATATTGTGCTTGAGTTTGATTTAATTCTGATTGCAATTGAGCGGCTTGAGCCTTTGCAAAATCAATGCCTATTTTATGTTCCCCAGTTACTTTTCCCGGTAATGATTTAGCCCTTTCGATGCCTTTAGGCATTTCTCCTGAAAGTTGTCCATTAATATTAGCTAATCTTTCTTCAACTTCTTTAGCTTTAAGACCGAGAGCATATAATATTCTTGGATCTGTTTCTGATTTTATTTTTTTCTTTAGATCTTCTAATTGTTTTTCAAGTGATTCAATAATTCCGGATATATTTTCGCCTTCAACTTGAGGGCTAAATATTTTAGCAAATGCTCCTTCATTATCAACCATATATTTATCCATTACATCTAACTGCTTTTTATATCGATCTTGAATATACAATTGACTACGTGAAACCTTGCCGCTTTTGTCTATTTCCTTAGTAACATCAATCCATTTATTTAGGATATCATCATAAATTGGACGTAATTTTTGCGAAGTCTGAACGAAATCTTTTTGATTAATCACATTCTTTAATAGCCATTGATCAAATATCTGAGCCGTTTGAGTTGCGAGTTTTTCATCTTCCGCTTGCTCTTTGATAAATTGATTGGTTTTGGAAATAGTTTGTCCGGTAACAATAAACCAAAATTTTTGAAATTTATTTAATCGCTCTGAATTTACGAAAGCATCTAATTTACCACCTAAATCATAAACAAATCCTATAACAGAATTAATTGCCTTACCTGTTTCTATTTTCATATTTTTCCAGGTAGTGCTCATTCTTTCTATCTTCTCGATATTGGGTTCAATTCCTTCAGAACCAACCTTTTTTAATCCTTCCTCTGCTATTTCGGTGAATTTTTTAGCAATTTCAGCATTAGACAATAACGCAGGATCAAGATCTTTAAATTTATTTTTAACATCTAAAACAGAGACACCAAGATCGGATAAAGCTCTAGTACTCTTACGCCCAATACCTGTAATTAATTGTTGAATAAATTCATCAGTTGACCCTCCTAAGGCTTCAGCTCTTTGATGTGCAAATTCCAAAAGTGTTCCAAGATTTTTTAACGGAATTCCTAATGAATTAGCCTGAACTGCTGTTTTCATTAAGGTAAGATTATCAACAGTTCCTTTAGTCGCTGCCTGAAGCTCTCCTAATAAATCAGGATTATTTAATCTCTTAAAAGCAATTTCAACAGTTTCAGCGGCTCCACCAATTTCAGAACATTGTTTCGCAAATTCAATAAGCTTTTCTGTCGCAAATGCTCCTGCAATTGCTCCACCAATTTTTTTTATCGTTCCATCTAACGAGCTTGTTTCACTTTTTATTTCAGAAATACCTTTTTTAAAGTCATCCGTTTTCGCTCCTATATTTACAAATAAATCAGAAATTTTACCCATGACTTTAATTTTTTATAAACCTTGAAAATTTCTTTACTATCTCTTGTTGTTCTTCTTGTGTTAAAGGTTCCTGTTCTATTATTTTCTCATCGATTGAAAGCGGTATTAAATCTTTACCTTTTTTTGCGCTTACATTTTTACCACGATTTATATTATAAAGCATTGCAATTATTTCGCGCGTATGCATCCATCTGGTTTCTTCATCTATTATAAGTTTTCGACAAAGTCTTTCATAATCGCACCAAAGTAAATCATAGAACTGTGAAGCTGTTAAACCAAGTCTTTCGGTTGCGTTATCTAAAACGTCACACCATGTTAATTTTTTTTTTCTTCTCTCTTTTCAGATACTATCTGAGAAATTGTTTTTCCCATTACCTTTGAAGAAAGAATAGTAGTTTGAATCTCAAGTTGAATCTTTTCGGCCTTTTCTCTCGGAAGTTTATACAACCAATATTGAACATTTTTTAAAGTTACGTTCTGTTTATGCTTATATCCATAACTTAAAGCACCGGCCATAACCATTTTTTCAAACATTTCTTTCGGTTGTGTTTTAAGAAGTTCATCAACTTCGTGAAATTCAATTTCAGGTTCAAATAGTTGACAAAGGATAGACCATGCCAGAATATTAAACCTGAATCCTATTTTCTTATAATAAGTTATTCCAAAACGTTTAAAAGGGAGCCGTATTTCTACGGTTCCCGGTTCAAATGTCATCATACAATATTATTAGTTACTGATTCTGCGGTAAATGATGCAAGATAATTACCCGACATATCACGTAAATCCTGAGCGCCATTTGGGCGAGTATAAGCGATCGTAATAGTATCCCCTGAAGTATAAGCACTATTAACAGTTACAAGTATCTTGTTTCTGTTAACCGAAACACTCGAAACTGTTTTACCATCTGAAGGAGTAAACGCGGTTGTAGCAACTATATAGGCAGGGTCAAGATCTTTGGATACTGTTAGACGTATAATTGTAGGTGTTGCATTATTTACGCCAGCGCTTTCAAGTACCGGTGCAATTGCATCAGTCACAACCGTCTGAGTTAATTCTCCCGTCACTTGTAGATCGCAACTGAATCCACGAGCTTCGTTCTTTTTATCGGTCATACCAACTTTTGTTAAAATTGCACTTCCAACAAAAATTTTACTACCAGCAGCGAGTGCACCATAAACAAAAGCAACCTCTCCTTTTGCCTTTGCAAGTGCAACTAATTCCGATGCTGAAAGATCGCCTGTAGGATCAGTTAATCCAGAAAGAGACATTGTTGCGCCGTCCTCGCCTGCTTTATATTCTTTGTGCCCATTGGAATCCTTTGTGGTCACTTCGAAGGTATCCACAGAATAATCAAGAGAATTATCTGTAACACCGGTAACATAATAGGTTCCAAGTTTTAATAAAATCACTGCTCCGTCTTGTTTTGCCATTTTATTTCGTTTTTAAATTTGTTCACATAAATATTCTACTATAATTGTATTTGATATTGCTTTCACTGTTTCTGTTTGTTCAAAGACTTCGTTTGAACTAATAAAGCGTGCCCAATCAATATTAAAATTAGTTGTGTCACCTTTATAATCTATAAGTCTTTCTGTTATTGCTGAGCTTATTTCTTCACATTGAGTATAAGAAGTATTTTCGTCCGCAAATTGAGTATAAACATTGATTTCTATTTGACAACGAGTTATATAAGCGTCTTTAGTCGAAAGATTTTCTATAATTGAAATATTTCCCAAATCAATAAAGGGGAAATCCTGTGTTTTCGCAGGCACCGAACAAACAGGAATTACCGATCCAACTGTTATTGAGTTTAACAATCGATTATAGATAAATGCTCTTAGTTCCTTATTCGGTAATTTCATTTGAAAATATTAATTAAATTCTGTTGATAAATAGGTCTTTCTTTGTCTGCTGCACGAGCTAAAAATGGATTTGCTTTCGTACCTGGATGATTTACTTTTGATGCAAAAGTGTATTCTTTACTTCGTTTTCCAGATATTGACATTCCGCGCCAGGCTAATACTCTTTTATTCTTTGGTAAAATAATATGCGGCCGTGTGCCTTCATGTACAAAAATTCCATAATTCCTTTTTACAATTATTTGACCGGTTACTCCGCTATTTTGAATAATCACATCAATTGAGTTTCTTAAAAATCCTTTCTTTACCGGTGCTTCTTCTTTTGCTTTTGCTTGAATTGAATATGATGCCCGCGATATTTCTCTCCTGATACCAGATTGTTTATCTTCAGAGAACTTATCAATATCCTTAATAAGTCTCTGCATCTCTCTGCTATCTATAGAAATGCTAATCATTTTCGGTGCATATTAATTTCAATTCTTTCAAGTTCGCATCAGTATTAAGAACCGACGTAATAGTTAAAGTTTTAGAATCCCAATCAATCGTTTGCTTTGGCGTTACCGTTGATCTATAACGAATAGTAATCTCATAGTTTTTAAAATTCTCTATAAGACCATAATCTAAAGATCGCGCCTGATTTAAAGGGACTATTTTAGCCCATGTTTCAAAAAGCAAAGAACGTGTTTGAGTGAGTCCGCCAGAATCCTGCGTTGATACGGTTGTATAAATGGATATACGATGTTTCAATGATCCTACATCCATGACTTATAAGATATAGAAGTTAACATTCTTCGAACTTCACCAGGAATAATCTGAGAATCTCTATTTTCATACCAATCAGAAACTATCTTATAAATGGCTTGTTTTGCAATTTCTGGAATAGATTCTGTCTCGTAATCTACTGTTTCAATTCCATATCCGGCTATATATCTTATTCTTATTTTATAATCTTCGCTCCAACCAGGGATTTTTATTTCTTTTAAATTAAGTCCGGTTTGATAAAAAGTCGTCTGTTCTGTTTCTACTCCTTGAGAATCGATTAAATAAACATTAGAAACCTGCGAACAAGGAATAAGCGGAAGTATAACTTCGCCTTCGTCTATATCAAAGTCATCGAATATTACATCTAAAGTACATGCGCGAAGAAGAATATTACAATATTTTTCTATTTTCTCAACAGCACTTTTAATCATCCCAATAATTAAATCATCATCATCTGTAATATCGCTATCTACTTTAAGATAGTTTTTCATTTCGTCGATAGGGATTTCTGTAAATTCGTCTTGTGATATAAATTTAAGACTTGGCATTTTTTTTGTTCTTTGGAGACTTCTTCATCATTTTATCTTCATAATCCTGTTTAACAGATTTTTGTTCTTTGGAGACTTCTTCATAAAGAGTACAAAGACCTTTATCAACAAGATTAGTAGCTTCGGCCTCTAAGACCGAAACTACTTTTCCTGAATTAAGCAATATCTTTACCATACAATTATTTAAAAAACCAACCACTTACATCTTCAATATATGCTTTATTAGCACTTCGAATAAATAAAAGTCGGACATAAGGATCAGATAAATAAGGAGCCAAAGTTTTTACATAAATAGTGCTATCAGTTCCAACGCCTGTATAAGTAATAGTTGTTCGAGTTGTATAATCTGCTAAACTATACTTTTTACTCTGAACTTGAACAATAATTCGAGCCGGGCTGGTTACTTCTTTTAATTTAACCCTGAAGAATCCTTTTAAAGAATCAATAGAGTTTAACAAAATAGGTATTTGAATAGAATCCTGATATACTCCTAAACTATCTCCGGCTCCTGGAGTCTTTGCAAAACTCCATTTTGAGCCACTAAGTGTAATAACATCATAAGACTTCATTGTAGATTGAGAATAAGTAATTATGCTTATCAACCCAAAAACCAAAATAAATATTAATTTTTTCATCATTATATATTTTTAAAGTTAATATTATGCTTGGTTTGCTAATAATGCTTTAGCTGCTGCAAATGTTCCATAAACAAAAGCAAATGCATCATGCCCTTTGATTCTCAATACTCCACGTTCCGAAGCAGTAAAAGTAACACGGTCATAAATCGGATCGTTCCCGTTCTGATCCCACATACGAATAGTTAAACCTCGGCGAGTAAAATATTTGGCTTTTGTGAAATCACCAATTAAGAACGCGCTTGAAGTCATACGTGTTGAAGTATAAATAGGAACACCAGCAATAGAAGGATTCGGCAACCATAATTCAGGATATTTAAATTTCCCAAATTCATCACGAATAAGTTTTATATTGTGAAGATTTACAGGATTTAATACAACTCCTGTTGGAGCAAATCCAATGTTCGTTGAATCAGTTGCAGAATTTCCTAAAATACATTGAAGTATTCCGGTTGCAAGAACATCAACTTCATCAGGTGTAGCTATCCCATCAACTCCCGTTGGTACTGCAAATGTTTTTGCACTTGTAGTAATCCCAGAAAGATGAGTGGTTAAACCAGTCCCGTTGAAAATTTCATTATCACGAATGGAAGGAATACCATACTGAAGAAGTTCCTGAACTTCACTCATTGCATAATCGATGTCTTCCAAAGCTTCGTTAGTAACTACCATTGAATCGGTAATCTTCTTTACGTCTGCTTTCTTTTCTGCCCAGGTTACTGCTGTTTCTGCAAAAACAGTATTTTCACTATTCATCGCAGCGTTACGAGTTACAGTTACGCGTTCAACCCATGCGATTGCATCTTTAGCAACTGTGCCTTTTTGAACCAATTGATAAAAAAGAATCGGATTATTGGGAGCCATATTAACACCTGGTTCCAAAGGTTGGGTAATCGAAAGAATTGCATCACCTGTTCCTATTGAATCAATAGAAGAAGTGATATTAACTGCTTTCAATTCGATTTGATGTTCAATACTTTTCGATCCTGCTTTGCGGGCTGCTATAAAATTTTTATATCCATCGGTTTGAAATGCTTCGGCTAATTGCTGCCAAACAGATTTTACTTTGTTCTTACCTGATATTGCCTGTTCGGCAATACGAGATTCCAGGGAATTGACTTGAGTTTGCAGATTTTTTAAATATTCTGCCTGGGCGGTTTTCTTTTCTCCGTCTACAATAACGGACAGTTCAGCGATTTGCGTTTTAATCGCTTCCTTAAATTCGTCAAGTTTAAAAATATCCTTTGTCTTTTGTTCGCTTTCGTTTACTTGTTTTTCAAGTTTCGAAATATCGCCTTTCAGAGCATCGAATTTTTCAACTATTAGAGTCGTCAAATCTTTTGTTTCTGCCATGTTAAATTAATTTTAAGTACGTTGTTAAATAATTTATTTCATCTTGTGAAATAACTGTTTCCGGCGTTCTGTTTTGAGTGGTGTTATCCGGCGCAAAAGCAGAAAGTGAAATATGTTTAAGTTTCAACAATTCAAATTTTTTAATATGATTTTTTTCATTAATAATAAGCCTATCAAATTCTTCCTCAATAGTATCAATTCCAAATACTGATTTAATAGCTTGTAAATTTGCATATTCATTAGAAGCTAATGTCACTAAAGATATTTCCCACAATTTAAGTTCTTTTAAATGCATTATAGGACGTGCATTATCAACATTTTGTTGTTCATAACGCATAACTGAGTATCCAATAGAAAATTCTTTTAAAATATTTTCTTTAATTTTTTGTTTTACTCCGGGCTCGGCATCGGAAATTCTACTCTGAAACCAAAGACCATAACTATCTTCTTTTAATTCTATCATTTTACCTATAGGATTTTGAAGATCGTGTTGATAACAAAGACAAATTCTATCTTTCATTTCAGACAATGTCTTTGTAAATGCTCCAGGTTCTACAATATCATTATCGCTATCTATAACATTAAAAACAGATGCATAACCTTCAATTATAAAATCTTCGCCTTCAGCTTTTATTTTACAATCTTGTATTGTTTTAAACTTAATTGAATTCATGGGATTATTTTTTGCCGCAGCTTCAAATGAAATATATTTTATATCATGATCTTTTAACCATTTTTTAGCTTCTTCAGGAGTAAATTTATCAGCATTAAATCTATATGCTTGAACTGTCATTGTATCTTCACCTTTCAATTTTCCTAAAATAATATCAATTCCTTCAGCAATATTCTTACGTCTGAATGAATCTTGTTCAAATTTACTTGGTTCAATTATCCGCGCTGCATGTTCATGTGCGTATGGCATCGAATTAATTTTGATTCAAAGGTATAAAATTACTTTCTTATAACGAATTGAGTATCAAAAGTTTTGTAACTAATAGTACACAATTTGTATACTTAAATTATTTTGTTTATCTTTGAAAAACTTTTCTATATGGCTATTAAAATACGCAAGCCGCTTAATCTTCTCCCTGATCTTTGGGATAAAATAGAAGAACAACGAATCAAAGAAAATCGATCGACTTATCATAATATGATTGATACAATGATAAGGGCTTATTTAAATAAAGATTTAGTTGAAATAACTACTAAAGATTCAAAACAAAAAG
>Ga0335069_10011968_pt1 | contig 12225 bp, 8 predicted proteins | sample Lox_Sample_11_FD_206714 | JGI IMG/M metagenome (GOLD analysis project Ga0335069, IMG submission 206714) | Soil microbial communities from Loxahatchee National Wildlife Refuge, Florida, United States - Lox_Sample_1.1 | ecosystem: Environmental > Terrestrial > Soil > Wetlands | place: USA: Florida...
TCGGAAAAACTTCGGAGAAGATCCAGGTAATCGAATTGCCCGAAGCCGACGACGCGCCGTTCGATTCCGGTACAACGCTGTTTACGCCGCTTAAAACGCGCGACAGGAAACAGATGGAATCGGAAATGGCCCACCAGTTGACCCATGCGGCATTCCACAGCGATCGTCCTTGGATGTCGGAAGGCCTGGCCAGCTTTGCGCAGTTCCTGTTGCGCGAGAACACCGACGGGCGCAAGGCCGCGCTCGATTATCTGAATGTCAATCTGCCGGCGCTGGTAGCCGCCGAAAAAGAAAACGCCGCGGCCGCGAAACCCTCGGGTGACGCCGGACAATCTCTGGTCGCGACCAGCGACGATATCTACCTGCGTGAAAAGGCCATGTTCGTATGGTCAATGCTGCGCGACATCATCGGCGAAACCGCGTTCAAAGCTGTTTTGAAGAATTACCGCGCCGCCGAAGACAAGGAACCAGCGTACTTGCAGAAACTGGTCTCCGCGCAAACCAAGCGCGACCTGGAATGGTTCTTCGACGATTGGATCTATCGTGATCGTGGCCTGCCGGAGTTGAAGATCGAGTCGGCGACTCCGCGCGAAACGCTGAACAACTCGTTCGTGGTTGCAGTTACGATCGAGAACGCGGGTGGCGCCGGGGCGGAGATTCCGGTCACGGTTCGCAGCGCCAGTGGCGAGCAGACCCTGCGCACATTGGTTCCCGCGCACCAGAAAATAACGACGCGCCTATCGGTCCCGGGAAAGCCCACCGAAGTAGTTTTGAACGACGGCAGCGTCCCCGAGAGCGACAGCACGAACGACAGGATGGAACTGAAGTAGACAAGCTGACAGCTGTTAGCTGAAAGCTGATAGCTTGTTTACAATCTCCAGTTCCGTTCCATCTTCCTTTCGAGGTGATTCTTGCCCTATATCCAATTCCTCGGCGCCGCTGGTGTGGTGACCGGTTCCAAACACCTCATTAATACCGTAGATGATGAGAGCGGCAAACCTGGATTCCAGGTTCTGATCGATTGCGGGCTGTTCCAGGGGCAGAAGGAATGGCGAGAACGCAACTGGCAGAGCCCGCCGATTCCGGCGCAAGAGGTCGACGCCGTCATCCTGACGCACGCTCACCTCGATCATTCGGGATGGATTCCGCGGCTGGTGAAGCAGGGCTATCGCGGTCCGATTTACGCCACTCCGGCGACAATCGATTTATGCTCGATCCTGCTGCCAGATTCCGGTCATCTACAGGAAGAAGATGCGGCGTTCTACAACAAGCGCAAAATATCGAAACACTCGCCCGCGTTGCCGCTCTACACCATGGAAGAGGCGCAGGAGTGCCTGAAACAATTCCAACCTGTCGGCTTTGACGAGCCAAAGCAGTTGCGGCCGGAATTCACCTTCAAATTTGTTCATGCCGCCCACATCGTCGGATCGTCCATGGTCGAGATTTCGCTTGGAGTGAACGGCACGACCAAGCGGCTTCTTTTCACCGGCGACATAGGGCGCGTGCGCGATTCGCAGGTTGCGCCTGGGCGCGTGCTGCATTCCGGGCCGACGGAAGGCGAGAGCGCCGACGTGCTGGTGATGGAATCAACATACGGCAACCGCGTGCATCCCAAGACGGATCCGCGGCCAGAGTTGGCCAAGCTGATCAACGACACCGTCAAACGGGGTGGAACCTTGATTGTTCCGGCGTTTGCGGTCGAGAGAACGCAGAAATTCCTCTACATGGTGCGCGAACTGATGGTTTCCGGCCAGATTCCGAAACTTCCGGTGTTCGCCGACAGCCCGATGGCCATCGAAGCGGTGAACATTTTCCTGAAGCATTCGGAAGAATTCAGCGATGAGACCAAGCAACTGGTCCAGAAACTCGGTTCGCCGCTGGGGTGGGATGGGTTCAGCTTCGCCAAAACGCCCGACGATTCGAAGAAGATAAACGATGTGAAGTATCCGTGCATCATCGTGTCGTCGAGCGGCATGGTTTCGGGCGGACGCATTTTGCATCATTTATTGCTGCGGCTGCCCGATCCGCGCAATTTGGTGCTTTTTATCGGCTTCCAGTCGACGGGAACGCGCGGTTTCACCATCAAGTCAGGGGCGAAAGAGGTCAAGATTTTCGGGGAATACGTGCCCATCCGTGCCCAGGTGGCGGCCTTGGAGCAGTTCAGCGATCACGCCGACACCACCGAACTTCTGGAGTGGCTGCATACGTTCAAGGGCAAGCCCGCAGAGACGTATTTAGTCCATGGCGAGCCCGACTCGGCGGGACAGTTGAAAGATGCCATCACGAAAGAACTAGGCTGGAAGGTGGAAGTGGCGCAGTGGCAGGAGAAAGTAAGGATCGGCGTTTAGTAGGGGATACGCCAGTCACCCCGAAAATTCTATTTTACGCATGATTCATTCTAAAGAACTTACCTCCAACCATGTTTCAAAACAAAGGACTTAACATGTTCGATGTCTGTGGATGTTCAAAACAAACGACTTACGTACTTTTCCGCCGGGAGCAGGCCGTGCGCGCCTCAAATCTACCTGCACGATCCTAAGGATGAGCTTGCGTAAACGTCGCTAGCGCCTCGAGTTTGGCAATTGCCGCGCCTGAATCGATGGATTTAATTGCCGGCGGTAGACCTTCGGCGATCGTATCCGCGCGTCCGGCGGCCACCAAGGCTGCGGCCGCGTTCAGCAGAACCACGTCGCGCTTTGCGGACTTCTCGCCCTTCAAGATTGATCGGATGATGGCGGCATTATCGTTGGCATCGCCGCCAATGAGCGACTCGATCGGCGAGCGACTAATGCCGAACTGCTCAGGAGTGATTTCGTAGCTGCGAACCTTGCCGTTGCGGACTTCGGCAACGCGAGTGGGGCCGGTCACGGTGATCTCATCGAGGCCGTCGCTGCCATGCACGACCAGGGCGCGCGTTAGCCCCAACATGCTGAGCGCCTCGGCAACCTTGTCCACCAGGTCGAAGGAATACACGCCAACAACCTGCGCCGATGCGCGAGCGGGGTTGGTCAGTGGACCGAGCAGGTTAAAGACCGTGCGCAGGCGAAGCTCGCGGCGGGCAGGCTGGACGTATTTCATCGCCGAATGCATCGACGGCGCGAAGAGGAAGGCGATCCCAACTTGCTCGAGGCAGGCGGCCACGCGCGCCGGAGGCAGGTAGATGTTGACGCCGAGCGCTTCCATTACATCCGCGGAACCACACTTCGAGGTGACGCTGCGATTGCCGTGCTTGGCGACGCGGACGCCGGCCCCAGCGACGGTCAGGGCGGTCGCGGTCGAAATGTTGAAGGTGCCGCTCGCATCGCCGCCGGTGCCACAGGTGTCGACCAGGGCGTCGCGTTCGGTGCCGCTGACGTCGAGGGCAGAATCTTTTTCCAGATGCAGAGGAGCGGCGGCGGTACGGATCGCCTCGGCGAAGCCGACGATCTCTTCCACCGTTTCGCCCTTCATGTGCAGGGCGACAAGCAAGGCCGCGATCTGGGCGTCGGTGGCCTTCCCCTGCAGGATCGCCAGCATGAGTTCGCGCGCCTCGTCGCGGGTGAGCGAGCGGCGATGGTTGGCAATCTGGTGAAGGGCCTCGGTGATCACGGTGAATCAATTGTGAGGCAAAGAAGCGTTGGCGACAATCAGAAGAAAATCCGGCGATCAGTCCTCAGAGCCTCCGTCACTTGGAGTTCGTTGGTGACTCGGCCGTTTACGCTCAACAGAGAGAACACGGGGATAGAAGAGCGATAGCAAATTCTTAGTTGTCAGTTCTCAGTTGTCAGTTTTCAGTCAGAGCCTCAGCGGCTAAAGCCGACTATCCTATAGGCTCGTGGACGCAGCGCTGAAGCGCTGCTCCACCCCAAAACTGAAGCAATTGCTGACGCCAACAAAATGCCCCACTCAACCAACCGATGATTGAATGGGGCACCCAACTAGTTGGCGTGTGATGGGTGGTGGGAGTCGGTTTCCAGTTGCTCGAGCTTCTTGTTCTGATTGTCATTCAGGTACTGCCGAGCCTCGCGCGCGGCACTTTCGTGCAGGGTTCTCATCTTCTGATGACGTTCTTCATCGGAGAGGCTCTTGTCCTGCATAAGCTTTTGCTGACTATCAAACATCTTCTGGATGATGGGGCGCAGCTCGGCCTGTTGATCGGCGGTGAGTTCAAGCTTTTCGCTGAGGACGCGCAGATGCTGGTCGACGCGGGAGGAGCTGTTCTGCTGTTCCTGCTTGTCGTCGGTGGTTGCGGCGTTAGCGGTGTAGTGAGTTGACGCGACCAGCGCGGCAGCCAACATGGTCACGAGGGCAAGCGAACGGAATCGGTTCATGATCTCTCCTTGGGCAATTCATGTTCCCCGAGCGACGCCGATGAGATTCTGTTGGGGCGGCGCTTTATCGTATGATTCGCACTCTAGCGAGAAGAGCTTGTGAAGTCGAGGGCGACCGGGGAGTTATCGAACAAAGAGGCGGGAGATGTCCGGAAAAGAGCGCACTCAATCGCAGGACCACGCGAAGCCAAAGGAAAAACGGCGGCGGACAGATGCACGCGTCCGCCGAACGCACGAGCGTCTCGGCAGTGCGCTGGTGGATTTGATTCGCGAGAAGCCTATCCATGAAGTGACGGTGCAAGAGGTGCTGGATCGTGCGGCGGTAGGGCGCTCGACATTTTATCTGCACTTCAGCGATAAGAATGATCTGCTGTTCAGTCAACTCGAGCACTTCCTGGAGATGATGAGCACGGAACTCAGCACGCGCAAAGAAGCTTCGAATCGAGTGGTAGCGGTGGCAGAGATGTTCGAGCACATTGGTGGGCAGGGAAAGATCTATCGTGCGCTCGCCGAATCGGGACAACTGGAGGATTTCTTCGCGCTGGCGCAAGGTTACTTTGCCCGTGGCATTGAACGGCGGCTGCGCGAGTCGAGGCGAGCGACGAAAATCCCGTCGCGCGAGAATGGTGTGCGTTCGGTTGCGCTGGCCGGGAGTTTGCTTTCGTTACTCAGATGGTGGATGGACCGAGGGTCGAAAGAGTCTCCGGAAGAGATGGATCGGTTGTTCCATAAGCTGGTGTTGGAGGGACTGGGAACCTAAGCATCTGGTGTCGGCGGATCTGAAGATCTGATGATCAGGTCAGGGTTGAAATCGTAGTGATTAGAAACGCGCTTGCAATCCTAGGCATCGGTCAATGGAATGCCCCACTCGATCGAACGATGGTTGAAGGGCCACCCCATAAATGGGGGCAATTATTTCGCGGCATTGAGTTCGTCGAGCTGCGATTTGGCCCACGCGTTATCGGGATTCAGTTCCAGCGCTTTCTTGACATCGGCTTTGGCCTTGTCGATGTCGCCGTGCTGCCGGTGCGCCATCGAAGCGACTGCGAGTCCCCAGCCACTTGGTGGATTTACTTCGGCGTTGAGTTCTGCGATCGCTACGGCATCGGCTGCCTTATTTTCCCGCGTTAGCCTTTCGGTGAGCAGGTTCAACGACGTTTCTCCGAAATCGTAGGCGCCAGATCCGTAGTAGCGCTCGCGCAATTTGCGATACTGCGCGACTGCGGCAGCGGCGTTCTCCTTCTGGATGGTTTCATACATCGCGTCGTTCAGAGTGCGCGGCTCGTTCACGCCGTGATGACAAGTGGCGCATTTAACTTCCGTTATTTCGGGCTTTCCGAGCTTGGCGATGTAGTCGGTGTTGATGGCCTTCACCATCTTCATCATCTCGCGGGCAGTCTTCTTCTGCGGCTTGTCATCGGCTGGGAAGTTGATCTTCTTGTCGGGGGCCTGCACGTGGCAGCCTTCACAGCGAAGTCCGGTGGCGAAAGAGAAATTGCGCATGGTCTGCATCAGGTCATCTTTGCTTATGTCTTTGGGCAGCACCTGCAGGTTGGTGAACTTGTCAGGAAACTGCGCCCAGGCAGCGAGAGACAGAAAACTAAGGGATAAGCAGAGGACGAGACGACGAACCATGACCGACCTCACGTGTGGCACATGGTATGCGATATCGTCGGTTATGTAGCACCAAAGAAAGAATACTTGGGACGTAAGACTTGCTTGGCGTGGCAGGCGAACGGCAGATCAGTCCTCCGCCTCGTGCAGCCGGATTCCCATGATGCGGAACTCGACTAACTGGTCGGGTGACGGGTGCTGGTATCCGGCGCGCTTTACCTTCTCGATGAAGACATTATCCACGTGGTGAATGCGAAAGGCGACAAGTTGGTCGGCGCTCAGGTCCCGATAACCTTCTTTCGCGAGTTCGCTGACCTGGTCGGCATTCACCTTGAAGATGCGGAATTGCACGAGTTCATCGGGGTCGAGATTCTTGAAGCCGAGCGCGGCCATCTCGCGGATGAACTCTGGCGTTACACCGTGGATGCGGAAAGCGACCAACTGGTCGGCATCGAGATTACCGTAGCCGAGCGTTGCCATCTGCTGCGCAAATTCCGGCGTCGCCTTGTGGATTCGCATCTCTACCATCTTGTCGAGGGAGAGGTTGGGAAAAGCGGCGCGCATTTCGCGGATGTACTCCGGAGTGACGTTGAAGATGCGGTATTGGACAAGGGTTTCCAGCGGAACGTCGGTTACGCCGACGGACTTCAGGCCTGCCACCTGCTCGCGCCCAACCTTGAAGATGCGAGCTTCGATGAGTCGATCGAGCGAGGCTTGATACCCGAGATCTCGGATCTCCGTGACATACGCGCGAGAAACATCGAGAGCCGCCAGTTCGAATACCTTGGAATCGGCTTCACGGTAGCCCATCTGCTGCATGGAGGAGATGTAGTCCCGGTTCGCGGTGAAGGTGAACTCGCCATGACCGAGGCCCTGGTTAAACTCTCCCGTGAATTGGAAAGAGCCGGCATCGCGATGTAATTGAAATGCGACCTGATGGTTTGCGGCAGCCACAGCGGCGGGATCGAGGCCTTCCAGTTCGCGGAAAGCATACGAGGTGCCGAAGTCCCCACGCTCGGGGCCGCTATGGATTTCGAGATGGAGTTGCTGGTGGTCGTCCTGGTTGAGTTCCGCAGTCCAGGTGCCGCGTTGCTGATCTTTCGCGAAGGCGGTTGTGATCAGCGCAAGAGAAAGCGTTAACGCTGCGATGGCACGGGTTACCAGGTAGGTAGTCATGGGTGCCTCTTTATCCGTCGATTGCAGATATTCACGGGTTTGACGGGGTGATGAACAGACGGTCAACAAACAGGGTGGGACGAACGGCCAGCAAAACAAATGAGTTCTAGAGAAACAACGCGAGCGCCAACAGGAGCCCAGTTACGGGTTGGCGCTCGCGGTCGGGTTGAGATTCTTGGGGCCCAACTACGTTTGATCTCTGTGTCCCGACAAAACTTTCATCGCCACGCGCAAACGCCGCTGAACGCAAAAGCAGTGAAGCTGGCACGTTCGAGGGCGCTGCTCCTAGCGTGGCGACAGCTACTTCCGGAAAGCAGACCCGCTTTACTGATTGCAAGGCTCGGGCCAAATCGGATTCAGAGCTAAGTTATAGTAAACAATAAGGTTGGTTTCCCAAAAAGATGGGACAGAATGCGACAGGTTGTCAGTCGGCAGTGACAATTGGACGCAGGGGAACAACAGCGGTCATCGGCACAAACGCTAGCGGAGCTTCGCTCCGCCTCAGGTGACACTTTTGACCGGTTACCCAGCGCTTACGCGCTGGGCTACTATCCTTCGCCCGCTACCGCGGGCTGACAATCAGTCCGCGGATTCCAGGCCGAGATGGGCGCGGCGACGGGTGTCGCGGTAGGCGGGGGTGAAGAAGTAAGTTGCCACTCCCAGCAGCACCAGGAACGCTCCCAGAACGAGCGTGCTGATGGGTCCTGCTTTCTCGCCGCTGTTCTGGATGAGCGCGAGGGAGAGCACGACCGCCGGTCCGACCGACAGTGCGACCAGTACTCCGACGCCGCCCTTGATCTTGAACGGGCGCTCGAGGTTGGGCTCGCGCACACGCAGAGAGATGAGTGCAGCGAATTCCAGAAGCAAGCTGAGCGTGTAGACCATGATGTCGATGGCGATCAGCTTGTCGAACCCGAGCGGCAGGCAGCAGATCCACGCGACAGAGCAGACGATGATCGAGGCCCACGGAGCGCCCGTCTTCGGGTGCATTTTCGTCAGCCATGCCGGCATCATGCCGTCGGCGGCCATGGCGAACGGCACGCGCGAATAGGAGAGCACGAGCGCGTTCGTCATGCCGAGACCACAAATCATGCCTCCGACGACGATGGCAAAGCCGAGCCATTGGGTTCCGAGATGGGCTCCGGCCTGCACCCAGGCGCCGGTGGTGAAGCCAGACGGGTCCATACCGGTGCGCGACAACGCGTAGACCGGAACGATGTAAGAGACAGTAATCAGCGTGACGGCGCCGAACATTGCCAGCGGATAGTTGCGCTGCGGATTTTTCACTTCACCGGCGATAGTGGAAGCGTTGTCCCAGCCCATGTAGTTCCACATCGCGATCATCATGCCGCCGAGCAAATCGATGCTGGTGTTCTGCGGCGTAAGCGTCTGCGGAAAGACGTTGTGGCGGAAGAATGCCAGCGCCGCGAGAACGACGAACGGCGTGAGCAGCGCGAACATCAGCGCCTTGGAACCGTCACCCACGGCCTTGATTCCGGCGATGTTCCATAGCGCGCAGATCACGACAACTGCAGCGCCGACGAGGAATTCGCGCGGTCCCGCGACGGCAGCGGGCAGAAACTGCTTAAGGTAGAGAACGAAAATTGTCGGGTAGACGGCCATGTCGAAGATGCTGGCCATCAGCGAAAGCCACGCTTCCTGGAATCCCCAGAAAGGCCCGAGGGCGCGGCGCACCCAGGCGTAGTAGCCGCCTTCTTCGGGCAGCGCGGACGAAAGTTCGCCGATCATGAGCGCGACCGGCCAGCTCCAGATGATGGGAGTGAGCAGCAGGAGAAGGATGGACCTGGAGTATCCCGCCTTTTGCACGATCTCTTCGAGCGCGTACGGCCCGCCGGAAACCATGAAGAAGGTGGCGCCAATCAGCGGCAACAGCGTCATCGTCCGGCGTGTAGCCGGATGAGTTCTTTCCATTTCTCCCTTGAATACCCTCTGCGCGGATAATAGCAAGAATTTCCCGAGCGTAAAGCAAATTGTGCGCCAGCACGAAATAATTTAGTCTGCGAGCTCCTGCTCGCCCCAGTTCGATCACTTTCATCCCGAGGATGATGATGAATTTCGTTTCCCCCAGCACGATTTTGGTTGTGCGCTCGCTCGCGATTTGCGCGGCGTTGGTTGTCTCGACTGTGCTCGGCACGGTTGCGAAAGCGGATCAGAAGGGCGATCCCGTCGCCGATCCGCAGGCGGTGGTCGCAGTCGGCAACGCGCGGTTCACCGTGTTGACGCCGCAGATGATCCGCATGGAATGGTCGGCGGACGGCAAGTTTGAAGATCACGCATCGCTGGTGTTCATCAACCGGAAGCTGCCGGTGCCAAAATTTACGCGGGCGAAAGAGAAGCGCGGCTGGGAGACGATCAAGACCGAAAAGCTAGCGCTTCGGTACAAGCCATCGAAAGCGGAGTTCACGGCGCAGAACCTCAGTGTGAGCTTCGATTTGAACGGCAAGCAGGTGGTCTGGAAACCAGGGATAAAGGACTCCGGCAACCTGCTCGGGACCACGCGAACGCTCGATGGCGTGGAAGGCGCAACGTCGCTGGAGCCGGGGCTGGTGTCGCGTGATGGATGGGTGGTGGTCGATGACAGCGAGCGGTCGCTGTTCGATAACTCAGACTGGCCGTGGGTTTTGCAGCGCCCGGCGGGGAAGCGGCAGGACTGGTACTTCTTCGGATACGGTCACGATTACAAGCAGGCGCTCGGAGACTACTCGAAGGTGGCAGGGAAGATCCCGCTACCTCCGCGGTTTGCGTTCGGCACCTGGTGGTCTCGGTACTGGGCATATTCAGACCAGGAATTCGAGGAACTGGTGAATGATTTTCACGCGAACAACGTTCCGCTCGATGTGCTGGTGATTGACATGGACTGGCACATCACATTCGATCCGCGCTGGTGGAAGGAGCAGAAAGACCAGGCGGGCGAGCGGCTGGGGTGGACCGGATACACGTGGAACAGAACGCTGTTCCCCGATCCGCCGGCGTTTTTGAAGTGGGTGCACGAGCAGGGGTTGAAGACGACGCTGAACATGCATCCGGCCTCGGGAGTGCAGCCGCATGAAGAGGCCTATCCCGAGATGGCAAGGGCGATGGGCATCGATCCGGCGACGAAGAAGTATGTGCCGTTCGACATCACCGACAAGAAGTTTGCCGAGAACTACCTGAAGTACCTGCATCGTCCGCTGGAGAAGGACGGCGTGGACTTCTTCTGGCTCGACTGGCAGCAGGAACACAAGACGAAGATCCCGGGGCTGAATCCGACGTGGTGGCTGAATTACGTGCACTTCACCGACAAGGAACGGCAGGGTGAGCGTCCGTTGCTCTTCCACCGCTGGGGAGGGCTGGGGAATCACCGCTACCAGATTGGCTTTTCGGGCGATACGGTGTCGGTGTGGAAGTCGCTCGCGTTTCAGCCTTATTTCACGGCCACGGCGGCGAACGTTGGGTATGCGTACTGGAGTCACGACATCGGCGGACACATGCCGGGATCTGTGTCGCCGGAGCTATACACGCGCTGGATACAGTTTGGGATGTTTTCACCGATCCTGAGAACGCACACCACCAAGAATCCGGAAGCCGAGCGAAGAATTTGGGCATACCCGCCACAGTATGCGAAGGTGATGCGCGATGCGTTCGTCCAGCGATACGCACTGCTTCCGTATATCTACTCGCAAGCGCGCGAGACGTACGACTCAGGCGTGGCGTTCTTCCGTCCGCTGTATTACGACTACCCCGAAGCGCCGGAGGCGTATGAACAGAAAGACGAGTACATCTTCGGCGACAACATGATCGTGGCGCCGGTGACGAGCGAGATGTCTGTGGATTCTCAACTGGCCACGCAATCGGTCTGGCTGCCGCCGGGCGAGTGGGTGGAGTGGTCCACGGGTGCGCGGCTGAAAGGCCCGGCGAAGCTCGATCGAACGTTTGCGTTAAGCGAGATCCCGGTGTACGTGAAGGCGGGCTCGATCGTTCCCATGCAGCCGAGGATGGAGCATTCGGATGAGAAGCCGGTCGATCCGCTGATCCTGACGGTGTTTCCGGGTGGCTCGGGTGAGACGAGAGTGTATGCCGATGCCGGGAACACACGGGGATATGAGCAGAAGGAATTCACGTGGACCCACGTGCAGCAGACATCTGATGCAAGCGGAGTCAAGCTAACGGTTTCGCCTGTCGAGGGGGCGTATCCCGGTATGATCGAAGAGCGCGCGTACGAGTTCCGCCTGTTTGGGGTTTATCCGCCGAAGCGCGTTAACGTTAACGGTACGGAACTGACGTTCGTGCCGGAGGGGCAGGATCGGCCGGGCTGGCGCTACGATGGCAAAACGACGACGGTAGTAATCACGACGCCTAAGTATCCAGTGAGCGAAGAAGTTGCTTTGCGCGCTGACCTGCAGGGGACGCAAGCGCAAGTCGCGCTGCTCGATGGATTACCGGGAAAGATTACGCGGCTGCGCACCGCCATGGACATCATGAACCACACTTGGCGTCAGGGATGGTCTCCGGACAGCCTGATCGCGGCGTTTCAAACGGGCGATCGCATGAGCTACTACCCTGACCAGGCGATCGCGGCGGCAGAAGATCTTCAGAGCAACTGGTCAGCTATGGTGACCGATGTGAAGGCACTGGAGAAGGACAAGGTAGATCCGAAGGCGATCGGATTGGCACTGGCGCACCTGGGAGTGGAGACGCAGGTGAAAGCAGCGGGAGCGAAGTAGAACACGAAATGCCTTTCCCAGCCACCAAATCTCGCAGACTTGGCGCTGAAGCCCCGAACAGACGCGAACCCTTAACGCCGGAAGGAACCCCAGTCCTACCAACTCATCGCGTCGCGAGGTATTGGCGCTTGTAGCTCAGTTGAACAGGCCGCGTGAGTGCAGCAGTTACTTTGACGGTGATGCGGCGCACCGTGCCGTCGTGTTCGCGGTTGCGGGGGCGGTATCCAAGCACGTACTGGTTGCGCAGTTCGCGGCTGAAGGCGGCAGCGACTTCCGGCAAACGGTCGGGCGCGGAGAAGAATGACGCGCGTCCTCCGGTGGCACCTGAAATGTCGTTCAACAGCTTCTTGCCCTGGCGATCTTCAACGGAGATCGTCAGGGGATTGAAGATCCCCATCGCG
>Ga0335069_10011969_pt1 | contig 12224 bp, 12 predicted proteins | sample Lox_Sample_11_FD_206714 | JGI IMG/M metagenome (GOLD analysis project Ga0335069, IMG submission 206714) | Soil microbial communities from Loxahatchee National Wildlife Refuge, Florida, United States - Lox_Sample_1.1 | ecosystem: Environmental > Terrestrial > Soil > Wetlands | place: USA...
TGCCGGATTGGGGGGTTAGGAAGCGGCGTTCAGCTGAAGCGACAACGAGTCGGCATGTTCTCCCTGAAATCCGTCGCCACGGTGGGCGGCCTGACCCTGGCCAGCCGCGCGCTGGGGTTCCTGCGCGAAATCCTGTTGGCGCGGCTGATGGGCACGAGCCCGATTGCCGAGGCGTTCTTCGTCGCCATGCGGCTTCCGAACCTGTTCCGGCAGCTCTTTGCCGAGGGTGCGTTCAACTCCGCCTTCGTGCCGATGTTCGCGCGCCGGCTGGAGGAGGGCGGCGAGGCCGGCGGCCGCCGCTTCGCCGAGAACGTGCTCTCGGTCCTCTTGCTGGCGCTGCTCGCGGTGACGCTGGTGGCGGAGCTCACCATGCCGTTGCTGATCCGGGTCTTCGCCCCGGGCTTCCACCAATACCCGGCGAAGTTCGCCTATGCGGTGCTCTTCACCGAGATCACCTTCCCCTATCTCGTCTTCATGTCCCTGGGCGCGCTCCAGGGCGGGATCCTGAACGCGCTCGGCAAGTTCGCCGACGCTGCGGCGGCGCCGATCCTCCTGAACGTCGTGCTGATCATCACGCTCTTCTGGGTGGTGCCCTATACCGGCCAGGCGGGCGAGGTGCTGAGCATCGCCGTGGTGGTGGCGGGCGTGCTGCAGTTCCTCTGGCTCGCGATCTCCTGCCAGCGGGCGGGGATGCATCTCCACCTGCCGTTCCCGCGCTTCTCGCCGGACGTCAAGCGGATGACCAAGCTGATGATCCCGGGCCTGATCGGCGGCGGGGTCAACCAGATCAACCTCACCGTCGCCACCATCCTCGCGACGCTGCAGCCGGCCGCGGTCGGCTATCTCTATTATTCGGACCGGCTCTACCAGCTTCCGCTGGCGCTCATCGGCTCGGCGATCGGCGTGGTGCTGCTGCCTTCGCTGACTCGTGCCTTACGCGGGCACAGCGAAGCGGAGGCGATGCGGATCCACAACCGTGCGATCGAGATGGGCCTCTTCCTGTCGCTGGCGGCGACGGTGGCGCTGGCGGTGGCGGCACGGCCGATGATCACCGTGCTCTATCAGCGCGGCGCCTTCACCGCGGAGGATTCGCTCGCGGTCTCGCGGGCGCTGACGGCGATTTCGATCGGGCTGCCGGCTTATATTCTCAACAAGGCGCTGTCGCCGGGCTTTCTCGCCCGCGAGGACACGATGACGCCGTTCCGCTACGCCATGATCGGCGTCGGCGCCGACATTGCCATCAGCCTGACGTTGTTCCACTTCATCGGCTATGTCGGCATCGCGCTCGGCACTGCGGGCGCCGCCTGGGTCAACTGCACACTGCTCTATGTGACCTTGCGACGGCGCGGTTATCTCGTGCCTGACCCGAGATTGAAGCGCGCGGTGCCACGTCTGCTGCTTTCGGCGGCCGGGCTCGGCCTCGCGCTTTGGTTCGGGATCAAGCCGTTAGCGCCTTATCTTGCGGATGGAGAAGTGGTGCGCGCCTTGGCACTCGCGGTGCTCGTGTCCGGTGGCGTGGCAGTGTACCTCATCCTGGTGGTACTCACCGGCGCCATGCCGCTGAAGGATCTGCTGCGTCCGCTGCGTCGCGCGTGACGCGTTCCCCGCGCGCGACTGTCATCTTCCCGCTCTGGCCAAGCTCACCGGAACTGTGACATCGTGGACGGCGTTGCGTCTGCCTGATCGCCTCAACAGGGAGGAGGGATTCGATGTCATCGAAGCCGAGATCAAAGGCCAAAGCCAAGGCGAAAACCAAAGCGCGGAAAGCGCCCGCGAAGTTGAAGGCGAAGGCGAAACGCGCCTCTGCTTCTCGCGCGAAGGCGAAGCCCGCGCCGCGTCGGAAGACCGCCGCGAAAAAAGCCGCGAAGAAGACAGTGCGCCGCGCGGCGCCCGCCGCGAAGCCGCGTCGTCCGGAAGTGCCCGAGGGCTACAGCAGCGTCACCGCCTATCTCGTCATGCACGACGCCGCGGATGCGATCGACTATCTCCGGGAGGTGTTCGACGCCGAGGAAGTGATGCGGATGCCGGCGCCGGGCGACAAGATCGGCCATGCCGAGCTCACCATCGGCGATTCCAAGATCATGCTCTGCGACGAGTTCCCGGAGATGAACGCGCGCGGCCCGAAGAGCGTCGGCGGCACGCCGGTCACCATCATGGTCTATGTGGACGACGTCGATGCCATTGTCGAGCGGGCGCTGTCGCGGGGCGGCACGCTCCTGCGCGAGGTGAAGGACCAGTTCTACGGCGATCGCTCCGGCGCGGTGCGGGATCCGCAGGGCCATGTCTGGCACATCTCGACCCATGTCGAGGACGTCTCGCCGCAGGAGATCAAGCGCCGCATGAAGGCGATGGCGACTGAGCCGAAGCAGCCGCTCTCGGAATCCTCCGCGGCGCATCCCGGCCCGGAGTCGCCCGCCGAGGCGGAGTCGTCGCGCTAGGTCCTCGCTGCGACTACACCACCCGGTCGGGCAACGGCCTGCCGGCGAAGAAGGCGTCGAGGTTGTCGAGGGCCTTGAAGCCCATGGCGTTGCGGGTGTCGATCGTGGCGCTGCCGAGATGCGGCAGGAGGAACACGTTCTCGAGGCCGCGATAGGCCGGGTTGAGGTTGGGCTCGTTCTCATAGACGTCGAGGCCGGCGGCGAAGAGCTTGCCGGACTTCAGGGCGGCGATCAGCGCCGCATCCTCGACCAGCGCGCCGCGCGCGGTGTTGATCACGATCGCGCCGTCGGGGAGCTTCGCGATCCGGGCCGCATTCAGCCAGTGATGGGTCTCCGGGCCGGCGGGCGCGTTGATCGAGAGGAAATCCGAATGCGCCAGCAGCGCTTCGGGATCGGCGTGGAAGACGGCGCCCTGCTCGAGCTCGGGGGCGAGGCGGCGGCGGTTGGAATAGTGGATCGTCATGTCGAAGGCGCGGGCGCGCTTCGCCACCGCCTGGCCGATCCGGCCCATGCCGAAGATGCCGAGCCGCTTCCCGGTCATGTGGACGCCGAGCATGTAGGTGGTGGACCAGGACTTCCAGGTCGCTTCGCGCACCGCGCGCTCGCCCTCATAGGCGCGCCGGGCGGCGCCCAGCATCAGCAGGAGCGTGATGTCGGCGGTCGCGTCGGTGAGGACGTCCGGCGTATTGGAGACCGGCCAGCCGCGCTTCTTGCAGGCTTCGAGGTCGATGTGCTCGTAGCCGACCGAGAAGGTCGCGACCATCCGGATCGAGGCGGGCAGGCGGTCGATCAGGGCGGCGTTGACCTTGTCCGCCGGAGTCACGAGCAGCGCGTCTCGACCGGCGGCCTTCTCCACGATCTCGTCCGCGGTCATCACGTGGTCGTCGGCATTGGTGACGGCGTCGTAGCTTGCCTCCAGCCGCTTGGTGACGTCGGGCGGCAGGCGGCGCGTCACCAGCAGTTTCGGACGTGAGGCCATGATCGAGTTCCCCTGAAAGACCTTGGAAGACGGATGTTGGAATTGGCCGGAATCTCGCGGTTTCGCGCCTTGCGAGACTGCCTGGAAACGGCTTGAATTGACACGCAAACGACAGCCGGCCCAACCACCGTCAGGACGCGATGCCGCTTTCAACATTCAACAAACTCGGATCCGCGCTGCTGGTTCTCGCTGCGACCGCGGTCCCGGTGCACGCGCAGGACTTGGCCGCGCACCATGCCACCTACATCCTTAGTCTGAGCCAGGACAGCCAGAACAGCGGGGTCGCCGGGGGCGAGGGGCTGATGGTCTATGACCTCAAGGACACCTGCGACGGCTGGGCGGTCGATCTGAAGCTGCGCTTCGACTTCTCCGCGGACAGCGGCGACGCGCACAGCTTCCAGGCCTCGCAGGTGACGTGGGAGGCGAAGGATGCCTCCAGCTACCGCTACCTCATCAAGAACGGGATCGGCGACCAGACCCAGCAGCTGCGCGGCGAGGCGCGGATGGACGCCGCCAGCGGCAAGGGCCAGGTCACCGCCGACCAGCCCTCCCAAGCCGAGGCCGACCTGCCGCAAGGAACGCTCTTCCCGCTGCAGCATACGCGCCTCTTGCTCGAGAAGGCGGCCGCCGGCGAGACTGCGGTCTCGGCGGAGTACTTCGACGGCACCGCGTCCACGCAGGCGATGCAGGCCAGCGCCGTCATCGGCGGCGGTCAGAAGGATTGGTCCGGCTTGCCGCAGAAGATCAGCGGCCTCTCCGGCGTCACCTCCTATCCGATCGATCTCGCCTTCTTCCTCGGCAACTCGCCGGACGCGACCCCGGACAACGAGCAGTTCATGCGGCTCTACGACAACGGCGTGGTCGGCGAGTTCAGCTTCACCATCGGCAACATCAAGATCCACGCCCTCCTGGACCAACTGAAGCTGCAGCCCAAGCCGGCGTGCTGAGGCAGCGCTCTGTCCGTCGCTACATCCGCTTAAGCTCGGCCAATGCTCCAGCGTGTTCGATGAAGGTCTTGGGGCAGGTCTCGGCGGCGTGGGCGAGTTGGGGCTTGGCGCGATCCTTGTCGCCGTCGAGCAGCGCCCATTCGCCGTAGTAGAACGCACTCTCGCAGTCCTGGTCGCCGGTGGGCTCGAGGTCGAGGCCGCCGGTGTCCTTGCGTTCGTCGTCACCGAGCATGAAGGGCGCCGACTTCCGGAACTGGCGCACGATCGGTCCCGGCCACTGGTCGAGATCGAGCATCATGGCGCCGGTCATGAGATCGACGCCGATCGGCTGGCCGGCGCGCCGCTCGGCGAGGGCACGCCAGAGGACCGCATAGGCGTTGCCGGAATCGGCCTCGGCGGCGTCGCGCAGCGCCTCGAGCGCCTCCGGATAGCGACCGGCATTGTAGAGCGCGATGCCGCGGTTCAAGCGGGCGAAGGCGAAAGTCGGCTGCTGCCGGATGGCGGACTCGAAATCCGCCACGGCCCGGTCGTAATCGCCGATCTGGTTGTAGAGATTGCCGCGCGCATTCAAGGCCCAGGCGCTGTCGGGCGTTGCGGCGAGGCCGCGGTCGAAGCTCGCGATCCCCTTCTCGTACTCGCCCTTGCCGCCATAGCCCTGGCCGCAGGCGAAGAGCGCGTCGGGATTGTCTGGCATGAGCTTCAGCGCCGCCGTGCAGTCGACGATCGCGGCGTCGAAGTTCCTGAGATTGCGATAGACGATGCTGCGGTTGACCAGGGCCACCACGCGGTTGCGGCCGGAGAGCGTCCCGGATTCCAGCGCCTTGGTGCAGCGCGCGACCGCCGCCGCGTTGTCGCCGCGATGCCCGGCATCGATGCAGGCGTCGAACTCGTCCTCGGCGTGGGCGGCAGGGACGGTGAGCAACGAGAGGAATCCAAGGAGAAGGGTGGATCGCATCGAGCGTCTCACCGCAGACTCCGGCCCTTGACGATGGCGTCGCCGCCGAGCTTGCGGCGGACCTCGTCGATGGCGCGTTCGACCTTGCGGCGCTGCTCGGCGTCGGGGTCGGCGAGGTCGGGCGGGTCGGCGTCGGCGGCATCGTGGAGGTCGTCGGCGCCGATGCCGATCAGGCGAAACCAGTTGCCGCCCTGTTTCTCACCGGGCGCCTCGCGCCGCAGCAGGATTTCGCCGGCGCGGTAGAGCGTCTCGGCGAGCTGGGTGGGTGCAGGGAGGCGGGACTGGCGGGAGACCAGTTTGAAGCCCGCGGTCTTCAGCTTCAGATGCACAACCCTTCCCGAGAGCGCAGCGCGCTTCAGGCGCGCGGAGACCTTCTCGCAAAGCGGCCAGAGCTCCTTCAAGAGCTGCTCCGGATCGGCGATGTCGGTGTCGAAGGTGGTCTCGGCGGAGATGCTCTTCGCCTCGCCCTCGGGATCGACCGGCCGCCGGTCCTCGCCGCGGGCGAGGTGGAAGAGATGGCTGCCCATCTTGCCGTAGCGCCTCGCCAAGTCGGTCTCATCCATGCCCTGGAGCTGGCCGATCGTCGAGATACCGTCCTGGGCCAGGCGTTCGCGCATCACCTTGCCGACGCCCCAGATCAGCGAGACCGGTTTCCCGGCGAGGAAGTCCAGGGTCTCGGCCCGGCCGATCACCGAGAAGCCGCGCGGCTTGTCGAGATCGGAGGCGATCTTCGCCAGGAACTTGTTGTGGCTGAGGCCGATCGAGACGGTGATGCCGATCTCGCGCTCGATCTTCAAGGCAAGCTTGTTCAGCGACCGCGCCGGGGTCATGTGGTGCAGCTTCTCGGTGCCGGAGAGGTCGAGGAAGGCCTCGTCGATGGAGAGTGGCTCGACGAGCGGTGTCAGCTCCAGCATCAGCGCCCGCACCTCGCGGCCGACCTGCTGGTATTTCGACATGGCGGGTGGCAACACCACCGCCTGGGGACAGAGCTTCCGCGCCTGGAACATCGGCATGGCGGAACGCACCCCCGACATGCGGGCGATGTAGCAGGCGGTCGAGACCACGCCGCGATGGCCGCCGCCGATGATCAGCGGCACGTCGCGCAGGGCCGGATTGTCCCGCTTCTCGATCGCGGCGTAGAAGGCGTCGCAATCGATATGGGCGATCGATAATCGGTCGAGCTCTGGATGGCGCGCGATCCGGGTCGAGCGGCACGACCGGCAACGGCGCTCCCCGGGTGCCACGTCGGCGCCGCAGTCGCGACAGAACCCGCCGGCCTGATCGGCGCTCATGCGGCGCGCCCGGTCGGGACTTGTCTCAGCGTTCGGTCACGCGAAACCGGCCGCCGGCGGGCCGATGGGCTAGGCTTCCGATCGGGCCAAGCGCCCGTCCGATATGGCAAATTTTCATATTTGCCGCTGCACATCGAGGCATTTCGGCCTTTGAAAATAAAGTATTCATTCATTATCATAGTTTATATTTTGTTCGGCAGCACAAAACGCTCGGTTTCGTGCCGCTGGGCGCTGGTTTCCGCCCATTTGGGGAAGCGGGGGGAGCGTCCGCGATCAGCGCTCGCTGGAGGGGCCATGAGTGACAAGACGCAACTTTCTCCCGAAGAGAAGCGCAAGCGCGCCGCGGAGAAGACGATCCTGATTGTGGAGGACAACGAGCTCAACATGAAGCTCTTCCACGACCTCATCCAGGCCCACGGCTACAACATCCTGCAGACCAAGGACGGGATGGAGGCGCTGAAGCTCGCGCGCCAGCACAAGCCGGACCTGATCCTGATGGACATCCAGCTGCCGGAGGTCTCCGGCCTGGAAGTCACCAAGTGGATCAAGGAAGACGACAACCTGAAGGCGATCCCGATCATCGCCGTCACCGCCTTCGCCATGAAGGGCGACGAGGAGAAGATCCGCGAAGGGGGCTGCGAGGCTTACATCGCGAAGCCGATTTCCGTCGTCCAGTTCCTGGAAACCGTCGATCGCTTCCTGCAGTAGCCGGGCATGTCGGCACGCATACTGGTGGTCGACGACATCGCCGCGAACGTGCGGCTGTTGGAGGCCAAGCTCGCAGCCGAATATTTCGAGGTAGTGACCGCTTCCAGCGGTTCCGAGGCGCTGGAGATCATCGAGCGCAACGCCCCCGATATCGTGCTCCTGGACGTCATGATGCCGGAGATGGACGGCTTCGAGGTCTGCAGCCGGATCCGCGCCAACCCCAAGACCCGTTTCCTGCCCGTCGTCATGGTGACCGCCTTGAGCGATCCCAGCGACCGTGTGCGCGGCCTCGAGGCCGGGGCCGATGATTTCCTGACCAAGCCCGTGAATGACCTCGCACTCTTCGCCCGGGTGCGCAGCCTTGTTCGCCTGAAGATGATGATGGACGAATGGCGGATGCGCGAGCAGACCTCCGGCCAGTTCGACATCCTGACCGGCGACAGCGAGCCTGCTCCCGAGGACGACCGCAACGCCGAGATCCTCCTCGTGGAGAGCTTCCAGCCGGCGGCGCAACGGATCGTCAACGTGCTCGCGGGCGACGGCAACAAGGTCGAGGTTGCGGATTCGATCGGCAAGGGCATGGAAGGAGCCTCGAAGGCGCGCCATGACCTCATCATCACCAACATCCAGGTGGCCGGGGAGGACGGGCTCCGGCTCTGCTCCCATCTCCGCTCTCAGGAGGAGACGCGGCAGGTGCCGATCCTCCTCATCGTCGAAGACTACGACATGCCGCGCCTGATCAAGGGGCTCGACATCGGCGCCAGCGACTACTTGATGAAGCCGATCGATCCCAACGAGCTGCTGGCGCGGGTCCGGATCCAGATCCGCCGCCGCCGCTACCAGGATCGCCTGCGTGCCAACTACGAGCGCAGCCTGTCGTTGGCCCTCACCGACTCCCTGACCGGGCTCTATAACCGGCGCTACGCGATGCGGCACCTGGACGGGTTGATGCGGCGGGTCGCCGCCACCGGCAAGACCCTCGGCGTTCTGGTCTGCGACCTCGACCGCTTCAAGTCCGTGAACGATTCCTTCGGCCATGCCGCGGGCGACGAGGTGCTGAAGCAGTTCGGCCAGCGCGCCACCGCCTGCATGCGCAACATCGACATGCTGGCTCGCATGGGCGGCGAGGAATTCGTCGCCTTCCTGCCCGACACCGACGGCCAGACGGCCTTGAGGGTCGCCGAGCGCCTGGTGAAGAAGGTGGGCGAAACCCCGATGCAGGTCGAGGGCGCGCCCAACGGCGGCCTCACCGTCACCGTCTCGGTCGGCGTCGCCGCCACCAGCATCGAGATGCCCGGCGAAGAGCTGATCAAGATGGCCGACGCCGCCCTCTACCGCGCCAAGGAAGGCGGCCGGAACCAGGCGGTCGCCGATCCCGGGTCTCTGCTCTAACCCGCTTCGCCTCGTTCCAACGGAGGAGACAGCCCGCCCGGGATGGCAGTGCCCGGTCGGATCGGCTAAGCTTGCCGGCATATTCCGATCGGCGCGGGCAGCATGGCACGCATCGCACGTTTCGCATCGGCCCTCGTTCTGCTGCTCGGCGCGCCGACGATGCTCGGCGCTGCGGCCGCCGATACGCTGACGGTCAAGCAAATCTCCGAAATCCTGGTGAAGGCGACGGGCGGCACGGCGCCGGATCTCTCCCATGCCGAGTTGAGCGGCCTCGATCTCAGCGATCTCGATTTCAAGCAGGCTAAGCTCAGCGGCGCCGATCTCTACGGCGCAAACCTCGCCCGCGCGAATCTCGCCGGCACGGATCTCTCCGGGTCCAGCCTCGACCACACCATCATCACCACGACGAACTTCACCGGCGCCAACCTGGCGCGCGCCACGCTTTATGGCGCCGCGGCCTATTCGACGCTGGATGCCGCGAACCGCTCCGAGGCGCCGACCTTCGCCGGCGCCAACCTCTCGGGCGCGCTCATCATGGCGCCGCTGGCACGGGTCGACTTCCGCGGCGCCAACTTGAGCCACATCCGGACCAGCGGTGAACGTGCGCGCCTGGAATGGATCCTGTGGAACGATTTCTCGGGCAGCGACTTCACCGGCGCCGACCTCTCCGGGGCGGAGCTTTCTTCGGCGCGGCTCAGCTTTGCGAAGCTGGTGAAGGCGAACTTGCGCGACGCCATCCTGACCGGCGCCAATCTCTCCGGCGCCGATCTGACCGATGCCGACCTCACCGGTGCCGATTTGACCGGCGCCGATCTCGACGGTGCGGTCCTCCGCGGCGTCGTCGGTCTCACCCAAGCCAAGGGGTTGGATCATGCCAAGAACCGGGACCGGGCGATCTATTGAATCGGCGCTGCTGGTGGCGGCGACGCTCGCCTATGTGCCGGCGCCGGCCCGCGCCGCGACGGAGATGGTCGATACCGCGCTGGTGCTGGTGGTCGATGTCTCAGGCTCGGTCGATGACGAGCGCTATGAGCTGCAGATGGAGGGCATCGCCAAGGCGTTCGACGATGTGGAGGTCGAGCAGGCGATCCTCGCCGGACCGCATCACGCGATGTTCGTAACGCTGGTGGAGTGGTCCGACCGGGCCGTGGTGAGCGTGCCCTGGACCCTCATCACGCGCGGCGAGGATGCCGCCGCCTTTGCCGAAAAGGTGCGCCATGCGCCGCGGCAGGGCAGTGACTTCACCTGCATGTCGCGGGCGCTCGAACTGGTGCAGGACAAGGTGCTGCCGTTCCTCCCCGCCCCGGCGACGCGCCAGGTGGTCGATGTTTCCTCCGACGGCCGCGACAACTGCAACCTGACGCCGCCGGTCGATGCCCTGCGCGATCAATTGGTGGCGTCGGGCATCACCATCAACGGCATGCCGATCCTGGAAGGCAACGAGGCGCTTACGCTGGAGGGCTGGTACAAGGAGAACGTGATCGGCGGCCCGTCCGCCTTCACCCTGCCGGCCCAGGGCTATCAGGACTTCGCCCGGGCGATGCGCCGGAAGTTCGTGACCGAGATCAGCGAACGGATGCCGTAAGATCGGGATTTGCTATCCGGTCGCCTTCGCCAGCACGGCGCAGGCGTTCAAGAACGCCTCCTGCGGCATGTCGGTCGTCGCCCAGAGGGGCTCGAGGCCGTGACCCGGCAGGTCGGCGATGCGGCCGCGCCAGTAGTCGCGGGCGACGACGTAGCGACGGGCGATGCCTCTCGCATTCGCCTCGCGAAAGGGCTCGATCATGAAGACATTGCCGGCGGCGACGCGGGCGATTTCGCCGAGCGCCTGCGGGCGGACGTGCTCCATCTGCTCCAGAGCCAGCGAGGTGAAGACAAGGTCGAAACTCTTCGCTGCAAAAGGAAGTGCCGTTGCATCGCCTTGCCGGAAGTCGACGCGGCGGAAAGCGGCGGGGTCGGTGAGAGACAACGGCGCGAAGGCCTGGAGATGCGGCGGAAGCAGCGGATGCTCCTGCACGCCCTTCGCCGCGGCGATTCCTTCCGGCGTGAGATCGATGCCGGCGAACGCGACCTCCGGGAAACGGCCCGCCAGCAGCAGCAGGTTGATGCCGTTGCCGCAGCCGACCTCGAGCACGCGGCGCGGTTTCAGGAGGTCGAGCACGCGGATGAGGAGGAGCTGGCGGACGCGGGTGCCGCCGCGGTTGCTGGCGAACCAGCGCCGGTCACCCCAGTGCCAGAGGCTGCGCGGCTCCGGCGGCGCGTCGAGGCTGTAGCTCCGGTGATCGATGCTCTGCCATTCGGCGCCATATTCCCGCGCGACCGCGGCGCCGATGCGGCGGCCCTCGCCGCGCCAGGGGAAGAGGCGGCGGTTGAGATACTGGCGCCAGACCTTGCGGTTGCGCTTTTCGAAGCGGCGCTGCCAGGCGACATCGTCGACCCGGGTGAAGGGCGTAAACAGCCGCTCGACCTCGCGCCGGTCGATGCCGAGCGGAACCTGCTCCAGCGGGGAGAGCGCAATCATCGGAAGAAGGATCCTGAAATCAAAAAGGGGCGTGACCGCCCCTTTTGCAAAAGCACGGCAGGGCCGGACCGATGCTACTTGATCTTCGCTTCCTTGAACGCGACGTGCTTCTTCACCACCGGATCGTACTTGCGGAATTCCAGCTTCTCGGTGGTCGAGCGCGGATTCTTCTTGGTGACGTAGTAGAAGCCGGTGTCCGCGGTGCTCACCAGCTTGACCAGAATGGTTGCCTGCTTCGCCATGATGCGATCTCGAAAGCTAAAGGTTCAAAAGTTGGCGGCAACATAGCGGGAGTTCCGGCCAAGTCAAGCCTGCCGGGTTCAACCGGGGCGTGCCCGATGGCGCGAGAGGGTCATGATATCTTTTCGATAATTCAATAACTTGGGTGGTTCGATGCCGGCCGGATGGCCGTTTCCCTCGGCCCTGGCCCGCCAGCGGCGCAGGGCCTCCTGGAGCACGTATTCGGTCACATCGACGATGTTGAGCCCGGAAAGCGCCGAAACCGGCCGCCAGCCGAGGTCCTCGAGCTCGCCGTCCCCACGGACCTCGCCCCGCGCCAAGGCCCCGTCGCCGAGGAAGAAGCGGGTGTTGTAGCGGCGCTTCGAGGTGACCGGGGTGATCGCCCGGCAGATGAAATCGAGCTGGGCGAAGTCCGGGACGAGGCGCGCGGCGGCGTAAGCCTGCCAGACCGGCAGCGCGGGCGTGCGCGCCGCGGTGCCGGCCGTGCCGACCAGCAGCCCGGTCTCCTCGAAGGTCTCGCGCAGGGCGGCACGCGGGAAGGCGAGAGCAGGGCGCCGGCTGCCGCCGCTCGCCAGCGACGTGGCGACGCCGGGGGCGAGGGATTCCGGGAAGCCGCTGGGCCGGCTATCCGAAGCATCCACCCGGCCGCCGGGGACCACGTAGATGTCCGGCAGGAAGCCTGCCCGCATATGCCGCCGCCCGAGCAGGATCTCCGGCTCGGCGTTCCGCGCGGCGCGGATCAGCACCAGCCC
>Ga0335069_10011970_pt1 | contig 12223 bp, 11 predicted proteins | sample Lox_Sample_11_FD_206714 | JGI IMG/M metagenome (GOLD analysis project Ga0335069, IMG submission 206714) | Soil microbial communities from Loxahatchee National Wildlife Refuge, Florida, United States - Lox_Sample_1.1 | ecosystem: Environmental > Terrestrial > Soil > Wetlands | place: USA...
TGAGATTAGCGACGGCTGCCGCATACGTGCTTTGAAACCACGGATCAACTGCCAGTTCAGGGTTGCTGGGAGAACACCGCAGCTCGGGTGCCGGTGTAGGAAAACCTGGCCGACTCGGGATCCGCTAGCACCTGCCGGGAACAGTACGGTTTCGTCATGCCTCCATGGGGCCCTATGGCCCTAGGCCCCTACGCCTTAAGGCCCTAGGCGCTCACGAGCGCGAAGCGAACGCTTGAGGGTTATGCGTGAATGGGGCTTCGGCGGGGGCTTGAGCTTGGGACCGCCCGGCGACGTCCATGCATGCGACGTCGCGCAGGCTGTGGAGCTGGTCCGCGCGTTGCGCGAGGAATTGCATGCGATGAGCCACAAGCTGGTGTGGCTTGAGCGCCAAGATGTCGCCGGCATGCACGGTCAGGCGTCGGCCATCCGGCGCGAAGCGGCTGCTCTGCGGCTAGACATCTCCGAGGCCCAGATTCTCATCGAACGGCTACAGCGCCGTTACCTGAACCGTGACGGAAATGGTCACCGAACCCGGTGACGCAGCCTAGCCACGCTTCGCCTAGCCACACTTCCGGATAGCCGGGGCCGGCAACAGGCCCGAAATCGGAGAGAACCATGCGTAAACGCAAGCCACCGCTCACGAAACGTATTGCAGCGTAAGCCAGAGGGCCAACAGCGGGATGTCCAACGAGCAGCAGCGTGTCCGTGGGCCGACGGTCGTCCACTAGGACAGGCTCATCGCCTCGCTGCACGACATCCTGGACGTTTATGCCTGTGACCAGCGTTTATCTGCCCATCAGCCGCTCAACATATTTGGCGATGACGTCGACCTCGAGGTTCACCTGCGTCCCGACCGGGGCCCGGCCGAGGGTGGTCAGTTCCCGCGTCGTCGGGATCAGCGAGACCTCGAACCAGTCCCGCGGCTCGGACCCGAGCCCGGACACCGTCAGGGAGATCCCGTCGACCGTGATCGACCCCTTTTCCACGACGTAGCGGGCCACCGCCGGGGGAACCTCGATCCGCACGATTTCCCAGTGCTCGGAGGGGGTGCGGGCCACCACCTGGCCGGTGCCGTCGACGTGCCCCTGCACGATGTGCCCGCCCAGCCGGCTGTTGATGGCCGCGGCGCGCTCCAGATTCACCCGGCTGCCGACCTGCAACTCGCCGAGGTTGGACCGGTTGAGGGTCTCGCCCATCACGTCGGCGGTGAAGCGGCCGTCGGGCTTCAGCTCGGCGACCGTCAGGCACACGCCGTTGACGGCGATCGAATCGCCGTGGCCGGCGTCGGCGGTCACCACCGGCCCGCGGATGGTCAGCCGCGCGGCATCAGCAAGGACGTCCCGGCCGGTGATCTCGCCGAGCTCCTCGACAATTCCGGTGAACATTGCACCAGGTTAACGGGCCGATGCGCGGCGAAGCGGCCCCCACGTTCCCAAAGCCTGTCACCGGCACCCTCTACGATGCAGGGTATGCAAACCCCCCGCCGCTGGTCGGCCGTCCTTGCATTCTTGAGCCTTGCCACCGCCCTGGTCGCGGGCTGCTCGTTCAGCTCGTCGAAAAGCGGGGGCCCGTTGCCCGACGGCGCGACGCTGGTGAAGCAGTCCACGGATGCCACCAAGAACCTGAAGAGCGCGCATCTGGTGCTGACGGTGGGCGGAAAAATCCCGGGGCTGCCCGTGCGGAACCTGACCGGCGACCTCACCACCTCCCCGAACGTCGCGGCACAGGGCAACGCCCAGATCAGCTATCTCGGGCAAGACATCAGCGCCGACTTCGTCGTGGTGGGCGGCGACCTGTACACCAACGCCCTCAACCCCGGCGACAAGACGATGACCGATGTCGGTCCGGCCTCCCAGGTCTATGACCCCTCCGCGATCCTGAGCCCGGACACCGGCCTGCCGAATGTGCTGGCGAACTTCACCGACGCCAAGTCCGAGGGGCGCGACCAGGTCAGCGGCCAAACCGCGGTCCGCATCAGCGGAAACGTCTCGCAGGACGCCGTGAACAAGATCGTCCCCCCCTTCAAGGCGACCAAGCCGGTGCCGGCCACGGTGTGGGTCGTGGAGACCGGTGACCACGAGCTGGCCCAGATCAGCCTCCAATACAGCCAGGGCAACAACGTCCAAATGACGTTGTCGAACTGGAACCAGCCGGTGCAGATCAACAAGCCCGCGGCGAGCTCATGAGCCGGCTGGCAGGACGCCGGGTCGCGATCGGGGCCGGCAGCCTGGCGGTGCTGCTGGGCGCCCTCGATGCCTACGTCGTGGTCACCATCATGCGCGACATCATGCACGACGTCGGCATCCCGATTAACCAACTCCAGCGGATCACCCCGATCGTCACGATGTACCTGCTGGGCTACATCGCGGCCATGCCGCTGCTGGGTAAGGCTTCCGACCGGTTCGGCCGCAAGCGACTGCTGCAGGTCAGCCTGGCCACGTTCATGGTCGGCTCGGTGATCACCGCGCTGTCGGTGGCGATCGGCAATTTCGACGTCGCCAGCATGAATGTGGAGATCTTCGGGCACCCGCTCCGCGACCTGGTGATCCTCGGGTACCCGATACAAAACTTCCACGTGCAGACGCTTCACGTGCTGGTCGCCGGCCGCACCATCCAGGGCATCGCCAGCGGCGCGCTGCTGCCGGTGACGCTGGCCCTGGGCGCCGATCTCTGGGCGCAGCGCAATCGCGCCGCCGTACTCGGCGGCATCGGCGCCGCCCAGGAACTCGGCAGCGTGCTGGGTCCGCTGTACGGGATTTTCATCGTCTGGCTGTTCCGCGACTGGCGTGACGTGTTTTGGATCAACGTCCCGCTGACCCTGGTCGCCATGGCCCTGATCCAGATCAGCCTGCCCGCGCACGACCGCAGCGAGGCGCCGGAGAAAATCGACGTGGTCGGCGGCCTGCTGCTGGCCGTCACCCTCGGTCTCGCGGTCATCGGGCTGTACAACCCCAACCCGAATGGTCAGCAGGCGCTGCCTAGCTACGGGTTGCCGCTGGTGATCGCGGCGGCCGTCTTCGCGGTCATATTCCTGCTCTGGGAACGCTTCGCGCGGACCCGGCTGATCGATCCGGCGGGAGTGCAGTTCCGGCCGTTCCTGGCCGCGATGGGCGCGTCGTTCGCCGCGGGCGCCGCGCTGATGGTGACGCTGGTCGACGTGGAATTGTTCGGTCAGGGCGTGCTGGGGTTGAACCAGAACAAAGCGGCCGCGATGCTGACGTCGTTCCTGATCGCGCTGCCGATCGGAGCGTTGCTGGGCGGCTTCATCGCGACCCGCGTCGGCGACCGCGCCGTCACCCTGGTCGGGCTGCTGATCGCCGCCGGCGGCTACCTGCTGATCGCGCACTGGCCGGTGGACCTGCCGCACTATCAGCACAGCTTCTTCGGGTTGTTCACGGTGCCCGCGATGAACAACGACCTACTGATCGGCGGGGTCGCGGTCAACAACGATCTGCTGATCACCGGTTTGGGGCTCGGGCTGGTGATCGGCCCGCTGACGTCGGCCGCCCTGCGGGTGGTGCCCGCGGCCGAGCACGGCATCGCCTCCGCGGCGGTGGTGGTGTCCCGGATGACCGGCATGCTGATCGGCGTGGCCGCGCTCAGCGCATGGGGGCTGTACCGCTTCTACCAGATCCTCAACGAGAAAAATGCTGCCCTGCCCGGCGGCATGAGCAAGCCGGATCGAGCCGTCGCCCAGGCGCAGAACGTCCTGCCGTCGTTCGCGGCGATGTACGGCGAGATCTTCACCATCACCGCCGGCGTCTGTGTGGCGGGAGCGCTGCTGGGCCTGTTGATTCGCGGCCGCAGCGAGCACGCCGAGGAGCCCGAAGTCCCCGAGCAAGAGCGCGCCGTCGTCCCTGCGCCCTGAGCGCCATCAGGGTTAGCCGCCGTGCGGCACCAGGCTGAGCACCAGATCGGGGCCGGCCCGGTCGATCGCGTCGAACCGCCAGCGCAGCGCCCGCGCGATGGTGGGCACCCCGACGTCGTCGACGGCCGTGATGGGCCCGCCCAGCAGGATCGGCGCGACGTAGGCCAGGACGCGGTTCACCGCCCCGGCCCGCAGGAAGGCGCCGGCCAGGGTGGGGCCGCCCTCCAGCAGCAAGTCGGTGCGGTCCGACAGCGCCCTGATCACCTCCATGGGGTCGTGGGTGCGAATCACCATGGTGCGCGAATCGTCGTTGAGAACCTTTGCCTCCGGCGGTATTTCGCGCATCCCCACGACCACCCGCAGCGGTTGGCGGTCCGCCAGCGAGCCGTCGGGGCGCCGGGCGGTCAACGCGGGATCGTCGGCCAGCACGGTGCCGGTGCCGACCACGATCGCGTCGGCGGTCGCGCGGCGCCGGTGCAGGTCCAACCGGGAGGCCTCGCTGGAAATCCACTGGCTGGTGCCGTCGGCGGCCGCGCTGCGGCCATCGACGCTGCTGGCGTATTTCCAGGTCAGGTGCGGCAGCCCGGTCCGCTGCTTGTGCAGCCACTCCCGCAGCGGCCCGGCGGCCACCTGATCGGCCAGCACCCCGGACCGCACCTGCACGCCCGCGGCCTGCAGCCGGCCCGCTCCGCCGCCCGCGATCGCGTTGGGGTCGTCGACGGCGTAGACGACCAGGCTCACCCTTGATTCGATCAGGGCGTTCACGCACGGCGGGGTCTTGCCGTAGTGATTGCACGGCTCGAGGGTGACGAACGCGATGCCGCCGGCGGCCAGGCCGCCGGCCCGCCGCAGGGCCAACACCTCGGCGTGATCACCACCCGCGGGCTCGGTGGCGCCGACGCCGACGACGCGGCCTTGGGGGTCGACGATGACGGCCCCCACCGGGGGGTTCGGGTACGTGGTGCCCTTGACCTGGTAGGAGTGTTCGATGGCCAGACGCATCGCGGCGTCGAGGCTGTCGACCGACTGGGGCTGGTTCACGCGCTCAGATGCGCTGATGCGACGGCGGCGTGTCGCCGCAACGCCTCGACCGCGGCCTCCGGGTCCTCCGCCCCGTAGACCGCCGACCCGGCGACAAAGCAGTCGACGCCGGCTTCGGCGGACTGCACGATGGTGTCCTCGTTGATGCCGCCGTCGATTTCGACCAGGATCGTCAGCTCTCCGGCGTCGATCATCTTGCGCGCGGTGCGGACCTTTCCGAGCACGTCGGGAATGAAGCTCTGGCCCCCGAAGCCGGGCTCGACCGACATGATCAGCAGGGTGTCGAAGTGCGGCAGGATCTCCAGGTAGGGCTCCAGCGGCGTCCCCGGTTTCACGCTGATCCCGGCCTTGGCGCCCGCGGCGCGAATGTCGCGGGCCACCCCGACGGGATTGTCGGTGGCCTCGGCATGGAAGGTGACGTTGTAGGCGCCCGCTTCGGCGTAGGGCGGCGCCCACCGATCCGGGGCCTCGATCATCAGATGGCAGTCCATCGGGATGGTGGTGCTGGCCAGCAGGGCCTCCACCACCGGCAGGCCGACGGTCAGGTTCGGCACGAAGTGGTTGTCCATCACGTCGACATGCAACCAGTCGGCGCCGGACACGGCGGCCGCTTCGTCGGCGAGTCGGGCGAAATCGGCGGAGAGGATCGACGGCGCGATCAGCGGTCTACCGGTATGGCCGGGCATGTGCGCCACACTACTGAGCCCGGCGGCCAACCTCACCTCAGGCGCGGCGCAGGGCGACCGCGAACATGGCGTCGGTGCCGTGGCGGTGGGGCCAAAGCTGCACCGAGCTCTCGGTGGGGCCCTGCGCCGTGCCCTTTTCGACGGGCTCGAACAGCGGCCGGGTGTCCAGGGCCTCCACCGGCTGCCGGCGCAGCGTGTCGCCAATCACCCCAACGGTTTCCGCGAGGTGCGGCGAACAGGTCGCATACAGCACCACACCGCCGGGCCGGGTCAGCGCGATCGCGGCGGCCAGCAGCTCGCGCTGCAACTTGGCCAGCGGCGGCACGTCGGCCGGCTGGCGCCGCCACCGCGCCTCCGGCCGGCGCCGCAACGCCCCCAGCCCGGTGCACGGCGCGTCGACGAGCACCCGGTCGAAGCCGGGTTCGAGACCCGTCTGCCGCCCGTCGACCCGCAGCACGTCGACCGGCAGCCCGCGGGTGTTCTCGGCCACCAGGTCGGCGCGGCGCGGCGCGGGTTCCACCGCGGTGACGCGGGCCCCGGAGTCCACGCCCAGCGCGGCCAGCAGGGCGGTCTTGCCGCCGGGTCCGGCACACAGGTCGAGCCATCGGCCGTTGTCACGGTCGACCGGGGCCAGCGTCAGCGCGCGGGCCACCAGCTGGCTGCCCTCGTCCTGGACCAGCGCGGAGCCGTCGCGCACGGGAGCCAACCGCCCGGGATCCCCGCCCGGCAGATACACGGCGTACGGCGAATAACGGCCGACTGCGCCACCCACCGCGTCGGCCAGCTCGGCGGCGGTCAGCACGCCCGGGCGCGCCGCCAGGTGTACCTGGGGCCGTTCGTCGTCGCTGGCCAGGACCGCGTCGAGTTCCCCCGCGGCCGCGCCGAGCGCGTCGGCGAAGGCCTGGGCGATCCAGCGCGGGTGCGCGTGCACGAACGCGGCGTGCCCGATCGGATCCCGGGCCGGGTCGGGCGCCAGCTCATCGACCCAGGACTGCTCGTCTCGGCCGGCGATGGTGCGCAGCACACCGTTGACGAAACCCGCTCGGGCCGAGTCGAATTCGATGCCGGCCTGTTCGACCGTGGTGGACACCGCGGCGTGGGCGTCGACCCGGGTGCGCAGCAGCTGGTAGGCGCCGAGCCGGAGCAGGTCGAGCAGCACCGGGTCGATGGCCTCCGGCGAGCGCCCGGCGGCCGCGCCGATGACGGCGTCGAGCAGCCCCCGGGTGCGGCAGGTGCCGTAGGTCAGCTCGGTGGCGAAAGCGGCGTCGCGGCCGCCGATTCCGCGCTGGCGCAGCAACGCCGGCAGCGCCAGGTTCGCGTACGCGTCGCGCTCGCTGACGGCCCGAAGCACCTCGAACGCGGCCGCGCGCGCCGGGTCCAGCGGCCGGCGCCGCCGCTGACGCCCCCGGTTGGTCGGGCGGGGCGCGCTCATGACGCCCGCGCGGCGGCGTCGAGCCGGGCGCCGCGCGCCCAGTCGACGGCGTTCATGAGCTTCTTGCCGGGCGGCTGGATCTGGCCCAGCCGCACGGGTTCGGAGCCGGTGCCGATCCACACGCTCTTGCGGTTCACGTGAATGGCACCGGGCGCCAAGGGTTCTGGCGACCCCGAGTCGAGCCGCACCGGTCCGAGCTTGACTCGCAGGTCACCGATGAGCGTCCAGGCACCCGGGTTCGGCGTGACGGCGCGGATCCGGCGCTCCACCACCGGCGCGGGCAGGTCCCAGCGCACCCGGGCCTGCTCGACGCTGACCTTGGGCGCCACGCTGACCCCCTCGGTGGGTTGGGGCCGCGGCGTCAGGGTCCCGTCGGCGACGCCGTCCAGCGTGGCCGCCAGCAGCTCCGCGCCCGAAACGGCAAGGCGCTCGAGCAGATCGCCCGCGGTGTCGGTCGGCCCGATCGCCTCGGTGACCACCCCGTACACCGGCCCGGAGTCCAGGCTCGGCTCGATCCGGAAGGTGGTCGCGCCGGTGATGGTGTCCCCCGCGGCGATCGCGGCTTGCACCGGCGCCGCGCCGCGCCAGGCCGGCAGCAGCGAGAAGTGCAGGTTGATCCAACCCTGCGGGGGCACGGCGAGCAGGCCGTCGCGCAGCAGGGCGCCATAGGCGACGACCGGGCAGCAGTCCGGTGCGAACTCCGACAGCTCGGCGACGAACTCCGGCGAATTGGGCCGGGCCGGCCGCAGCACCGGGATGCCGCGGTCGAGCGCCTCGCGGGCCACCGGTGACGGCTCCGGCTTGCCGCGCCTGCCCGAGGCGGCGTCGGGCCGGGTCAGCACCGCGAGCACGTCGTGGCGGGGCGAATCGATGAGGCGACGCAGCGCGGGCAGCGCGGGTTCGGGAGTTCCGGCGAAGACTAGACGCACGGGCACAAGTCTAGGAAGCACCGGATCTCCGCAGGACACGCCTAGGAACCGCACAGTTTCACACAGTTGCGTCAGTATATTATCGCCGCTGGATATTATTTCTGGCGGAAATGGTCGCGGATTTCTCTGCCACCGCGCCCACGACGACGAGGTCGAGCAGCCAGTCCGTTCCCAACTCAGGAGGTCCCATGACCCTCGACGCTGTCGACACCACCATTCCCGACGACATCGCGGCCACGCATCGCGCGATGTGGGCGCTGGGCGACTACGCCCTGATGGCCGAGGAGGTGATGGCGCCGCTGGGTCCGGTCCTGGTGGCCGCGACGGGTATCGGACCGGGCGTGCGCGTGCTCGACGTCGCCGCCGGCTCCGGCAACATCTCGCTGCCCGCCGCCAAGACGGGTGCCGACGTCGTCTCCACCGACCTCACGCCCGAGCTGCTGCGGCGGTCCCAGGCGCGGGCCGCCGCGCAGGGATTGCTGCTGGACTACCGCGAAGCCAACGCGCACGCGCTGCCGTTCGGCGACGGCGAGTTCGACACGGTGATCTCGGCCATCGGCGTGCAGTTCGCGCCCGACCACCAGCGCGCCGCCGACGAGCTGATCCGGGTTTGCCGGCCGGGTGGGATGATCGGCGTGATCAGCTGGACCCCCGAGGGGTTCTTCGGCCGGATGCTGGCCACCTTGCGGCCGTACCGTCCGAGCCTGTCGCCGGCGGTGGCGCCGGCGGCGTTGTGGGGACGCGAGGGTTACGTCGCCGGGCTGCTGGGCGATCGGGTCGGCCGCGTCACGACGCTGCGGGGCAACCTGCGGGTGAACCGGTTCGACAGCGCCGAGGCCGTGCACCGCTACTTCAAGGATCACTACGGCCCGACGATCGAGGCGTACGCGAACATCGGCCACAACCGGATCCTGGCCGCCGCGCTCGACGCCCAACTCGTCGAACTGGCGCACCAGCACCTGGCCGACGGCGCCATGCGGTGGGAGTACCTGCTGGTCACCGCAGAGAAGCTCTGAAAAACTCTGAGAAGCGCCGAGTCAGGCCCGTGCCGGGCCGCCCCCCAGCCCGGCACGGGACCCCGACGACCGAAACCGACTACAAGTCGATGTCCGCGTCCAGGTGGACGTCGGGCTCGCCGCCGGCGGCGGTGAACGCCGTCAGGGCCCGCACCAGCCCGTGGCGTTCCGGCGGCGGCATCTTCTCCACGATGGCGGCGATCTCGGCGCGCCGGTACGCGGTGACCCGGCGGACGATCTCGCGGCCGCGCTTGGTCAGCGCGGCGAGCAGTTCGCGGCGGGAAGTGGGGTGCGGGAGGCGGTCGATCAGTCCGGCGGCGACGAGCCGGTCGACCATCCGGCCGGTGGCCGACGGTTGCACGCCCAGCAGGCCGGCTAACGTGGCCAGGTTGATCGGGCCCCGGTTGGCCAGGATCACCAGCGTCCGGAACTGCGGAATGGTGATGGTCTCGTCGACCTGCCCGATCGAGCGGGCCGAGATCGCCACCAGCAAACGGGAGGCGGTCAGCAACGCGTCGGTGATCGCGTCCAAAGACTCGTCCGCCGTAGTCGCGTTGTCCGACGCCATTGCGCCTCCCCTTCGGGCCATCAGCGAGCTAAAGAGTAGAAAGTGTAACAGCCTTCTAATGTCGAGATCTGGGATTGTTTCCCACAAATACTATCGCCACAGGGAATGATTTGAGCCGGGCGAAGAGCTATCCGATGTGCAGCGGGTCGATCTGCACCCGCACCGGCTCATGGTTCTGGCGCGCGCTGAGCACGCCCACGCCGCGCCGCAACGCGGCCGCCAGCGCCAGTCCGTGCTCGCGGCGCACGCGCACCAGCATCCTGATCGCGGGCACATCCGCCGGCGTCCCCGGCGGACGGCGCACGCCCGCCGGCAGGTCCACCGGACCGAGCACCTCGGCCCCGTCGGGCAGCCCCGCCTCCTCCAGCAGCGCGGCCACCGCTTCGGCGCCCCCATCGATGGCCGCCATGTGCACGCTGGGCGGCAGGCCGACCTCGGCCCGAGCCGCCAGTTCGGCATCCGCATGCCCCACCGGGTCCCAACGGATCAGCGATTGCACTGTGGGAATGGATGATTCGGCGACCACCAGCACCACGCCGCCGTCGCCGCGCGGACGCACCAGCGCCGCGGCGCTCATCCAGCGCCACAGCGCTTCCTCGGCGGCGCGCAGGTCCTGGCGGCCCAGCAGCGCCCAGGTGTCCAGCAGGAGCGCCGCCCCGTACCCGCCCTCCGCTCGGGGTTCGGCGCCCGGAGTCGCGACCACCAGCGCCGGGCGGGCGGCCACCTCCCCCACGACGGCGTCGCCCGCCGAGGTGATGACCGGCGTACCGGCGAAGGCGCGGCCGAGCTCCTCGGCGGTGCGCCGCGCCCCCACGACCACCGCGCGCACGGCGTCGGATCCGCAACGCGCGCACCGCAGCTGCGGTTCGGGGCGTCCGCACCACCGGCACACGGCGCCGGGGCCGCCCTCCTGCAGCGACAGCGGGCCCGTGCAGTGCCGGCACCGGGCGATGGTGCGGCAGCGCCCGCACGCCAGCGACGGGACATACCCACGCCGCGGCACCTGCACCAGCACCGGCGCCCCGGCCTGCAGCGACGAGCGGGCGGCGCGGAGCGCGATGGACGGGATCCGCGCGGTGCGGGCCGCCGGGTCGCGTTCCTCGGCGTAGCCGCTGTCGTCGAGGGCGACCACCCGCGGGGTGCGGGCCCGCACCACCGGCCGCGCCGCGACGATGTCGTGCGCCCATCCGCGGCGCACCAGCGCCTGGGCCTCGGCCGTCCGCGCGAAGCCGCCGATGAGCGCCGCGCACCGGGCCTGATGGGCGCGCAGCATCGCCACCTCGCGGGCGTGCGGGTACGGCGCCCGCGGCTCGGCGAGGCTGTCGTCGGAGTCGGCCCACACCATGACGAGGCCCACGTCGGACAGCGGCGCGAAAACCGCGCTGCGGGTGCCGATCACCAGCCGCGCGGTGCCTCGCAGCGCCGCGAGCCAACGCCGATAGCGGGCGGCCGGACCCAGCCCGGCCGACAGCGCCACCACGCATTCCGGGTCTATGCAGGCGGTCGCGGCCTCCCACAGCGTGTCCAGGTCCCGCTGGTCGGGCACAATCGCCAGCGCCGCCCGTCCCGCCCGCACGGTCTGCGCCGCGGCCTCGGCGAAGCGGTCGGCCCATGGCTCGCCCGGCAGCGCCTGCCAGACGGCCCGGGCGGCGCGCGACTCGGCCAGGGCGGCCAGAAACTGCCCGCCGCGGCCGTAGGCCTCCCAGCCCGAGGCGTCGACGGACGAGACCACGGGCAGCGCGAAGACACGCGCCGGTTCCCGCTCGACCCGGGCGTGCCGGGGCGGCACCGCCAGCCGCAACACGTCGGGCCTGGTGCCGGCGTAGCGCGCCGCCACCGCGTCGACCAATCGGCGAATCTCCGGGGTGAGCACCGGTTCGGCCGACACGACGCGATCCAGCCAGCCGAGCTTGCCGGTGTGATCGGTGTCGTTGCGGCGTTCCAGGACGAACGCGTCGACCAGCCGGCCGTGGAACCGCACCCGCACCCGTACCCCGGGCTGGGCGTCGTCGGACTGCCCGGCCGGCACCAGGTAGTCGAACTCGCGGTCCAGGTGTGGCACCGAGAGCATGGGCAGCACCCGGGCGATGGGTTCGACCTCGGGAGTTACCTTGCCGGCCAAGGGAACCGACAACTAGCCTTCGTCAGTCTCGGGCCCGTGATCGCCCTCGTAATCGCCCTCGTAATCGGCTTGGTAGTCGCCCTCGTAATCGGGTTCCTCCCGGCCGAAGAAGAATCCCGCCGTGATCAGGACCTGGCCCGCGGCGTACAACCACCAGATCGGCACCGCCAGCGCGTCGTTGTACAGGATGAACCGGCCGATGGCGATCATGGCGTCCGACGCCGCAAAACACACCGCCCCCACCGCCGTCCAGATCGTCGGCAGGTCCGCCAGCAGCGCCGCACACACCATCGCGGTCAGCACGATCATGTAGAGCGTCACCGGGATCGTCAGCTTGTCGCGGACCAGGTGCGGCCAAAACCACAGCAACAACGACACCGAGACGAGGCACATCAGCACGACGGCGGCCAGGCGCGGCCGCGACGTCCGGGCCAGGGGAACCAGCGCGCCCAGGAAACACAGGTGCGCCAACAGGAACGCCGCCAGCCCCAACCCGAATGACATCGTCCACCACGGGATGGCCAACAGCCAGTCGCCGACCGCCGACAACAGCAGCGCCGG
>Ga0335069_10011971_pt1 | contig 12221 bp, 11 predicted proteins | sample Lox_Sample_11_FD_206714 | JGI IMG/M metagenome (GOLD analysis project Ga0335069, IMG submission 206714) | Soil microbial communities from Loxahatchee National Wildlife Refuge, Florida, United States - Lox_Sample_1.1 | ecosystem: Environmental > Terrestrial > Soil > Wetlands | place: USA...
CGTGCAGGCCTGCTCGGCGCCGGCCAGGTCGCCGGTCTCGGTCAGGATCATCGTCACGAACTGGCTGAGGGCCCGGTGCAGCCCGCCCGCGGAGTCACCCGGGACATCCTGCGCCTGGCGCACGAGCCGGAGCGCGCGGTCCCGGTCGCCGGCCTGCCAGGCGACCGTGCCGAGGCAGGCCAGGGCGACCGCCTCCAGGCCCGGGAAACCGGCCCGGCGGGCCACGTCCATCGACCGCCGGCTCAGGGCGTGACCGAGCACGTCGGCCGCCGCCACCGCGGGCAGGTCATGGATTCCCAGCGCCGCCGCCACCGCGGCCGGCACCTGCGCCGGATCGCGGATCGCGGCCAGCTCCGCCAGCCAGACCCCGTCGGCGAACCGGTCGGCCACCTGCCTGGCCACCACGTCGGCCAGCCGCGTCTTCCCGGCGCCGCCCGGCCCGGTCAGCGTCACCAGCCGGTAGTCGGCCAACTGGGCAGCGATCTCCTGGATGGACTGGGCCCGGCCCACGAAACTGGTCAGCGAAGCCGGGAAGCCGTGCAGGCTTCCCGGTGCGTCGGCCACCGCAGACCGTTCCACAGCGGTCACCTTAACCGCGGCCGGGGCCGCGGTACAGCCCGCGTTTATGCGCCCGAGGGCGGGCTGTCGGCCTGCGGCGCCTGCTGGTGCCCGAGCAAGACCGCGCCTACCACCAGGCAGGCGAACGCGGCGACCTGCAGGACGGCCCGGCACCCGTGCGGCAGGTTCTCGCCGAACAGCACGAACCCGGCCGCGATCGGCACCGCGTTGGTCACCATCGTCGCCGTGCCGGCCGCGGTGAGCGCGTCGCCCCGCTGGTAGGCCCACTGCAGGACGCTCGTCCCGACGGCGTAGGCGATGATGAGCGTGACCAGCGCGAGCAGCCACCACCCGCCGTAACCGATGAGCTTCGCGGAGATGTCGCCGTCGGCGAACAGCAGGCCGGCGGCCAGGCCGAGGGAGGCGGCGCGACCGAAGCGGGTCGGTATGGCCATGAGCAGCACCGCGCCGCCGCCGCACGCCGCGAGCCAGATGACGATGCCGATCACCGGCGGATGCTGATCGGACTCCGTGGTGTCGACGAGCGACAGCGACAGCAGCACCAACCCGGCGATTGCCAGGATGACGGCGAGCTGCTCGCGCCGCGCGAGCCGGGACGGGTGCCCCCGCGCGGTAGCGAACGCCAGCACGGCGACCCCGGACGCCACCACGGCCTGCACCAGCGAGAGCGGCGCCAGCCGCAGGGCCACGACGTACATGAGCCAGCCCGCGCTTTCGGCCCCGAACGCGAGCAGCCAGCGGCGATCACGCAGCAGGACCTTCACCGACCTGAAGGGCCGGCGCGGCGATAGCGGCGGCAGCCTCGCCGCCGCGTCATGCTCCAGCGAATAGGCCGTGTTGGTGACCAGCGCTGAGACGAACGCGAACGTCAGGCCTATCCAAACCGGCGGCACCCTGCGAACGCTACCACCAGGGCAGATCGCACATTTTCCAACATGTTGGCCGAGGCCACCCCGGCCCGTTCGGGATCATCTGACGGCGGCCCGCCGGTCCCGGCGCAGTAGGCCGTGCGCGTCCACATGACCAGCGTGTCCAGAGGTCGCGGTCTGCTAACGATCCTCGGAAGTGACACTACTTACGTGGTTGTACCAGTGTTACGGTCCCGGAAGTCCTACGGTGTTGAGAAAGTCAGAGTTTGGTCACGCCGGGGGGTTCCGGCGGCCGCTGGGTGGGGAACGTCGGGCGATGTACTTCAGCAGGCGGACGGGCAGGCGCCTCCCCCGTGCCTCTTAGTTATCTGGTGAGGCGCAATGGCGTTTTTCCGGCGTCCCGGCCGCTCACGGCCCATCCGGGTGTTCCTGATCAGCATGTTCGCCGTGCCGCTGGTCTCCCTGCTGGCGCTGTGGGGCTACGCGGCGAGCATCACGGTCAGCAATGCCATCAGCGACCACGAGTACAACGTGAGCGCCGCGGCCATCGCCTCGGGGGTCAAGGGGCTGACCATCGGGCTGCCCCAGGAACGGGTGCAGACCTACCTCTGGCTGATCAGCGGCCGGACGATGCCCAAGGCGTCCATGCTCGCCGCCAGGCACATAGTGGACCAGGGGATTCCGGCGGTCCGGTCCGCGCTGAACGCCCAGCAGGGCCAGCTCTCGGCGCAATCCAAGTCGGAGCTCAACACCCTGTTCACCGACCTCGGACAGCTCAGGACGACCCGGGCGGCCATCGATTCCGGCAAGATGAGCCCGGCCGCCGCATTCGGCGTCTACGACACCATCATCGACCACCTATATCTCTACTTCGATACGTCGATCCAGAACCGGGGAGCCTCGCTGACGGGAATTTCGGTCGGCGCCGCGGACTCGGGGTACGCGTTCGAGATGACCACCCGGGAGATCGCGCTGGTGGGCGGGGCGCTGCTCAACCACGGCCAGATGAGTGAGACGGCCCGGACCCTGTTCGCCAGCAGCGTGGCGGACCGGCACCTGCTGATGAACGAGGCCCTCGCCCTGATGACGCCCAGCCTGAGCGCCGGGTACGTCAGCCTGGAGAACTCGCTGGCCTACCAGCAGTTCCAGACCATGGAAAGCCAGGTCCTGGCCAGCGCCGGCCGCACCGTGCCGGTGAATGCCGGTCAATTCCAGTCGGTCTCAGAGGCGGTCGTGGGCGCCATGGAGAAGACCCAGCTCGACAACGCTAGCCAGCTGACGGCGATGAGCGCCTCGCAGAGCGACCGGCTGGTCACCGAGGCCGTCCTGGCGGGCGGCCTCGGGCTGGCCGCCGTAATCGTCTCGATCGTCCTGCTGGTGTGGTTCGGCCGCAAGGTCACCCGGGACCTGGGCGGGCTGAACGACAGCGTCCGCGGCATGGCCGACGAGCGGCTGCCGCGCGTGGTGGAGCGGCTGCGGCGGGGCGAAGAGGTGGACGTGGACGCCGAGTCGCCGCCGCCGGGCACCAGCAGCATCCAGGAGATTGAGCGGATCGCGGAGTCGTTCGGCACCGTGCAGGCGGCCGCCGTTTCCGCCGCCGTCGACCAGGCCCGGCTGCGCAAGGGGGTCAACCAGGTCTTCCTGAATATCTCCATGCGCAACCAGTCCCTTCTGCACCGGCAGCTGGGGATGCTGGACTCGATGGAGCGGCGGACCAGCGAGCCGGGAGCGCTCGCCGACCTGTTCCGCCTCGACCACCTCACCACCCGCATGCGCCGGCACGCCGAGGGCCTGATCATCTTGTCGGGCGCGGTGCCCGGCCGCGGCTGGCGCGACCCGGTGCCCGTCGTCGACATCCTGCGCGCCGCGGTCGCCGAGGTGGAGGACTACGTCCGGGTCGACGTGGCCAGCGAGTCGGACGACCTGGTCGCGGGGAACGCGGTCAGCGACATCATCCACCTGATCGCCGAGCTCGTCGAGAACGCCACCGTGTTCTCCCCGCCGAACACCCGGATCGAGGTCCGGGCCGAACGGGTGGGCACGGGCCTGGCCGTCGAGGTGGAAGACCGCGGCCTGGGCCTGTCCCCGGACGAACTCGACGACATCAACGCGCGGCTGGCCAGCCCGGCAGAGTTCGACCTGGCCAGCAGCGAGCAGCTCGGGCTGTTCGTGGTCAGCCGGCTGGCGGCCCGGCACAACATCAAGGTCTCGCTCCGCCGGTCCGTGTACGGCGGCACCACGGCCGTCGTGCTGCTGCCGTTCGGCGTGGTGGTGCGGCAGGAAGAGGCCAGGCTGACGGGTTACCGAGACGGCCAGCCGGACGACACCCTCGCCCGCGGGCTGACCGGGCGGCACCGGATGGCCGCGATCGGGTCCGGGCGCGGTACGGACGGAGCGGCGAACACCGGCGAGCCGGGATGGCCGACGGCCCCGTGGGAGACCAGGCGGCTGGAGCGGACCGGCGAGGTGCCGCCGCTGGCCGCTCATCCGCCGAAGCCAGCGGACACGACGGTTCCGCCGCCTCTGGCGACTCCGGCGGGCCGGGTGGCTCCGGCGGCGAGGCCGCCTAGGTCGATCGCAGCGGCACCACCCTGGCCGCCGGCTCCCGAGCCAGGGACGTCCGAGCCAGGGACGTCCGAGCTCGGAACATCGCGGCCGGAACCGCCGCGGCCGGAGCCATTGCGCTTGGAGCCATTGCGATCGGAGCCATCGAGGCTGGAACCGGTGGGCCAGCCGGAGCAGCCGGGAAGCACGACCCCGGCCGGCTCACCTGGTGCCCTCGCCGATCCCGTGTCATCCGGCAGCCACCTCGGGATGCCCATCCGGGTGCCGCAGGCCAGCCTGGCCCCGCAACTGCGGGCCCGCGGCTCAGGCCCGCAGCCCCCGCCGGTGGCGGCCAGGGACGAGTCATCCGGAGCCGGGTCGCGATCACCCGAGGCGGCGCGCTCCATGCTGACCTTGATGCAGCAGGGATGGCGGCGCGGCCGGGAGGACGACCTCGACGACCCCGAGGGCGCCCCGGGTGTCGGAACTGACTGATAGCGAGGCTGGGTAATGGCACAGACTGACACGACCGGGCAGCTGAGCTGGCTGCTGGACAACCTCGTCGACCAGGTCGAGCACGTCCGGCAGGCGCTGGTCCTGTCCCGGGATGGCCTCGTGGTGGCGGCGTCGCGCGGGCTGACCCCTGAGGACAGCGAGCACCTCTCCGCCCTGGCCGCCGGGCTGCAGAGCCTGGCCAGGGGAACCGGCCGGCACTTCGGCGCCGGCGAGGTGCGGCAGACCATCATCGAGATGGACTCCGCCTTCCTGTTCATCATCGCGGCCGGCCGGGGAACCTGCCTGGCCGTGCTGACGTCAGGGGACGCGAACGTGGGCCTGATCGCCTACGAGATGGCGATGCTCGTCCGGCGGATGGGCAAGTACCTCGCCGCGGAGCCGCGATTTCCCGACCATGAAATCGCCGCGGAGTGACCACTCACGACGGACACGGGGACCGCTGGTTCGACCAGGAGGCCGGACCGGTGGTCCGGCCCTACGCCGTGACCAAGGGGCGGACGCTGCCGACCGGCGGGGTGTCGTTCGGCCTGATCGACGTGGTGGTCGCGACCACTGAACGACAGCCGGAGTATCTCCGGCTCGGGCCCGAGCACCGGCGGATCCTGAGCCTGTGCCGCCGGCCCACGCCCATCGTGGACCTGACGTCGGAAATCGACCTTCCCCTCGGGGTGGTCCGGGTTCTGCTCGGCGATCTCGCCGACGAGGGGATGGTCCGGGTTCTCTCCACGCAGAAGCAGCCGGTGACCGATGAGCGGCTACTGAGGATGGTGCTCGATGGACTTGAATCACTCTGACGGCGCGCCGTCGACCGCCAAGATCCTCATCTCCGGAGGCTTCGGGGTCGGGAAGACCACCCTGGTCGGCGCGATCAGCGAGATCCGGCCGCTGCGGACCGAGGAGCCGATGAGCGACCGCAGCGTCGGCATCGACGACACCCGCGGCGTGAGCGCCAAGACCACCACCACGGTGGCGATGGATTTCGGCCGGATCAGCTTTCCCTCGCAGCTGGTGCTGTACCTGTTCGGCACCCCCGGCCAGGAGCGTTTCTGGTTCATGTGGGACGAGCTGGCCGTCGGCGCGATCGGCGCCGTGGTGCTGGCCGACACGCGGCGGGTCGCCGACTGCTTCGCCGCGATCGACTACTTCGAGCGCAGCGGGATACCGTTCATCATCGCCGTCAACTGCTTCGACGGCGCCCCGCGGTTCGAGCCGGACGACATCAGGATCGCGCTGAGCCTGGGACCCGAGGTGCCCATCGTGCTGTGCGACGCGCGGCAGCGCGACTCGGTGAAGCAGGTGCTGGTCAGCCTGGTCAGGTACGTGATGAGCGGCAACAGGCAGCGGGACCAGATCAGCATGGCCTGACTCCCCCGTTAGCTGCCGAGGTATTTGAGGACGGCCAGGACGCGGCGGTGATCGGTGCTGGTAGGGGGCAGGTCGAGCTTGATGAAGATGTTGGTGCCGTACTTCTCGACCGCGCTAGGGCTGACCTTCAAGGTCTCGACGATGCCGGCGTTGGAGCGGCCCTCGGCCATCAGCTTGAGGACCTGCTGCTCGCGCGGGGTGAGGCGGTCCATCGGATCGTCGCGGCGGCGGACCAGGAGCTGCGCGACGACGTCGGGGTCCAGGGCGGTCCCGCCGGCCGCGACCCGGCGTACCGCGTCCAGGAAGTCGCGGACGTGCGCGACGCGGTCCTTGAGCAGGTAGCCGACCGAGCTGGTGGCCTCCGACAGCAGGTCGGTGGCGTAGCTCTCCTCCACGTACTGGGACAGCACCCCAGCGCCACGTCCGGGAACTGGCGGCGGATGACCAGGGCGGCCTTGATGCCCTCGTCGGTGTGCGTGGGCGGCATCCGGACGTCGATGACGGCCAGGTCCGGCTGATGCTCGGCCACCGCGCGGAACAGCTGCCCGGCGTCCGGCACGGCCTCGACCACTTCGAAGCCGCCGTCGGTGAGCATCCGGGTCAGGCCGTCCCGCAGCAGCACCGAGTCCTCGGCGATCACGATTCGCATGGCAGCTCCGCGGTGATGACGGTGGGCCCGCCGGGCGGGCTGTCGATGCTCAGCGTGCCATCCACGGCGGCGGCCCGCTGCTCGAGCCCTCGCAGACCGGTGCCGTCGCCCTCCGACGGGCTCAAAGGGGCAGCGCCGCCGCGGCCGTCGTCGGTGACGGCGATGCGCAGCACGTCACCGTCTCGCATCACGGTCACCTCGGCCCGGGTCGCCTGGGCGTGCTTGACCACGTTGGTCAGCGCCTCGGAGACGATGAAGTAGGCCACCGCCTCGACGCCGGGCGCGGCGGGGCGCGGCACGTCCACCCGCAGCCGGACCGGCAGCGGGGCCCGGGCGGCGAGCCCGGATAGGGCCGCGGCCAGGCCCCGGTCGCTGAGCACGGCCGGGTGCAGGCCGCGGATGAACTCGCGCAGTTCGGTCAGGGCCAGCACGGCCTCGTCGTGCGCCGCCGCCAGAGCCTGGCGGACGGGCTCGGGCTCGGATTCGAACCGCTCCCGGGCCATGCCGAGGTTCATGGCCAGCGACACCAGCCGCTGCTGCGCGCCGTCGTGCAGGTCGCGTTCGATCCGGCGGCGTTCGGCGTCGGCCGCGGCGACCAGGTCGGCGCGGCTGCGGGCCAGTGACTCGACCCGCTGCGCCAGCTGCTCGCGACGACCGGGTCCGAGCAGTGCCGTTGCCATCTGTTCGTCGGTCCCCATCACCCACCGGGCCAGCCCGGGCGCGACGGGAAACAGGGGCACCAGCAGGGCGCCGCCCACCCCGGTGAACAAGGCCAGCAGGTGGTACGCGAGCTGGTGCCCGGTGCGCCGAAGGGGCCGAACGGGCGCGGGGATCTCCGCTCCCAGCGTCGCGCGGAGCCGGGACCGCTGCAAGGCGCTGAGCCCCTGCACCACCCACGGCACGAGCACGAGGATCAGCACGGCCACCGCGACGTACAGGGCGGCGTGCTCCCAGCCGCCCGGCCCCCGGGCCAGGCTGACCAGCGCGGTACGGGCCTACCACCGCCGTCTCCGACCTGACGTTCACCGTCCGGCCCGGGACGGTCACCGGCTTTCTCGGGCCAAACGGCGCCGGGAAGTCCACCACGATGCGGATGATCCTCGGCCTGGACGAGCCGACCAGCGGCTCGGTCACGGTCAACGGCCGGCCACCGCGGGCGCACGCCGCGCCGTTGCACGTGGTCGGCGGCATGCTTGACCCGCGGGCGGTGCACCCGTCCCGCAGCGCCTACCACCACCTGCTCGCGCTGGCCCGGACCACCGGCATCCGCCGGTCCCGGGTCGACGAGGTCATCGACGCGGTCGGGCTGCGCTCGGTGGCGGGCCGGCCGGCCGGCAAGTTCTCCCTCGGCATGGCGCAGCGGCTCGGTATCGCCGCCGCGCTGCTCGGCGACCCGGCCACCGTGGTGCTGGACGAGCCGGTGAACGGGCTGGACGTCGAGGGCATCCGGTGGATGCGCGGAATGCTGGCCGAACTGGCCGCCGGGCAGATCGGCGCGGCGGCCGCCGCGGCCGGGATCACCGTGCTCGAGCTGTCCACGGTGGAGACGTCGCTGGAAGACGCGTTCGTTGACCTGACCAAGGACGCGGTGGAATACCGCGCTGCTGTCCCTTCAACTTTCGAGGAGGAGAAGTGAGCACCATGCGAGTCACTCAGGTCCGGGTGATGAGGTCGGAATGGACCAAGCTGCGTACCCAGCCGGGCGCGCTGTGGTCGCTGCTGTCCGCGGTGATCCTGGTCGTCGCGTTCGGCATCCTGTACAGCCTGCTGCGGGCGGCCCGGCCGCCGCACGGGGCGGCGACCGCCTCGTTCGACCCGGTCTCAGTCAGCCTGGCCGGGGTGCAGCTGGCGCAGATCGCGGCCGACGTGCTCGGCGTGCTGCTGATCACCAGCGAGTACGCGTCCGGGCTCATCCGGACCACGCTGGTGGCGGTGCCGCGGCGGCTGCCCACGCTGTGGGGCAAGGCGGCGGTGCTGGCCGCCGCGGTGGTCGCGGTGAGCATCCCGGCCGCGGTCGCGGTGTTCCTGGCCGGGCAGTCGATCCTGGGCCGCCAGCACCTGTCGGTGTCGTTCGGCGCTCCGGGCGTGGTCCGGGCGGTGATCGGCAGCGCGCTGTACCTGGCCGTGGCCGGACTGCTCCGCCTGGCCCTGGGCACGCTGCTGCGGAGCACGGCGGGCGGGATCGCGGCGCTGTTCGGCCTGCTGTTCGCGATCCCGATCGTGGTCGGCTTCCTGCCGGGCAGCCTGTCCGACGAGATCGGCAAGTACCTGCCCGGCGCGGCCGGGCTGGCGGTGACCACGGTGCACCCCGACCCGGCGACGTCGCTGACGCCGTGGACCGGGTTCGGCGTGTTCTGCGCGTACGCGGCCGTGCTGCTGGGGTTGGCCGCGGTGCGGATGCGGCGCGGGGATGCGTAGTTTCTCAGCTGGCCGTGACGGCCAGCGGCTCCGGGCCGGCCCGCTGTCCCGGATCCGGGGGCGGGCCGGCCGGGAGGGTGAGCAGGACCCGCAGGCCGCGCGGGACGGCGGGCGCGGCCTGCGCGGCGCCGCCGTGCGCGGCGGCGATCTCGGCCGCGATGGCCAGGCCAAGGCCGGAGCCCCTGGTCCCGTGGCTAGCGGCCCGGTAGAAGCGCTCGAAGATGTGCGGCAGCTTGCCCGGCGGGACGCCAGGACCGTCGTCGCTGACCTCGATGACAACGCGGTCGGCTGCGGGTGTCGCGGTGATCGTGCCGGTGGTCTCGGCCGGGGTGTGCACGAGCACATTCATCAGCAGGTTGTCGACGGCCCGGCGGAGCAGTTCCTCGTCGCCGACCAGGCCCAGGCCGTCGGCGATGCGGACCCGCCAGGTCCGTTCGGGATCGGCGATCCGGGCCCGCTCGGCGCAGCCGGTGACCACGGCGGTCACGTCCACCGGCTCGGCGGACCGGCCGGGATGCTGGCCCAGCCGGGCCAGCCGCAGCATGTCATCGACTAGCCGGCCCATCCGGCGAGTCTCCAGCACGATCCGCTCCATCACCTCGTCGACCTCGTCGGTGCTGCGCAGCGCGCCCTGCTGATAGAGCTCGGCGTTGGCGCGCAGCGAGGCCAGCGGGGTGCGCAGCTCGTGGCTGGCGTCGGCGAAGAACCGGCGCATCTGTTGCTGGCTGGCCTCGCGCTCGTGCAGTCCGGTCTCGATCCGGGCCAGCATGCCGTTCAGCGCCGCGCCGAGCCTGCCCACCTCGCTGCGCGGGTGGTGCGGGGTCACCCGGTCGGTCAAGTCGCCGGCCGTGATCCGGTCGGCCTGGCCGGCCATCGCCTCGATCGGGCGCAGGCCACGGCGCAGCACCAGGAAGACGCCCAGGCCGATGAGCAGCACCACCGCGATGGAGCCCGTCGTGACGATGACCTCGACCTGGTCGATGGTCTTGGTCACCTGGTCCAGGTTGGTCCCGGCCACCAGGGATCCGCCGGTGACGCGCAGCGACTGGACCCGGATCTGGTTCCGCCCGTTGGGGCCGATCAGGGTGTGCGGGCCGGGCTTGACCGCGACCTTGGCTGCGGCGGGCGACAGGGTCCACCAGTTGGCGCCGCCGTTGGCGGCGACCTGCAGGGTTACCTGCTGGCCGCGGAACGGCAGGAAGGTCATGTCGAAGGCGCCGGGGAGCGCGGCCGGCTTGAAATGGGGCGGCAGCGCGACCTGGCTGGGCACGGCGTGGCGGCTGGGCCGGGCGGCGGCCTGGTTGGTGAAGGCCAGGGTGGCGGCCAGCCTGGGCACGGCCAGGGTCAGCGCCCCGTGCAGGTTGCTGTCGGTCTGGGTGAGCAGGTAGCGGCGCATGGTGGTGACCGCGCCGACGTCGAACGCCACCAGCGCGACCAGCGTGACGATCACTACGCCGGCCATCACCTTGAGCCGCAACTGGGCGCGGAGCAGGCGCTTGAGCAGCGTTCCTGGGTGGGCTGTCTGGCTATGCCGGTGACTATGACTCATCGGGACCCGCCTGGCTTTCGTCTGGGCGCGGCAGCCGCAGGCTGTAGCCGACGGCGCGCTGGGTCCAGATTAGATCGGGCCCGCCGCTGGCCAGCTTGCGTCGCAGGTAGGTGACGTAGGTGGACACCACCGCGCTGGACCCGCCGAAGTCGTAGTCCCACACGTGGTCCAGGAGCTGGGCGCGGGTGAGCACCCGGCCCGGGTTGAGCATGAAGTAGCGCAGCAGCCGGAACTCGGTCGGCGACAGCTCGATCAGCCGGGCGCCGCGGCGGACTTCGTAGGTGTCCTGGTCCAGGGTGAGGTCGGCGAAGGTCAGGACGGGTTCGGCCGGCACCGGGCGGGTGCGGCGCAGCACGGTGCGGACCCGGGCGGCCAGTTCCTCCAGGCCGAACGGCTTGGTCATGTAGTCGTCGCCGCCGATGGTGAGCCCGGTGACCTTGTCCTCCTGGGTGTCCTTGGCGGTCAGGAAGATCACCGGGACCCGGTTGCCCTCCCGGCGCAGCCTGCGGACGATTTCGAACCCGTCGATGTCGGGCAGCATCACGTCCAGGATGAGCAGGTCGAATGCGTTGTTCCGGGCCAGGCGGAGCGCCTCCGTCCCGGTCTCCGCGACGGCCACCTCGAAGCCGAGAAAGCGCAGTGAGGCGGCCACCGCCCCTCTCAGGAAGAGCTCGTCGTCCACCACGAGCAGGTTCCCGTCGTCCGCCGTCATCGCCTCATCGCAGCACGTGATCGTGAAGGGCACGTTCGAGTTTTGTGCGAGTTTCGTGTGAACGCTACCCGCGCCGAGGTTGACATCAAATTCACCTACGCCTCGTGCAGCTTCTGCAGAACCGCCGTAGAGGGTGACGCCTGGACCCGGCTGTTACCCGGGCGGTACCTGGCATCGGAGGTTCTCGTGACACAACTCGGCTCTCCGGCCACGGAGAGCGGCTCTGACGATAGCGCCCGCCGATCCGCGGCGCGCGGATCACGGCTGGCCCGGCGGCGGCGCGCGCTGCTGGGGGTCGGCATCGTGGCGGCCCTGCTGGCCGTGGGCGGGCTGATCGGCGCCTCGTTCGTGAAGTCGCCGCAGCAGCTGGCGGCGGACACCGCGGCGCCGCCGCCCACGGTGACCACGGCCGCGGTCGTGTCCCAGGTTCTTACCTCGTCGGTCGAGATGCGCGGCGTGGTCTACCCGGCGACGGAGTACGACGTGTACGCAAGCGCCCCGAGTTCCTCGGCCAGCGGCGGATCGTCTGGCAGCGGATCATCTGGCAGCGGATCCTCGTCCGCTGTCTACATCTCGAAGCTGGACGTCGCCACGGGCAGCACGGTCCGCAACGGCGAGCAGCTGGCCGAGCTCGACGGCCAGCCGCTATTCGCGCTGACCGGCACGGTGCCGGCCTGGCGGGACCTGACACCGGGCGAGACCGGGCCGGACGTGACCGAACTACAGCAGGCGCTAGCCTCGCTCGGCTACTACGACGACGGCGACACGGCCGGGTACTTCGGCCCGGCGACTGAGTACGCCGTGTCCCTGTACTACGAGCACCTCGGCTACACCCCGCCGTCCTCGGGCGGCGTGCCGGCCGCGGACGTGGTGTTCCTGCCATCGCTGCCGGCAACGGTGGTCGCGGTGAACGGCGCGGCCGGCCAGCAGCCCGGCCAGCCGTTCCTCGAGCTCGCCGCGCGCGGGTCGCTGGCGCTGACCGGCGAGCTGCCGCCGGCCTACGCCGGGCAGGTGAAGTCC